>Ga0326727_10000153_pt1 | contig 295594 bp, 239 predicted proteins | sample MB2enrmetagenome_FD_207643 | JGI IMG/M metagenome (GOLD analysis project Ga0326727, IMG submission 207643) | Lab enriched peat soil microbial communities from McLean, Ithaca, NY, United States - MB29MY | ecosystem: Environmental > Terrestrial > Soil > Wetlands > Peat | place: USA: New York... | reverse complement strand
CTTGCTTTTGTTTTTGTTGTTGCTCTTGCTTTTGTTCTTGTTGTTGTTCTTGCTTTTGTTCTTGTCGTTGTTCTTGCTTTTGTTTTTGTTGTTGGTCTTGCTTTTGTTCTTGTTGTTGCTCTTGCTTTTGTTCTTGTCGTTGTTCTTGCTTTTGTTTTTGTTGTTGCTCTTGCTTTTGTTCTTGTTGTTGCTCTTGCTTTTGTTCTTGTTGTTGTTCTTGCTTTTGTTTTGAAAGGGCGTGGCTTTAGCCGCGCCGTTAAGACGTTCATATTCGTGGGCTTTAGCCCCTGAGGTATGCTTCCCGCAACACCGCAACTCTCATAGGAGCCTAAAGACAGAATGAAGAAGCTCACCATTGCAGAAATTGCCACCAAAAAAGACAGGGAAGAGGTCAGAGACCTCTTCCTCGTCTCTTCCATGCAGGAGCGCAGCGACAAGAACGGCAAGCCATTTCTCGCCTTCGCGCTCGGTGACAAAACCGGTCAGATTGAGGCCCGCATGTGGGATGCCTCTGCCAACTCCGTTGCTGTTTCGCAGGGCGATGTTGCGGATGTTTTCGCTTTGGTCGAGAGCTATCAGGGACGCCAGCAACTCAAGGTCATCCGCATTCAGCGGGCCAATTCCGGCGTTTATTCGATCGCTGAATTTCTCCCTGCTACCACGCAAGACGTCAACCAGCTTTGGGCAAAATTGACCTCGGTTGTCGCTGGTTTTGAAGACAAGAATCTTCAGGCTCTCCTGAACAGCATCTTGAACGACCCCTTGATTGCGCCTGCCTTGCGCGAGGCTCCTGCGGCCAAGCAGCTTCATCACGCATGGATTGGCGGTCTGCTCGAACACATCGTTTCGCTGCTTGGATTGGCCGAGGGCGTCACCCATCACTACACCGATCTCAATCGCGACCTTGTTTACACCGGTGTCATTCTGCACGACATCGGCAAGTTGCAGGAGCTAAGCTGGCAGCGCAGTTTTGAATACACTCTTGAGGGCCAGCTTCTCGGCCACATTCAGATGGGATTTTCGTTGGTGGAGCGTCACATCGCGGCGCTGCCTGGCTTCCCGCCGCGTCTGCGTCAACTCATCCTGCACATGATTTTGAGTCATCATGGCAAGCTGGAATTCGGTTCGCCGAAGCTCCCCATGTTCCCGGAGGCAGTTGTTTTGAGCTTTCTTGACGATCTGGACGCCAAGATGCAGGCCATGCGTACGGAGCTTGAACGCTGGACCGCTGCCGGACGCAAGAGTGCCGAATTGACCGACAAAATCTGGTCGCTCGACAACCGCGCCATTCTCAATACAAAGGCCTATCTCTCCGGCGAAGGCGACGATTAGCCAGGGTTGTTTTTGTTGCTGTTCTTGTATTTGCCTTTGTTCTTGCCGTTGTCTTTGTTCTTGCCGTTGCCTTTGTTCTTGCCGTTACCTTTGTTCTTGCCGTTGCCTTTGTTCTTGCCGTTGCCTTTGTTCTTGCCGTTGCTTTTGTTCTTGCTGTTGCCTTTGTTCTTGCTGTTGCCTTTGTTCTTGCTGTTGCCTTTGTTCTTGCCGTTGCCTTTGTTCTTGCTGTTGCCTTTGTTCTTGCTGTTGCCTTTGTTCTTGTTGCTTTTGTTCTTGCCGTTGCTTTTGTTCTTGCCGTTGCTTTTGTTTTGAAAGGGCGGGGCTTTCAGCCCCGCCGCAAGCATTCCAAATATTCGAGGGCTTCAGCCCCTGAGGGAATGCAATCGTCGAGGAGCAATTCTCATCCCCGTCAAACAGGAGGCATCATGGCCATCTACTTATTGAAGACCGAGCCTTCGGTCTACAGTTACGCCGACCTCATCCGCGACAAGCAGACGTTATGGGATGGAGTCACCAATCCGCAAGCTGTTTTGTATCTGCGTGGCATGAAAAAGGGCGACATCGGCATTATCTACCACACCGGAGACGAGCGCCGTGCTATGGGAACGGCGAAGGTTGTCAGCGTAGACACAACTGATCCCAAACTTCCGCTGGTGACGATTCGCATTACGCCGCCGGCCTTCTCTGTAGCCCGCACATTAGACGAGATAAAGGCCAGCTCGCTCTTTGCCGACTCGCCCTTGGTCAGGCAGGGCCGATTGAGTGTTGTGCCAATTACGGAAGAGCAGTTGGCGTGGTTCGCCGGCAAGTAGTTCACATAGCAGGCACCGCGCGCGTAGGACTGTGTATAGGTCACAGATTGGGGTGGGAAGGCGGATGCAAGCAGCACGGTTGTTGTCTTTGTTATTTGTTTGTCATTTCGCGGCGTAGCGGAGAAACCTGCTGTTGTCTTTGCAGTTGCTTTTGTTAAAGACGGCAAACCCCATCAGTACCGATAGGTCATCCGGGGCGTCACCGGCCCTTGCGATACGTTTCTACTCGTCGCTCTCTTACGAATTCGCTCCGCTTCGTTACAATAAACTATTGGAACAATTGGGAAGAGACAAAGCATGTTGAGAATGCAGACAGCAGGAGAGTCCCACGGAGAAGCCCTCATCGCCCTCGTTGCAGGGCTGCCGGCGGGCATACCCGTGGATCTAGACTTCATCAACCGCGAGCTATGGCGACGCCAGCAGGGCTACGGCCGCGGTGGCCGCATGAAGATTGAAACCGACAAGGCGCACATCCTCTCCGGCGTTCGTCACGGACGCACCATCGGCGCGCCCATCGCAATCGAGATTGCCAACAGCGACTGGAAGAACTGGGAAGAGAAGCTGCCCGTCGCAGCAGGAGACCCGGCCCTGCATCAGGCCGTCGCCTCACCCCGTCCCGGCCACGCAGATTTAGCAGGCGCACTCAAGTACAACTTCCGCGATGCGCGCTACGTTCTCGAACGCGCCTCGGCCCGCGAATCCACCTCGCGCGTTGCTGCCGGAGCACTCGCAAAACTCTTGCTTCGCTATCTTGGCATCGAAGTCAGCAGCCACGTCATTCGTGTTGGTCGTGTAGAGCTTGACAAGCCCGTTACATGGGAAGAGATTGTCGCCGTCGCCGCAAAGGAGGAAGTTCTTCTTGGTTGCGCCGACTCTGAAACCGAGCAGCGCATGAAGGCCGAGGTCGAAGAGGCCTCCCGGACTGGCGACACTGTTGGCGGAGTTTTCGAAGTCGTCGTACACGGCCTGCCTCCCGGCATCGGAACCTACGCCAACTGGGATGAGCGCCTCGATGGTCTGCTGGCATGGGCCGTGATGAGCCTTCAGGCCGTCAAGGCTGTCGAACTAGGACGCGGCATCACCGGCGCGGCCAGCTTTGGTTCCGTGGTTCATGACCCGCTCTACTACAGCGAGACAGCCAGCCCGCACACACGTTTTGCGCGCCATCAGAACAATGCAGGCGGCATCGAGGGCGGCATCTCGAATGGCGAAGACGTCATCGTTCGCGGATACCTGAAGCCCATCTCCACGCTGCGTCGTCCGCTGGAGTCCGTCAGCTTTGAGACTCGCGAAAAAACCTCTGCCAGTTACGAACGCAGCGACATCTGCGTTGTTCCGGCGGCGGGGGTTGCAGCCGAGGCCATGGTCGCTTACATCATCGCGCGGCAGCTTTTGGAAAAGTTCGGCGGCGATTCAGCTGTTGAATTGAAGCGCAACTTCGAGGGTTACCTCGAACAGATCAAAAACTACTAGGCGGAAAACAGCAGCATGATTCTGGAGATTCGCAAATATCCCGACCCGATTCTGCAACAGCCCGGAGAGCCTGTCTCGGTCTTCGACGAGGAACTGCGCAAGCTCGTTGCAGACATGTTCGAGACCACCTACGCAGAGAACGGTGTCGGTCTTGCCGCGCAGCAGGTTGGCGTAGCCAAACGCCTCGCCACCATTGATACCAGCTTCGGCAAGAACCCGGAAGATCGCCTTGTCCTCATCAATCCGGAGATTATTCTTCGCGATGGCAAGCTCTACGAAGAGGAGGGATGCCTCAGCTTCCCAGACATTCACGAGAAGGTTCAGCGCTCCGCCAAAGTCCGCGTCCGCGCCCAGAATGAGTACGGCGAGTGGTTTGAAAAGGATGCAACCGACCTGCTCTCGCGCTGCTTCCAGCACGAGATTGACCATGTGGATGGCGTGCTTTTCATCTTCCGGATGAGTTCGCTGAAGCGCGACATGGTTCTGCGCAAAATCCGCAAGCTTCAGCGCGACGGTGAGTGGTAGTCCGGTGCGTTTAGTTTTCTGTGGCACTCCGCAATTCGCAGTTCCTACGCTGCGCGCAGTGCTTGCTGCCGGACACTCTGTTGAACTTGTCGTCACGCAGCCCGACCGCCCCAGTGGCAGGGGAATGGAACTTGCTGCTCCTCCCGTCAAGCAACTCGCCCTTGAAAACAATCTCCCCATCACGCAGCCGGAAAAAATCCGCAACAACACCGAATTCCGCGCCCAGCTTGAGCAGATTGCTCCCAACGCAATTCTCATCGTCGCCTATGGACGCATCATTCCGCCGTGGATGCTCGCGTTGCCGAAGCATGGCAACATCAATCTCCACGCCTCGCTCTTGCCGAAGTATCGTGGAGCCGCCCCTATCCAGTGGGCTGTAGCCATGGGAGAGCGCGTCACCGGCAACACCACCATGCGTATTGACGAAGGCCTCGACACTGGCGACATTCTCCTTCAGCAAAAACTCGAAATTGGCTCAGCAGAAACAGCCGCAGAACTCTTTCCCCGTCTTGCCGAACAGGGTGCAGCGCTGATGGTCGAAACCCTGAGCCAACTCGCAGCAGGAACTCTTTCCGCCACAAAGCAGGATCACACTGCCGCAACGCTCGCGCCCATCCTCACCCGCGAAGAGGGCCGCATTGATTTTTCCCGCAGCGCGGAAGGGATATACAACCGCTGGCGTGGCTTCCAACCCTGGCCCGGTGCCTACACCGACTGGCAGGGGAAAAAGTTCGTCGCGCACAGAATCGCTCTCACAGAGCAGCAATCAAACTCAGTCCCTGGCACCATCCACATCGCGGACGGTCGCCTCTTCGTTACCTGCGGCGATGGTACAGTCCTCGAATTTACCGAGGTGCAGCTCGAAGGCAAGCGCCGTATGGCCGCATCCGAATTCCTGCGCGGCGCGCAAAAGGCTGACGGTCTCCTTCTTGGCGGCAGGCAGTGAGTATTACTCCATCGCGTGCGCTTGCGTTCACCATTCTTCAGCGCATGGAAAAACCCTCCACCCACGCTGACGATCTTTTGCAATCAGCCGCCATTGAGCGCCTCAAACCAGCCGACCGCAATCTCGTTACCGCGCTTGTCATGGAGACGCTTCGCTGGCAAATCCTTCTCGACCGGCAAATTCGCGCCCAACTCACCAGACCGAATCAGAAGCTTGATCTCGATGTCCTACTCGCGCTGCGTCTTGCTGCCGTGCAACTTCTGCAGATGGATCGTATCCCCGCTCACGCCGCCATCAACGACAGCGTCGAGCTGACAAAAAAATCCGGCCATCGCTACTCTGCCGGACTCGTCAATGCCGTCCTGCGCAAACTTGCCGCAGTGCCGCGCCCCACACCGCAGCAACCGCACGACGCTGCCTCGCTCGCCGCCGAAACGGCGCATCCGCAGTGGATGGTCGAGCGCTGGGTCGCGGCTTTCGGTCTTGCGCATGCAATCAAAATCTGCGAAGCAAATCAGCAGCAGCCGGAAGCTCATCTTCGCGTCCCGGACGCGTCTCTCCATCGCCAACTCCTCGCAGAGGATGCAAATCTGCAACCCGGAGCGCTGCTGACAGCCGCAATCCGCGCAGGCAGGCAGAATGTAACTGAAACAGTCGCAAATCATCCAGCAGCCCCGTCAGGAGCCATTCGCCGCATGGATGAAGGCTCGCAGCTTATCGCCGAACTCGCCGGGCACGGTCTGCAAATCCTCGATTGCTGTGCCGCCCCCGGCGGCAAAACTCTCATCCTTGCCGAACGCAATCCTCACGCCGCAATTATTGCCTGTGACATCAGTCCTGTCCGCCTCAACGAAATGAAGCAGCGCATCGGCATCAGCAATATCACCTATCTGGAAGCCGATGCCGCTGCGCTCCCATTCCGCGACCAGTTCGATCTCATCCTCTGTGACGTTCCGTGCAGCGGCACCGGAACGCTCTCGCGCAATCCGGAGATTCGTCACCGGCTCACTGTCGAAGAGATTGCGCGTCATGCCGAGCGCCAGCAGCAGATACTCGCCGCCTCCTACCGCGCGCTCAAGCCAGGAGGTCGTCTTCTCTACTCAACCTGTTCGCTTGAAGCTGAAGAGAATGAACTTCTCGTCGAGCAATTTCTCGCAGCGGAATCATTTGCAAAATTAATTCCAGTAGAAGATCGTCTTCGCGAGTTACAGCGCGATGGCATTCTGGTGCCGGCAGCAGCCGACATGCTTATAGCGTCATCCGTGAGGAATCACTGTCTGCGAACTCTGCCCGGTACGACGCCCACGGATGGATTTTTCGCGGCAATCCTCACAAAATCCCGATAAGAAAATCTATTTAACTACAGTAAATTCAACTGAGGTGGAAGAGTCCACGCGCCGTCCTGCTGCAACCGACTGTGCAACAATCACCCCCGGCAACAGCGGCGCTCTCGGTGCATTGTCGCCCGATCCCACTGCCGGAATCTTATTTTCGACATACTTTGGTGGCAGCAATTTGATTCCCGCGCGACCCAGTATTGACGCTGCCGCCATTGCCTGTTGTCCCACCATATTCGGCATCACCATTGCATTGCTTGCGCTTTCAGGTTCTGCGGCGATCAGCATATTTACGGCGGGCTTTTCCAGACCCTGTGCATTCGCCTGTGGGTCCTGTGCCAGAATTGTCCCCGGCGTAACGCCTGCCCATGGAATTCGTGCAATCGTTCCGGTATCGAGTCCATAGCGCCGCAGTGTCACGGTGGCCACGCGCTCCTGTGTGCTCACGATATTCGGCACCGTCACCTTCTGCGGCCCCAGGCTCACGGCCACGCGTACATCCCACTCCTGCCGCACCACAGTTTCCGGCGTGGGCGACTGCGACAGCACCCGATTCACGCCCGTCTCAGCCGAGTAGTAGCGATTATCCACAATCAGATTCAGCGATAATCCTGCGCATTGCTGCCTCGCCTCTTCCAGCGTCATGCCTTTGAAGTCGGGCACCGTCACCTCGGAGCCATGAATGGCAAAATGCATCGTTGTGATGGCAGCCATCAGGCCCACCATCATCAGCAACAGCACAAACGAGGCTACACGCAGCGTCCGAATCATAAGGCCGTTTCATCCTTTTGATGCTCAATGACAAAATCAATCTTTGCGCTCTTCGACAGCATCGCAGAGACCGAGCAGTACTTTTCCTTCGACAACTTCACCGCATCTTCAATTGCCTTCTTCTCTACATCGCCTGTCACGCGATAGGTCAGCGTGATCTGCGTAAAAACCTGCGGCGGCGTGGCGGCTTGTTCTGCCGTGGCACTCACAGTAAGCGAGGTAAAGGGTTGCCGCTTCTTTTCCAGAATATTCCTTACATCAACAGCGGTGCAGCCGCAGAGCCCCATCAGCACAACCTCCATGGGTGTCGGCCCTTCGCCGTGTGTGCCGGAGGTGTCAAAGGTGACGGAATTCTTATGTTCGTTTTCAGCGGTGTAAATCTTCCCGTGTTTCCATGTCGCGATTACTTTCATTTTCCCCTCAGCGAATGTTGTCCGTCACCGGCTCCGGATGAATCAGGACGCGATACACCTCCGGCGCCTGCAATTTGAAGTGATCTTCAAGCTCGGTGATTACCTCATGCACCTTCGACATCGGCAGATCATCCGGCAGCGTGCAGTGGCACGACACAGAAAGATGTTGTCCCAGTCTCGTAATGCTCACAGCATGAACGTCGAGTATCTCTGGCAGTCGCGCTGCGCTTTGTTGCAGCAACTGCTCAATCCGCTCCCGTTCCTCGATCATGTCCTCGGAGTCTTCAATCGTAGCGGGCAGGCTCTCAATGTGTGTCAGCACAGCATCAATCTCCGGTATGCCCTTCAGGATTTCGCTCTCCAAGTGACACACAAAATCATGCGCATCGCGCAGCAGCATATTCTCCGGCAACTCCAGATGCTGCTCTACCTGCAAGTGCCCGCTTGTTGATTGCACACTCAGATCGTGAACGGAAACATCGGCCCGCAGTGCTATGGCGCGAACCCGGTCAAAGATGCTCTCTGCTTTTGTCTCTCGCGGCACCGTGTGAATCACCACGTCCGCATCGGGCAGCAGGGAATGCACTGCACTTGTTGCTTCTTCCACCAGTTGCTCGCTGCGTTGGAAGCTCAGTCCGCGCGGCAGCGCAATCGTCAGGTCGGCAAAATAAGAACTGCCTGCGCGCCGGATTCGTGCCTGTTCTACGGCCAGCACTCCATGGATTGCCGCCACCTTGTCCAGCATGGATTTGCGCGTCTCAGCGGGTGCAGAGTCCAGCAGCACCGAGAGCGTTTCTCTGGCCATCTGCCAACTGATGCGCAGAATCATCACCGACACGCACATGGCCGCCATCGGATCGGCAAAGTCCAGCCACTTCAGGTGCCACTGCCCGCCGACCCATGTTGCAAGCAGGCCCACCAGCACCGCCATGCTTGCCCAGATGTCCGAGGCAAAGTGCAGTGCATCAGCTCGGAGCGCTGCGCTATTGTGTTTTTTTGCTACCGCCATCAAACGGCGCGAGCGCCAGAAGTCCACCGACATGGAAGCGATGAGCACAAGAACCGGCCACAGCGAATGGCGAAGTTCCAACGGTGTCCAGAAGATTCGCTTGGCCGCCTCGGCAATAATCCACACCGCCGTAACCGCCATGATCAGCGTCTCTGCAAAGGCAGACATGTTTTCGAATTTGCCGTGACCGTAGGTGTGGTCGTCATCGGCGGGCTTGCTGCTCATGCGCACCGAAAAATAGGTCAGCGTCGCGCCCGTCAAATCCAGCCCCGAGTGAAGCGCGTCTGACAGCATTCCCAGCGATCCGGTTGTGATGCCGGCAAAGAGCTTCAGCAGCGTGATTCCAACCGCAGCAACAATGGAATTTCGCGCGGCCTCCATTTTTTCCGTGGTGGCCAGAGTGCGCGTCGAGATTGCGTAAGAGACCATGTCGTTAGCCTACAACCCAGACACATGTATCGCTAGGGTTTTTGCGCGGAATAGAGCCCCGCGATGCCGAAGGTGTAAGGTGTCCAACTTGGAGTTTCATAGCCCGCCTCCGACATCAGTTCCAGCATCTCCGTTGGCTGCGGAAATCGCTCCACCGAAGCAGGCAGATAGGCATATGGCCCCTCATCCCCGCAGATTACGCGCCCAATCCTCGGCAGCACTCTGCGAAAATAAAATGCATAAAGTTTTCCCAGCAAACCCAGCGGCTCGCTGAAGTCAAGAATCGCAAGCTCTCCCCCCGGTTTCAGCACGCGATAAAACTCCTCAAGACCGGCGCGATAATTTGCCAGATTTCTGAATCCGAAGGCAGTCGTAATCAGGTTCAGAGATGCATTGGGGAAGGGCAGCCGCAAAGCGTCCGCCTCAATCGCAACCACTCCATGGGATGAAAATTTCTTCGCTCCCCGCACCAGCATTTGATGCGCAAAGTCTGCCGCAAAAATTGGCTGTGAATTTTTCGCACGATGCCTTGCCAGCGCCAGTGTCATATCTCCCGTTCCGCAGCAGAGATCGAGAATCGCCGCATCCGGCCTTGCCAGAGTCCTCCGGTATCGCCGCGCAGTCCGCGCCCACCAGTAGCGATCCACATTCATTGACAGCACATGATTCAGCAGATCGTAGCGCGGGGCAATGCTGTTGAACATCGCCTGCACGGCGCTGGCCACGCTCTGCTCGTCGGTGGCTCCATCGGGTTTTGCGCCGGGGCTTGCCATCGTCAGCTATAAATCTCCTGCGAGCGTTGAATCATATATTCAGCCGCAGCAGTCAGTTCCTTCGTCGTCACATCCGTCACAACTTCGGCCTTGCCGATTCCGGTCGGCAGCACAAATCGCCGTGTTCCGGCGGAGTTCTTTTTGTCGCGACCGGTAGCTTCCACCAGCGCCGCAGCCTTCAGCTTCAGCGGTGGCAACGGCCCATACAGGAAGACCAGCGACTCCATCCTAGCGGCCAGCTTGTCGCTGATGAGCCCACGCAACCGCGAGAGTTCAATCGCAGCGACCATGCCCAGGCCAACAGCCTCGCCGTGAAGTAACTTCCGGTAGCGTGTCACCGATTCAACCGCATGTCCGATTGTGTGTCCCAGATTCAGGAGCATGCGCACGCTTTTTTCGTACTCATCCTCCGCGACGACAGCGGCCTTCATGCGAATTGCCGCTGTAATTACGCGCTCCAGCGGCTTCTGCTCCCGCGAATGCAGCAGAGAGGCATTCGTCTCCATATACCGGAAGAGCGCAGCATCGCGAATGATTCCCGCTTTCACGCACTCAAACAACCCGGCGCGCAGTTCGCGATCCGGCAAGGTGCCCAGCGTGTCAACATCGGCAAACACGGCGCGCGGCTGCTGAAATGCCCCCACCAGATTTTTCCCCTCCGGAAGATTCACGCCCGTCTTGCCGCCGACCGAGGAGTCAACCTGCGAGAGCAGCGTAGTCGGCACCTGTACATATTCGATGCCGCGCATATAAATTGAAGCAACAAATCCGCCCACGTCGCCCACAATTCCGCCGCCGAATGCAATCAGCAACGAGGAGCGATCTGCGCCCGCTGTGGCCATCTGCCGCAGCAGGTTTTCGATGCTGGTGAGCGTTTTGTAGCGCTCGCCGGGAGCAAGAAACATCACCGTCGGCTCTTCTTTAAAGCTGGCCAGAAAGGCCTTTGACCAAAGTGCCCAGATCGGCCCGGAGGTCAGTACAAAAATCCGCTTTGGTTTGCGTCCCAGCGCCTTGTGGATGCGGGGCAGCAGAGTGCGCAGCACTCCGGAGCCGGTGAAGACGGCGTAACTTGCACTGCTCGTTTTTACAGGAATGGTTTGCACAATATCTTCATCCTACCGCACTGTGAGCCGCTTGTTTTGTCGGACGGCTCCCCGTCATCTCCGAGTGGTAGCCTTTCAATAGGGGGTTTGGTTTGCTCAGAGATTTTATTGTTCTAGGTGGAGGTATCGCCGGACTCCGTGCTGCCCTTTCCTTATCGCAATCGGGACGCGTCCTGCTCGTTACGAAAGAGAGTTTGTCTGAATCCAACACCGCCTACGCGCAGGGTGGAATTGCGGTTGCGCTGGGTGGCCCGGACGATGTGGCCCTTCACCTCACCGACACTCTCAACGCCGGAGACGGCTTGGTCGCGCGCTCAGCAGCCGAGGTGCTTGTCGCCGAGGGCCCCGCTCTTGTTGAAGAACTCATCCACTGGGGAACGGCCTTTGACCGCAAGGATGGATTGTTATTGCCGACTCGCGAAGGCGCGCACTCTTTGCCTCGTGTCTATCACGCGCATGGCGATGCAACCGGCGCTGAAATCAGCCGTGCTCTCATCGCGAAGCTGCGCAGCCAGCCCAATATCAAAGTCCTCGAAGAGCACTTTGCCCGCGAACTGATTCTCAGCAATGGTCGTGTTGTCGGCGTCGAACTGGTTAACCCGCGCGGCGAGGTCAGCCGCCGTTACGCTCGTGCAGTCCTTTTGGCTACTGGTGGCGCTGGCATGATCTACAGCGATACCACCAACCCTGCTGTCGCCACCGGCGATGGCATGGCGATAGCGTTTCGCGCCGGTGCCGAACTCGCCGATATGGAGTTCTACCAATTTCACCCCACCGCGCTCAGTTTGCCCGGAGTGCCGCGCTTCCTGATGAGCGAAGCCTTGCGCGGCGAGGGTGCGTATCTGCGCAATCATCTTGGCGAGCGCTTCATGGAGCGCTATCATCCGCTTCTGGAGCTTGCACCGCGCGATGTTGTTGCGCGTGCCATCACCCGCGAGGGACTGGGCCCTTATCCCGGCGAATCGTATCCTGTTTATCTCGACATGCGTCACGTAGTCGGCCTGAACCTTGGCCAGCGATTTCCCGGCATCACTGCATTCCTTCATCGTCACTCGCTCGACCTCAGCCGCAACCTCATCCCGATTCGTCCTGCCGCGCATTACATGATGGGCGGCGTGCGCACCGACCTGAACGGGCGCGCCACTCTGCCCGGACTCTATGCCGCCGGAGAGGTTGCCTGTTCCGGCGTTCACGGAGCCAATCGTCTGGCCAGCAATTCCTTGCTTGAGGGATTGGTCTTTGGCGCCCGCGCTGCAAAGGCAATGTTGGAGGAGCCGCCGCTGCCCCCTTCGTTTGTGCCCACCCAGCCGGTTGCTGTCACTGGAGCCATCAATCCAAAGCCATCGCCGCTTGAAGCTCCGGTTAGCCGGATGCGTGCCATTCTCTGGCATCATGCCGGTCTGCTGCGTGACGGAGACTCGCTGCAAAAGGGCACCGCCGCACTCGAAGCGCTCGAAGCAGCAATCGCAGAGCCGCTCTGTGCCAATACCCGCGCTGCGCTGGAGGCCTCTTCGACGCTCCTCTTGGGTCGAGCCATTTTGCACGCAGCGCTTGCGCGCAAGGAGAGTCGTGGCGCTCATTTTCGCAGTGATTACCCTGCTCGCGACGACAAAAATCTCCAGCGCCACTCTGTTCTTACCTTCGATGGCCGGGAATTCAGGCTGCGATTCGAAGAGTGGAAGTAGAGCCGCAACAGGGTTTTCACAGTTGCATCGTTGCGAGTACTGTTTTTCGGAGGGAGCAGGGGTCTTCATGCCCCTGAAACAGGCGCAAAAACGATAGGCTTCAGCCCTGGGCCTTCTGTTCACCGGTAACAACTGTGAAATTAAGATGCGTGCGCCCATTTCACTGCGTCTCCGAGTATCATCAATAGCAGTGATGCTTCCACCTACAACATTTCAGACAGCGAACCTCAGCATTCCAGACACCTTTGTTCTCATGGTTCTGGCGCTGGTCGTTTTTGGGCCGCGACGGCTGCCGGAGATTGGCCGTCAGGTCGGCAAGATTCTTTACGAGTTTCGCAAAGCCTCCAACGACTTCAAACTCCAGATGGAAGAAGAACTGCGCGTCGCGGAAGAGAATGACCGGCTCAAAAAACTACAGGTTTCTCAGGCAGAGACGCCTGTGCTCACATCCGGCAGCGAGATTCTACCTGTGACCACGGAAGCAACTGCGAGCAGCGACCCTGCCACGGAATGGACCGGAGAAGAGTACACCATCCATACGCCGCCGGAAGAGATTCCTGCCGAGCCCGCTTCTGAAGCAGCCAGCGCCGCCCCTCAGATTCAGCCGCCCACCGAAGGCGAGACCGTCAGCGCGACCAGGCCGGATTTCAGGGCCAATCTAATCGCCGAGGGCGAGAAGACAGCCGTGGACCAGACCATCCCCGCCGGGAGCAGGCCGGAAGAGCCAACCGGAACGGAAGCAGGGCCGCATCATGGTTGATCTGACCGAACGCGTTCGCGAGGGGATGAAGGAGCGCGCCGAACTGCCGGGAATGTCCCTGATGGAGCATCTCGACGAACTCCGCAAGCGGATTGTCCGCTCTGCGCTCTTTCTGGTAGTTGGTTTTGGCGTAGCCTTTTGCTACCATGAGCAGCTTTATGGATTGATTCAAAAGCCGCTCGACGATCTGCACGTCAAGCTGGTCTTTACGCACCCGATTGACCCGATGAATCTCTATCTTCAGGTCTCGCTGGTGGGCGGTGCGATTCTTGCCTCGCCGCTGATTCTCTATCAGGTCTGGCTTTTTCTGGCACCGGGACTCTACAAGCACGAGCAGCGCTTTGTGCTGCCGTTTATGGCCTCGACGGTGGGACTGTTTTTATCCGGAGCATGGTTTGGCTACCACTACGTTCTGCCCGGAGCGCTCAAGTTTCTCATCTTTGACTTCGGCAAGCGCTTTGAGCCGATGGTGACCATCAGCGAGTACACGGGATTTTTTCTTTCGATCATTCTTGGCCTTGGCGTGGTCTTTGAGTTGCCGATCCTGATCTTCTTTCTGGCGCTCTTCGGGATTGTTTCTCCGCGCTTTCTCTGGAAGAATTTTCGTTACGCAATCTTCCTCACATTTCTTGCGGCGGCCATTATCAGCCCGACGCCCGACCCAATGTCCATGTGCCTCTTTGCCGCTCCCATGCTGGTGCTCTACATCGTGGGCATAGGCATTGCGTGGTTTGTGCATCCATCAAGGCGAAAGAAGAAAGAGGCCAAGGCGTGAGGATGATTTCACGGCTCCTGCTGATGCTTGTACTGCTGCCCTGCGCGTTGAATGCGCAGTCTTTCAACGGCGCAAGGGCCATTGAATATGCACGTCAGCTTGTCGCGATTGGCCCGCGATGGGTGGGTGGCGACGGGCATCGCAAGGCAGAGAACTTCATCAAAAAGGTATTCGCGAAGGACGCGCTGGAAGATGACAGCTTTCAGGGGCTGACGCCGGAAGGACTCTTCCCGATGCACAACTTCATCGTCCGTTTTCCCGGCAAAAAGGATGGCGTTATCGTGCTGGCCTCGCACTACGAGACCAATTACCCGCTGCGCAATACAAGCTACGTAGGAGCAAATGACGGCGCGGCCACAACGGGTCTGCTGATGGAGATTGCCAATCAGTTGCGCGGGAAAAAGCTGGATGGCTACAGCGTGTGGCTGGTCTTCTTTGATGGCGAAGAGGCCTTTCAGCAGTGGTCCTCAACGGATTCGACCTATGGCTCAAGGCATCTGGCCGCAAAATGGCAGATGGATGGAACACTCCGGCGCATTAAGGGATTTCTGCTGGCCGACATGATTGGCGACAAGTCGCTCGACATTGATCGCGATACAAATTCGACCCCATGGTTGCTGGATTTGGTTAAGCAGGCAGCCAGAAACACTCATTACGAGAGTTATTTTTTCAAGAAGGCAAACACCATTGAGGACGACCATCTTCCCTTTGTGGTGCGCGGCGTTCCCTGTGCCGATGTGATTGACATTAATTATGGGCCGCACGATGCAAAGCACCCGGATGGTTACCACCACACTCCCGAGGACACCATGGACAAGATCAGCGCACGCAGCCTGACCATCTCCGGCGATGTTTTTTTGGAGACCATCCGATTGCTGGATCAGCGATAACATCTTGCCATGATTGTTCCTATCCATCTATGGATTGGCTTTCACGCGCTTGTTGCCGTTTTAGTGGCAGCGGAGGTGTTGCTGACCCGTGGGGATAAAAGGCAATCAACCAGTTGGGCGATTGGCTGGACCTGCCTGCTGGTTGCTGTTGCGGCCTGCTTCTGCCTGTGGATTGGCTGGCGCGAAGGTCAGGGCAAGGCTTTGGAATTCCTGTCGAGCTATCTGGTCGAGGGTTCGTTAAGTGTAGATAACCTCTTCGTCTTTCTGATTATTTTTCGTGCGCGCTCCTTGTCGCGCAGTCAGCAGCAACAGGCACTGCTCTTGGGCATTGGCGGGGCGATGGTGATGCGTGCTGGCATGATTCTGCTGGGCATCCAACTGCTGGAGCGCTTTCAGTGGGTGCAGTATCTGATGGGCGCATTTCTGCTCTATGCCGCGGTCAGGCTCTACCGGCAGAGTCAGCATCTTCCGTCGCCGGTCGGTCGCGTGGCAGGCTGTTCCAATGCAGCAGGCGCGGCAAAGTTACTGCTGCTCACAATTGTGGCTCTGGAATTGACGGATGTTGTCTTTGCACTGGATTCGATTCCGGCGGTGCTGGCAATTACGCGCGATCCGTTCCTTGCCTATACTTCAAATATTTTTGCGATCCTTGGCCTGCGTTCGCTGTTTCTGGTGCTCTCGCCTTCTCTCAACAAGTTGCGTGGAATGCATTACGGGTTGGCTCTGATTCTCGGTTTTGTTGGACTCAAGATGGTACTGGGGAACTGGATTCAGATTCCGGTGCTCCTGTCGCTGGGGATAATTCTTGCGATTCTTTGCGCTTCGTTGGGGATATCGCTCTGGACGCAAAGGGCGTCGAACCCGGCTGCCTGAGGCTACAGAACTTCCATAGCTGAATAGCGTATCTATTTGGCAATCCAGGTCAATTGTGGGTCGCACAGGCTGAGTATAGTCTCACTGTAACCGCTCTGTTGCGTGAAGGACGGATACTGTTAACAGACTCTTGGATGTGGAGAATCATGATCTTGAAACGTGGCCAGGCTCAAAGAAAAGCTACAACCTTTCTGTTCAGACTGTTTTATCCCTCTCTTCTTGTGGCGATGCTGGCCGGCTATGGGATCGGTATCTCTGCCTGTTCTGCGCAGGTCTGCAATCAAACTTCGCTGCCCGCTGTCACCATTGCACCTGACGGCACCGGAGTTCAACGATTCACGGTATCGGGGAAGCCATTTGTGCCCGTAGGTGTGAACTATATGATTGAAGGTCATGGAACCTACAACGGAAGCAGTTACCAGACCTTTGATATGTTTGACACGCAAAATTTCAATATAACTACGATTGATTCGAGCATGGCGTCAATAGCCCAGAATGGTTTTACATACGTAAGGCTTTGGCTCAAAGGGATTGATACCGATAATGGCTTTTCCTCGCCGAATGCCTGGAACAAATACGTCACTAATATTGTGGCTACAATTCAGGATGCCGAAAAGTACGGGCTTCATGTTGTCCTGACCGGATCCTTTCCGGGGCCGACCGGTACAGGCTTTATGCCGACGAATTATGCACCCTCCGCCTCTTCCATCCCGTCAAATGTAGCCGGGATGAACCAGTTGCTGCTGGTTCCTGCCGAGGGTCAGGCGCTTGGCCAGTTTTATAACAATCTGCTGACAGCCATGCTGGCAATTGATCCCAAAATTGCCTCCGATATCTTCTATTTTGATATCTACAATGAGCTGCATTATGACCTGAACGCTGCTCCGCTCTCCTCCAATACCGGAACCTTCACCTTTTTAGGCGTCACCTACAATCTCAATGACTTTTCGTCGAATGATCTGGCCGATCCTACCAGCAGGCAAGCGCTCATGGACGTGGCTGCGCAATACTTTGTGCAGGTTGTCGGCGGTCAGATCAGGGCAGCCATGCCAAATCTTTATTTGACTCCAAGCTCGTATTACAACCATGCCTTTAATCATGCCGGCTATGATGGAGGGTTGCTTCTTGCGGAAAGCACCAATAACTACGCGATGAGGCCATACTACGTACTGCAAGGCGGCGCAAATCTGATTGATATTCATAACTATCCTTCGTCAACCTTCAATACGTCGGCAGCTCTGGCTTCCAACGAAATCATTACTGCAGCGACAACTCCCACTGGAACATTGATCAGTGCGAAAATTGCGCCTTTGATATCGGGCGAGTTCGGCGAAGAAACCTCGGGCTATGTTATTAACGGGGACACCTATATACAGGGGCTCGAAGCAGCCATTACCGAGATGTTGTCCACGGAAAGCTCCGTTTACTGCGGGTACTCCTACACGGGTTTTGCTGTATGGGAATGGAATGATATTCCCAGTGATACCTTTGTGCTGATTGATCCGACAAACGATCCGAGTGGCCTCTTGCTGCACGCGACCGCACCCTTGTACAACCCGCAATTCTGTGGGCAAACAGTCACCGCAAATAGCGCGCAAAAGGTAGCGCCGATGAACACGCAAACGGCCACTCCAATGAATACGGTCAAGAAGGGGACTCAGGCTGGAGTGCTGAATCTCTACCTGCAATAAAAGCATTTTCGCCCTTGCGGCAGACCTGTTTTGAAAGGGCGCGGCTTCAAGTCGCCGAAAGTGATTTAAATCACTGCCTTCTTTCAATCCGGTACGCCAAACCCACCGAATGTGAAAATTGCTTTACAATAGAGCAAGCAGAGATGAAATCTGCCGGTGCCTTTGGCGTTGGTTTTCATCTTTTGTGGCATTACATGGGTTGCAACATCCCCGTGGGTTGGGCGACAACCTCTCCATCTGCTAACAGAGCAGCCAGAGAGAACGCAGCGAATCCACTGCAACCGCTGTGCTTTCAACATCCCCGTTCGGTGCACAACCAAAAGTAGCGACCGGACTGAAGGCGGAATTGATTTGACTGTTTTGACTGAGGAACTCCTCGCGCAGCCCTGCAGGGCTGAAGAAAGCTGTTCGCTGGAGAACTATCTCCAGCTTCCCGACAACACCATGGACGGGCGCATTGCTGCGGCCAGAGAGCGGCTCGGCTCGACTGTGGTTCTGCTCGGCCACCACTATCAGCGCGACGAAGTCATTCGTTTTGCTGACTTTACCGGTGACAGCTACAAGCTTTCCGCTGCTGCTGCCGCCACCGATGCCCGCAATATTCTCTTCTGCGGCGTCCACTTTATGGCAGAGAGTGCGGACGTGCTCTCGACCACCGGCCAGAACGTTATTCTGCCGGACCTGAACGCTGGCTGCTCCATGGCCGATATGGCAGAGATTTCGCAGGTCGAGGCCTGCTGGGAGTCGCTCGAACGCATGGGATCTACCAGCCGTCTTGTGCCGCTTACCTACATGAACTCCTCCGCGGCCATCAAGGCCTTTTGCGGCGAGCGCGGCGGTCTGGTCTGCACCAGTTCCAACGCGCAAAAGGGTTTTGAATGGGCCTTTGAGCGCGGCGACAAAATTCTCTTTCTTCCGGACCAGCATCTGGGCCGCAACACCGGCTACGCCATGGGAATTCCCCTTGACCAGATGGTTGTCTGGGATCCATGGATGATCAACGGGGGCCTGACTGCCGAGCGCATTGCCGCTGCCCGCATTATTTTGTGGAAGGGGCACTGCTCGGTTCATCAGCGTTTTCTGCCCAGCCATGTAGACGCGGTTCGCGCTAACTATCCTGGAATGAAGGTGATCGTTCATCCCGAATGCCGTTGGGAGGTCTGCCAAAAGGCCGATGCTCTCGGCTCGACAGAGCGCCTTCTGCAGATTGTTCGCGAGGCTCCTGTAGGTTCAAGCTTTGCCATCGGCACAGAAATTCATCTGGTCAACAGAATGGCACGGGAGTTCGCCGCCGAGGGCAAAAAAATCATCACCCTCGATGACACCGGATGCCTCTGCACGACGATGTACCGCATCAGTCCTCAGCATCTGGCATGGGCACTCGAAAATCTGGTCGAGGGCAGAGTCGTGAATCAGATAACCGTTCCCGCCGATGTCAAGCACTGGGCGCGGGTTGCGCTTGACCGCATGTTAGAGATTTAGCAGGAGTTATGGCCATGAAGACCTTCACTCTCGAGGAAGCGCAGGCGCTGTTGCCACTGATGGAATCCCTCCTGAAGCGCACCATGGACGAGCGCGACAAAGCTGCTGCTATCGAGTTGCAATTACAGGAGGTTACGCGCTGGATTGCTGTTTCCGGCGGTGTCATGGTGAATGTGGTTAAGATCGCTCAACAGCGGGCCGAGATTGATGAGCATATCAAGCTAGCCCGCGAAACTCTGCAAGAAATTGAAAACATTGGAGTTCAAGTCAAAGACCTGGATGCCGGACTGCTCGATTTTCCCTGCCGGTTCGAGGGAGAAAAGGTTCTTTTGTGCTGGAAGATGGGCGAGGAGAGCATCACCCACTGGCATACCGCCGATACCGGCTTCCATGGACGCCAGCCGATTGACGAGCGCTTCAAACGCAAGAGCAGCAAGCCAAATTGATAACAGTTATTAAACAATAATAATTATTGTCTAATAACTATTGTTAAACAATAAAAGTTATTGTTTAATGGAATAGTGAAAACCAATTCTGAATCTGACTTCCGTTCCGTTTGTGAATCGCACGGGATAGCGCAGACGCATCAGCGTCAGGTGGTTTACGAGGTGATGAGCCGGATGGAGGGTCATCCCAGCCCGGAGGATATCTTTCTTCGGGTCAAGGAGCGGATTCCATCCATCTCGCAGGCTACGGTTTACAAAAATATTCATCTCTTTGTGGAGAGCGGAATTTTTTCTGAGGTGAGCCCGCATCACGGGCCGCTGCGGGTAGAGACGAACAGCACTCCACACTACCATCGGGTCTGCCGTTTTTGCAGGCAGGTTGAAGACCTTGAGCCGGGGGTGATTAGTCAGATTGCTTACAAGCCCAAAATGATGGGGAGCTTTCTGGCCGAGCGCGTAACGGTTGAGGTGATGGGCATCTGCAAGGAGTGCCAGCGCACAGAGAAGTCGAAGTTTGCCTACCCCGATCTGAAATCCCTGCTCATTGCACACTCAGATGATATTCATGCTGCCCTGAAAAGGGCTGAGGATGCACAGAAAAAGCTTTGATTTTTTGAATTCACACCATCAACCATCCCCATCAACAGCAACCTAACCAGATTGTTTCAAGGAGAAAGAACAATGCTCGGAGTTGGAGAGAAGTTTCCCGTATTTGAGGTCACCGCAACCGTAAGCACCGATCTGAAGACAGCCTTCAAGCCCATCAACAACAAGAGCTATGCCGGTAAGTGGATTGTCTACTTCTTCTGGCCCAAGGATTTTACCTTTGTCTGCCCGACGGAGATTGAAGCCTTCGGCGAAGCGAACAAGGCATTTGCCGAGCGCAATGCGCAGATTCTGGGCGGCAGCGTGGATTCGGAGTTTGTGCATCTGGCATGGCGGGAACACCACCCTGGATTGAAGAATCTGCCCTTCCCGATGCTGGCCGATGTAAAGCGCGAGCTGACCAGCGCACTCGGCATTCTTGACCCGAAGGCAGGCGTTGCACAGCGCGCGGCTTACATCGTGGACCCGGAGGGAGTGATTCGCTTTGTGTATGTCACTGATCTTTCGATTGGCCGCAATCCGGATGAGGTTCTGCGTGTGCTGGATGCGTTGCAGAATGGCGGACTGACCCCATGCAACTGGCACAAGGGCGAAGCTACGATTCAGGTGTAGTTTGGATAGCTTGAAAAAGAGGGTACGGGCCGCGAGGCCCGTACCCTCTTTTTGTTGGAGTGACATCCGGGATTCATGAGCTTACTGAAGCAGGAGGTCTGCTCGCTGACGGATGTCGTCGCTGGCTGCCCCGATCATAATTTGGAGGGTTCCGGGTTCGCTGGTCCACTGGTGTCAAGGCCGCACTCCTCCCGCAGCGCGTTCGTGCCGGGCGTGGTGATAATGTGATCCGGGCCGAGGAAGTCTTTGCCAGTGCCTTGCGCTCCCTGAATGTAGGCGACACCGAGTCGCGTGACCAGATATGGGTCTTCTCCATAGCTCTCTTCAATGCGTCCCCAGCGCGGGATTCCTGTCCGATGACCACGCCAATTTCGCGCAGGAGCGGCTCGTCAAAGGTTGAGCCGAGCGCGATGGATTGCGGAAAGACAGTTGCTCCCTTCGTAAGTACTCCATGGAGGGCTTCGCCGGAGTGCAGCGACGGGATGCCAAGGCGAGGTACGCCATTGGGTACGTAGGACAGCAGTTGCAGCACCTTCTCTTCAAGAGTCATCTGAGAGATGATCTTGTCCACTCTTGCTTCGAACTTGTTGCCCGATAGTGAACCAGGTGCGAGTGCGCTTTGGGCAGACGCAGAAAGGGAAAACAGTAAGAGAAAAATTTGGAAGAGCCTAAAACATTGCACTTTGATGCTCCTGAAGCGTGGGTTGAATATTGTGAGGCAGGTGTCGCACATCTATCGTTCCACAATAATCTAAATCCTGGCGGCAAACATCTTGCTTTCGAGATGTCTGCGTCGGTCTCAAATATGTTTGCAGGATTCAAGCGTGCGAATCACATCAAGTGCTTTTGTCAGCATTGTCGCGCCAACCTTCTGCTCGAATCCTTGCTGCATCCTGTCAAAGGCAGCGATCACGCGTAACGCGCACCTCCTGCCGGACGGCTTCAGCGTCAGCAGATATCCCCGCGCGTCGGCTGGATCAATCTTCCGCTGTACGAGGCCATTCGCCTCCAAAGAAGAGATGGCATGGCTGACGTTGCCGCGCGTCGTGGCGAAGGTCTCGGCCAGGTCGGATGGCCTGATGGGACGCGGCGCTTCAAAGAAGATCGCAGCAAGAATCAGCCCCTCCATGAATCCAAGGCCATCCGCAGCAAAGGCCTCAGCCGCTACCCGGTCAAAGTGCCGTGCCGCTCGCTTCACCGTGAACATGGGACTCTGATTCAGGAAGGCTTCAATGCGCATAATCAATAAGTATAGTTTACCTGCTAAACTATTTAGAATAAAATAAAAGTATCGTTGCGACCTACTCTGAATTCCTCCATGATTGTTTCACATGATAAGCCGCCGGTTCCTCTTCGCGATTCTCGCTTGCACGGGCATACAGAGTGCCATCGCACAACAAAGTTCTCCGACAATACCTCCCGTCAATACAACCATCGTTGTGCTGGGCAGCGCGGACCCGGTGAATCAGGACGATTCGGCGCGCGCCGTTGTGGTGATGAACCCGCAAGAGCATCCGCTGGCCTTTCAGGATGCGGAGGATTACCTGCGCACGGACTCCTCTGTTGATATCGAACAGCGCGGGGCGGCGGGAGTCCAGGCCGATCTCTCCATTCGCGGCACCAGCTTCGAACAGACTCTGGTGCTGCTCAATGGCCTGCGCATCAATGACGTTGAAACCTCCCACTTCAATCTCGACGTGCCGGTGCCGCTCGATGCGCTCGGCTCCATTAACGTGCTGCACGGCGCGGGGTCTACGCTCTACGGCTCTGATGCGCTGGGCGGCGTGGTGGACTTCCTGACGCTGAAGCCGCTGGCGGATTCACTGCGTCTGCGCGCCGGCGTGGGCAGCTTCGGAGAAAATCAGCAGACGTTTACAGCTACGGCGCTGGGAGGCAGGTGGAGCGAGGTGCTTGCCGGAGCTCGCGACTTCTCAACCGGATTTATTGAGGATCGCGACTATCGCACCACGGATGTAAGTTTGGAATCGCGGCTCGACAGCCTGCTGGGAGAGACGGACATTCTGCTCGCCGGGAGCGACCGCCCCTTTGGCGCAAATGATTTTTACGGGGCCTACAACTCATGGGAGCGCACCAAGGGATGGTTTGCAGCTCTGAGCCAGCAGTTCAATCCGGAGACGCAGTTTGCACTTGCCTATCGCCGCCACTCGGATATCTTTGTGCTACTGCGCAATGCGCCCTCTGTCTACAAGAACCAGCACATTGATGAGAACTGGGAGGCGGCTCTGAGGCGCAGCCAGCCGCTCTTTGCTGCGCGATGGAAGAACGCGGTGAAGATTCACTATGGACTGGAAGAGGATACCGACCAGATTCAAAGCAACAATCTGGGGCAGCATGGACGCAATCGCGGCGCGGGTTATGTGGATGTTGACCTGAGCGCGGCAAAGCGCGGAAGTCTCTCCGTTGGATTGCGCGAAGAGGTTTTGAGCGGAGGACGCTTGGTGCTGAGTCCGCAGTTTGCAGGGGGGCTTTGGCTGCGGCCTGATGTGAAGCTGCGCGGCTCGATTGGGTATGGCTTCCGTCTGCCGACCTACACGGACCTCTACTACAGTTGCATAGGGTGCGGCCCGACGACGCTCGGCAATGCGAATTTGAAGCCGGAGTCTGCGTGGAATTATGAGGGCGGCGCGGACTGGTATCCGAATGCACGGACAACAGCCTCACTTACGGCGTTTGATTCCGAGCAGACGAACACAATTGACTATGTGTGGAATGCAGCCGGAGGCCTGTGGCAGGCGAGTAACCTCTCCGGGATGCACATTGCCGGCGTCGAGAGCGCGCTGGCCTTTGTTCCGGCTGCGGGCGAGCAGGTCAGGCTCTCGTGGACCTGGCTGACCGGGCCGCAGAATGCTTTTCAGGGATTGTTGACAAAGTACAGCGCCAACTATCCGGTGAATAACGCGAGCGCCGAGTGGAGCGTCGTGGGCAGGCATGGATGGAGCGAAGCGTGGCGGATGAAAACACGCGTCGAAGTGACCGAGCGCTATGCGAAGGATGCCTATCCGGTATGGGATCTGTCGCTGGTGAGGGAGCGTGGCAGAATCCATCCCTTTGTGCAGGCAACAAACCTGAGCAACACCGGCTACGACGAGATCAATCCTGTCAATATTCCGAACGGCGGAACTCTGCCCGGCGTGCCGATGCCGGGGCGCGGGTTTGTGGGCGGAGTGGAGTTGTTGTTGCAACACGCGCGTTGAGGGAAACTGCTTTTTCTATGAAGTAAATTGGTAGCTGGGAGAAAGCCAATGGGCATGGAGCAGTTGCAAAACAGTTTAGCGGGCAAGGTTGCTGTCGTTACCGGAGCGAGTGCAGGCGTGGGCTGGCATACAGCCAAACTTTTTGCGCAACAGGGCGCAAAGGTTGTGGTGACGGCCCGTCGCGAAGAACGACTGAAAAAGCTGGTCGCGGAGATTGAAGCCGCAGGCGGCGAGGCTGCCGGTTTTGCCGGGGATGCCAGCGAGGAGGCTACGGCACTTGCCTGCGTTGCGCTGGCGCTGAAGCGGTTTGGGCGTCTTGACATTCTTATCAATAACGCGGGGCAGGGAAATTACAGCAGCCTGATGGATACAAGCGTGTCTCGCTATGACGAGCTTATGAATTCCAACATGCGCAGCACCTTTGTGTTTTCGCGCGCTGCTGCGCCGCATCTGATGGCACAGCGCTCAGGCACGATTGTGATTGTTTCTTCCGTGGCAGGATTGAACGGCTTCCCGAATGAGACGGTTTATTGCGCCAGCAAGTTTGCGCAGATCGGATTCGGCCAGGCGCTGGATGCAGAACTGCGCGGACACGGCGTGCAGGTGACGGTGATGTGTCCCGGTGGGATTCGCACAGAGTTTGCGCTGGGGCGGGGACGGACGGAAGAGAGCATCGCCGCTGCACACTGGATGGAGCCGGAGGAGTTTGCCGGGAGCCTTCTGTATACATGCCTGCAACCGGCACACATGCGCGTGGTGCAGATGACGGTTCGCCATCTGGGAGTGCAGGGGAAGTAAAGTACAGCTATTCTGGTTTGCCGCCGGGCTTCCACTGCGGCTTCCATGCGGTGTTGGCGAGCCACTCAATGGAGGGACGCATGGCAGTGATCGCACTGGTCAGGTGATCGAGGTCGAGGCCGTCAAAGGTGTCTGTGGTCTGGTGATAGTCCTTGTGCAGGCCGTAACTGGAGATGGTCTGCGCAACAATTCCGCGACGGGCAAGAGCGTAGTTGTCCGAGCGCTGAAAGAAGTTCTCGGCTGGATGCGGGTCGGCAACCAAAGGCGCTCCATGACGCGCCAGTTCGGGGCCGAGATTCGAGCGCTCATAACCGGTCAGCCAGAGAGCATTTCGATTAATCAGCGGGTCGGCGCGGCCAATCATCTCAAACTCCAGATTTGCCACAATCGAATTGAGCGGAATGGGCGGGTGATCGAGGAAGTAACGATTGCCGAATCCGCCCAGTTCTTCGGAGCCGAAGAGGACAAAAACAATGGTCCGACGCGGGCGCGGGCCATGGCTGAGGGCGCGGGCCAGTTCCAGTACGGCGGTGGTGCCGGAGGCGTCGTCGTCGGCACCGGGGTAGATGGGGCCGCTGCTGCCATCGGCCTGCCTTCGACCGACGCCGAGGTGGTCAAGATGCGCACTGAGCAAAATGGCTTCCGGCTGCGTCTTCTCCGTGCCGCGAAGAATAGCGACTGCGTTCCATGTTTCCCTGCGGTCGTTGTGCTCGTAGTGGGCGTCAAGATATTTTTGCAGTTGTTCGGGCAGGGGATTGGGCAGGGGAGCGCGCTGAAGGAAGCTGGAGTTTTCGCCACCGGGCTCCAGTCCAAAAGAAGCAAAAAGGGACGCAGAGTATTGAGCGGCAAGGTGTTCGTCGGCGGTGGCCGAGCCGCGACCGCGAAGTTCGGAACTGCTCAAAAAGCGCTCCTCGGCGCGAATGCAGGGCTCGCAAATGGGCGAGATGGGGATGGATTTCTGCTGCTGGGCGGGGAGCGTCCGGGCACCCGCAAGGAGTAAGATTGCCAAGATGGTCCATAGCAGCCGCGAAGTTCGATTTTTGCGGAAATACATCATGTTTGAGTCGCAGTATAACGGAGTCGGGATCAGGAGAGATGGTCGAGTGGAGTTCAGCAAGATGAGAATGAAGGGTTTGATTCTGATTTCTGCGTTGGCAGGAGTACTTTCCCTGACCGGCTGCGGGGACTTCTTTGTGGCTCAAGGGAATGGCAGCGCGGCTGTCCCGGTCATCAACCCCGGGAGCGAGAGTTTTACTACCTCGGTGTCGGTGACGATTACGGATGCCACCAGCGGCGCATCTATCTATTACACAACGGATGGTTCCACGCCTTCCTCGACCAATGGGACACTTTATTCCGCTGCAATTACGGTTACGGCCACCGAGACGATCAAAGCCGTTGCGGTTTTGTCGGGCGAGCCGAACAGCAAGGTTGCAACTGCTACCTATACGCTTGGCACTGTTGCAACGCCGGTCATCAGCCCATCGAGCGAAGCCTTTACCGGGACGATTTCAGTGACGATCAGCGACAGCACCAGCGGGGCTACCATCTACTACACGACGGATGGCTCAACGCCCTCGGCGACCAACGGGGCCAAGTACAGCAGTGCGATTACGGTTTCCGGAACAGAGACGATTCAGGCCATTGCGGTGGATACCGGCTATATCAGCAGCGCAGTGGCGTCGGCGACCTATACGCAGACGCTGGCCGCGACACCGGTATTGAGCCTGGCGACTGGAAATTACTCAACGCCGCAGACGCTGACCATCAGCGACAGCACGAGCGGGGCGGCTATCTACTACACGACGGATGGCACAACGCCTTCTGCGACGAACGGAACTCTGTATGTCGGAGCAATCTCAATTACATCCCTGACGGCGGAGAAGGTTCAGGCTGTTGCAGTGGTTACTGGCTACGCCAACAGCCTGATTGCTTCAGCGACTTATACCATTACGCCGATTGGCACGGTTGTGGTTCCTACGTTTACTCCGCCTGCCGGAACCTACTATGCACCGCAGACGGTGACGCTGACCGACACCACCAGCGGGGCCAGCATTTATTACACGACGGATGGCTCAACCCCTTCGGCGACACATGGGATTCTGTATTCGACACCATTTACTGTCTCGGCAACGGAGACGGTCAATGCGATTGGAATTGAAACGGGCTATACCAACAGTTCGGTTCAACCGGCGACGTACACACTGATGGTAGCGACGCCGACCTTCAGCGTGGCGGCGGGTAATTACAGCTCCTCGCAGACGGTGACGATCAGCACGACAACTCCTTCGGCGAAGATTTATTACACAACCGACGGAAGTACGCCTACGACGAGTTCAACTCTCTACAGCGGTGCGGTCACGATTTCAGATAATACGACGCTTCAGGCGATTGGAGCCGAGTCTGGTTACAGCAACAGTGCGGTTGCTTCGGCGGCCTATACTATTACGCTTCCTGCGCCTACCTTCAGTCCGGCGGCGGGAACGTATACCTCGACGCAATCGGTGACCATCAGCGATGCTAACAGCGGTGCCAGCATCTACTACACGACGGATGGCTCAACGCCCTCCGCCACCTCGAGCACATCACACCTGTACAGCGGTGCAATCTCGGTTTCTGCTACAGAGACAGTCAAGGCGATTGCTGTAGAGACGAACTATGTCAGCAGTGCGGTGGCCTCGGCGGTCTACACCATCGGCACTGCGGTTGCACAGGACTCCATTTATGTCATCAATCAGACGACTGCAAATCTTGCGGCTTTTGTACTGGCGGGAACAACACCGATTGCCTCGGCTAGCATTGATGTAAACAGCTTTCCACTCTCGCCGACCGCAGTCTGCGTGGATAACAATAATGTGCTGCTCTACGTGGGAATAGCCGGGAGCATCTATGTGTATAAAATCCAGCCGAATGGCTCGCTGATTTTAGGAAACAATGGCGCGGCAGTGGCTCAGGGAGTAACTCCGGCTTCAATGCAGGTGGATGCAACGAATGGCTGGCTTCTGGTAGCGGATATTACCAGTACGACCCCGGTGGTTTACGCCTACCCGATCACTAGCAGCCTTGATGGAACGCTGGGTTCGCCGCCGAGCGCCGGGATTCTGCCCCTGGATCCGAATACAACAGCTTACCAGTTACTGATTGCTCCCAATGGTCAGTATGTCTATGTGGCTGCGGGAACAACGGGAGTTGTGATTCTCAACTTCAGTCCGAGTACAGGCCAGTTACAACGAGCAGGAGAGAAATCGCCCCTGAACAATTTGGGCGCGGATTTCTCGATGGCGGTTAATTACACCTCCTCGTATTTCTTTGTGACGGAGACGGTTTCGAAGGGCGTGCGCGTCTTTTTGATTGGCAGTCAGGGCGCGTTGAGCGAGGTGCTCGGCTCACCCTTCCAGACCGGGATGGGGCCGGCCTCTGTAGCGCTGGACCCAACCGGAGGCTACCTGTACGTCGCCAACCGGACGGACAACACCATCAGCGGATTTTCAGTCTCTTCGACCAGCGGGGCTTTGACGGCTCTGAGCGGCTCCCCGTTTGCCACAGGAAAGACTCCCTCGGCGCTGACCTTTGATAAGTCAAAGCTTTATCTGGTGGTGGTGAATGCGGGCGGCGCATCCACCATGAGCGGATCGGCGGATGTGATGCTCTATTCGCTGGATACGAGCAACCAGGGACAGCTTGATTTCATCACAGGGGCTGCGACAGGGAACGATCCAACCGGTGCATTTGCGGTTGCGGCTACGCATTATCCGTAGAGCGCTGGGCGAGACTTGCCTTTGGTGTCCGTTCCCGCAACCTGTACAGCCATCGGGAAGCTCTGAACAAGTTCCACCTTTGCCGTGTTTTGAAAGGGCGTGGCTTCAGCCGCGCCGTTAGAGGGGCAAATAGATTTCTGGGCTTTAGCCCCTGAGGGAATGTATATTCAACGACTTGCATTCCCTCGGCGGCTAAAGCCGTATCCGTTGAATATGTTTTTACGGCGGGGCTGGAAGCCCCGCCCTTTCAAAACATCGCACTTGAAGACTTGTTCAGAGTTTCCCTCGGCCTTTGATACAAGAACAAAAACAAGAACAAAGACAAAAACGGCGCTGCTTGAATCCTGCTTCCCACCCTTCGCGCAAAGAACGCGCGAAGGATGGGGCACCCATTTTTGTTCCCATTTCTATACCCACTACTTTTTTCAGGATTTTTTCGAGAGGTACTTTTGTGAGCAATCAGCTACAGGCGTGCCAGTGCTATGCTCGAATCTGACGTAAAAATATGCGCGCATCTCTCCATTTTCTCTCCGCTCAGAAGCTGCAAAGACGTGCTCTTCCGCTGGCGCTGTTGTTTCTTCCGCTGGTTTTGTGCGGGATTGCCCCGCTTACCGGTTGCAACAAACTGCCAAAATTCGAGGACAAACGGCCTGTCTATGTAGTGGCAAAGCAGGTTTCGCTGCGTGATCGGGTGGCCGCCGTCTCCAACCACACCGGGGTGGTCGTCAATGGGCAAAGGGTGATGGTGATCGAAGAGGGCAGACGATTCCTGCGCGTGCGTACCGATAAAAACGAGATCGGCTGGCTGGAAGAGCGGACGGTCATTGACCAGAAGACATTCGACGGCTTTCAGCAACTGGCCAGGGATCATGAAAATGATCCGGTGGTAAGCCGCGCGACCCTGCGCGACGCTCTCTACATGCACCTGACGCCGGGACGCGATACCGAGCGCTTCTATCTGATGCAGGAAGGAGCCAAGCTGGAGTTGCTGGAAAGAACCAGCGTCGAGAAGCCTGCCGCTCCCGGCGGAGTGGGGCCGGTTCGTCGCCCTGCCTCGGCAGCACAGCAAAAACAACTGGATGCCAAATCAGCAGCAGAAACAGCGAAGAACGGGGAGAGCGCAAAAACAGAGGAGCCAATGCCCCCCGCTCTGACGCGCGAGGACTGGTGGCTGGTTCGCGACGAGCAGAAGCACTATGGCTGGATTGTTTCGCATCGGCTGGATGTAGATCTGCCGCAGGAGATTGCAGGCTACAGTGAAGGGCAACGGATTGTGGGCGCCTATGTGCTGCGCACCGTCATAGACCCGGATTTGAATACGCCGGACCATAAGGTTCAGGAGTATCTGACGGTCGAAAATGCCTATAAAGACGGGCTCCCCTATGACTATGACCAGGTGCGTATTTTTACATGGAATATGAAGCGGCATCGCTATGAAACGGCCTTCCGGCAACGGAATCTGTACGGCTACCTTCCGGTTACGGTGCAGGCCGGGGAGAAACCAACCTTCAGTTTGCAACTCTCCATCAACGGCGTGGTGAAGGTGGACCCGGTGACAGGCGTGACTCGGCCAGTGTCGTGGATTCCATTCAACTTTGAGATGGATGGGCAGATGGTTCGTAAAGTGACGAATGCGCCGTTGCCAACCTTCAAGCCGCCGGAAGACCCCGATAAGAAAGAAAAGGCTAAGAAGAAAAAACGATGAGCAGTGCAGGGGTCAATGATCCCATCCCCCATCGGGGGCGGTTCCTTGTGGTGTAGCTTTCCTTCAAGACAAAAGCGGATTTCTCCGCTTCGCTGCGAAATGACAAACAAAAATAACTAGCTGAGGAAGTCGGCGATGGCGGAGACTACTGTCTCCTGCTCGTCTTCGCGTAGCTCGGGGAAGATGGGCAGGGCCAAAACCTCATTCGCTGCGCGCTCGCTCTCCGGGAAATCTCCCTTGTGGTAACCAAGCGAAGCAAGAGCCTCCTGTTGATGGAGCGACATAGGGTAGTAAATTTCAGAGCCAATCTGTCTTTCTGTCAGGAAGGCGCGCAGGTCGTTGCGGCGCGTCGTGCGAATTACATACTGGTGCCAGACATGGTAAGCGCCGGAAACCTCTATCGGGAGAAAAACGCCCTTCGACGGATACGGGCCGGGCTCAAGGAGTCCAGCTTCGGCAAAGAGACGAGCGTAATTGGTCGCCAACTCGCGGCGACGTTGATTTCCCGCTTCCACATGACGGAGCTTGATGAGGAGAATTGCTGCCTGAAGCGTGTCCAGACGGGAGTTCCAGCCGATTTCGTCGTGGAAGTAGCGGCGGCGCATTCCATGGTTGCGAAGCATGGCGGCGCGCTCGGCAATGCTCTCGTCCATGGTGGTGACCATTCCGGCGTCGCCGGCGGCGCTCAGGTTCTTGGTGGGATAAAAGCTGAAGGCGGCGGCTTTGCCGAGGGTTCCGGCGGCGCGGCCATTCCATTTGGCTCCCCATGCCTGCGCGGCGTCTTCAAGCAGCGTCAGGTTGAAGGCGTTGGCGATTGCTGTGAATTCATCCCAGTACGTACACTGGCCGTAAAGGTGAACCGGCATCACCGCCTTGATATTGTGCGTGACGGATTTGGTGGCCAGAACGCCTTCGACGGCTTCGGGCGAGAGGTTGAAGGTGACCGGATCAATATCGGCCAGAAGCGGGGTTGCTCCGGCGCGGAGGATGGCGCTGACGGAGGCAAAAAAGCTGAAAGGGGTAGTGATAACAGAGTCGCCGGGACCGATTTCAGCGGCGGCAAGCGCCAGCCAGAGAGCATCGGTTCCAGAGGCGCAACCCACAGCAAAGTTGGCTTTGATCTGGGCGGCAGCGGCCTTTTCAAAGTCGGCTACCGGCTGGCCAAGGATAAAACGCTGCGAATCAAGGGCCTCAGTGACGGCGGCGAGAATCTCATCCCGCAAGGGCGCGTAGGAGCGGGAGAAGTCCAAAAGGGGTACGGGCTGGTCTTTGGCATTCAATGCATTCACGCTTTTTATGCTAACAGCGTGCCAACCGGGCGGGAGTGACCGTGATTACGGCATTTGCAGGCTGAAATTCCCGGAATCTCATATATTTGTTTCGGATAAACAAAATGGCCGTCTGATACGTCTTACATCCACAAGGACGGAGCTATCGGGAGAGCCAAAGCAGACCAGTCAGGAGTTGTAGAGGGTTGAAATTGACCTTCCGAAAAAAAGAATTGCGGATTTGGTTGAAAACTCCTCTCAGCATCGTTATTTTGTAGTACACAACTTGAACCGCAGCCGTTCGGAGGTCTGCTCCGGTCGGTGGTTCCCTTTTCAGCGTAAGATTCAATCCGCAGCAGGATGCGCTTCAAGGCTTCCGCTGCAATCAAAGGAGATCGGCACATGGAAAGCAAGCCGGCACAGAACATTCAGGACACATTTCTGAACACTGTTCGCAAAGATAAGACCCCTATCACCATTTATCTGGTCAGCGGAGTTAAGCTGACAGGCAAAATTCGCTCCTTCGATAAATACTCGGTGCTGCTGGAAAACAACAGCCAGGAGCAGCTTATCTTCAAACACGCTATTTCGACGGTTGTGAGCAACCGCGCCATGGCGCCGCATCCGGAGCATCGTCCAGGGCTTGCGACAGGCAGTGCGGTTGCGCCGCTCACACCGCTTGGCGGGCCGGAGACGCCGGGGGCAGCCTCCTGAGCCCACTTGGCGAGGTCGGCCCCATGTCGGGCCGGCAGACAAAGGGTACGGCGGAAAAAGCAGTTCTGGTGGGGGTTGAGTTCAGCTGCCGAAAAGTGGCCTCGAAAACCACTGAGGCAAAGCGCGCCCTGCAGGCCGCCGGAGCCAATCCCGAAACCCTCGACGAGATTCTGGGAGAGCGCGCGCTGCTTGGCGAGGAGTCGGCCAGCGTTTATCCCGTAAAGGGAGATCCGGAAGATGAGCGGTTCGAGGAGTTTCGCGAACTGGTCGAGAGCGCCGGAGCGACGGTTGTAGCCGAGATTTTGCAGCGACGGCAGGCTCCCGACCCAGCTACGCTGATCGGAGCCGGCAAGGTCGAAGAGGTTGGGGGCGCAGCAGCAAGCACCAACGCAACCGTCATTGTTTTCGACTATGATCTGTCGCCGACGCAGCTCAGAAATCTGGAGGCGCGGCTGCCCTGTCGCGTCATTGACCGAACCCAACTGATTCTGGACATCTTTGCCCGTCACGCACGGACGCGCGAAGGGCAGTTGCAGGTGGAACTGGCGCAACTGGAATACATGCTGCCGCGACTGACCGGCAAGGGCAAGGCCATGTCGCAGCTTGGCGGCGGCATCGGCACCCGCGGACCGGGCGAAACCCGTCTGGAAACCGACCGCCGCAAGATTCAGCGGCGACTGCTGCAACTGCGCAGGGACCTGGACGATGTGCGCAAGACGCGCCGATTGCAGCGGGCGCGGCGGGAATCGGTTCCGGTGCCGACGGTGGCGCTGGTCGGCTATACGAACGCAGGCAAAAGCACGCTCTTCAATTGCCTGACGCAGGCAGGGGTTCTGGAGTCGTCCAGAATGTTTGCGACGCTTGACCCGAAGCTGCGCTCGCTGGTGCTGCCATCGCGCAGGAAAGTTCTTCTGAGCGATACGGTGGGGTTCATTCGGGATTTGCCGCATACGCTGGTGACCAGCTTCCGGGCCACGCTCGAAGAGGTGGTGCAGGCCGAACTGCTGCTGCACGTTCGCGATGCAGCCAGCCCGCGCAGCGAGGAACAAAAGCATCAGGTGAGGCAGGTTCTGGGCGAACTGGAAGTCACAGGGAAACCGATGCTGGAGGTGATGAACAAGGCCGATCTGCTGTCGGAGGCGGATCGCAGTGCTCTCCGAAGACGCGGGGAGTTGCTGGTTTCCGGCCTGACCGGCGAAGGCGCAGAGGAGCTTTTGCTGGCAATGGATCGGGCGCTGACCAGCGATCCGGTGCGCTCGGCAGAGTTGCTGATTCCACAGAGCGAAGGGTCAGTGCTGGCGGCGATTGTGGCCGGGGCCGTTGTTGAAGAGCGGCGCTATGCGGGCGAAGCGGTTCTGTTGAGGGTGACGGCGCCGGAGTCGCTGCTGGGGCGCTTGCGGGAGTTTGAAGTGGGATATGTGCCGGTGGTGGTGGAGCGGCCTAAACGCAGGGTTCAGAAAGCAGCAAAGCCGGAGGCAACGGATGCGGAGGTCTGATCCAATGCCACCGGCTCGCCGGGCCCGGTATTGGGCCTTGGTGGTGGATTAAGTCTAGTCCTGCGGCAGAAAAGGTCAAGAGTAATTTTTTCTGATTTTTTCTGAGATTTTCACGCGTTGTTGGTGGTTTAAATCACAATTGCAATCCCTATTTTGAAACCGGGTCACAATGTGGCTCGTTATGAGGATTTGAAGAGGCTCCTCGCGTTGACATGAGGCAGCTCAATCGTTAAAACTAAGTGTGTTCCGCAAATTTACAGGAAAGCTCCCGCCGCCTTTCTGCCGCCGGAAAAATGCATGGATTTGATTTTCAATCAACTCGGCACCCTTCTGCTTGGCGCACTCCCTACCTCGGCACTCTTCATTCTTCTTGTCGTGGCCTATCGCGTGCTGGTGCATGGCCCCCTTATTAAAACGCTGGCGGAGCGGCGTGCCCGCACCGAAGGCGCAGTCGAGCAGGCGCAGGAAGCCATCGTCGCCGCCGAAACCAAGACCCGCGTATATGAAGACACGCTTCGCTCGGCCCGGGCCGAGGTCTTCAAGGCTCGCGAGAGCCGCATTCAGCAGTTGAATCAGGCGCGCGAGATCGCCCTCGAAGAGGCCCGCAACGTGGCTCACGGAACCGTAGAAGCCGCCAAGGTTACGATTGCCACCCAGACCGTCGAGGCCCGGAAGACGATTCAGGCACAGGCCGCAGATCTGGCGCAGAAGGTTCTTGCAGCCGTTCTGCCCGGCGGATTGAGCCGTCAGGGGAGTGTGCAGTGAAGCAATTGCGTAGAAATATTTTTCAAATGATTTTGGTTGCATGTTTTCTGCTGCTGCCGTTAGCGCTTACGACGCAACTTCGCGCAGAAGACAGTAGCGCCGCCGCAAAGACCACCGAGACAAAAAATAGCGAAGCGAATGAGAATGACGTTTATCGCCACTCGGCTTCGGTGCAGTGGGTTGCGAAGACGTTTCATGTTGGCGTCGAGACCACAGCGAAGACATTCGAACTGATTAACTTTTTGATTATTGCTCTGGCAATCGGAATTCCGCTCTTCCGCATGTTGCCGAAGGCCTTCAGGAATCGAAATACGGAGATTCAGAAGAAGATTGTGGAAGCGCGCAGCGTGACCGTGCAGGCGCAGGAGCGTCTGAGCGCGGTTGAGGCCCGATTGGTCAACCTTGACAGCGAGATTGCCGTGATCCGCTCGCAGGTTGAGGCCGATGCCGAACTGGATCGCCAGCGTCACGAGCAACTGATTCAGGAAGAGAAGCGCCGTATTGTGGAGAGCGCCGAGCAGGAGATTGCTGTAGCCGCAGCCACCGCAGAGCGCGAACTGAAGCGTTACGCCGCAGGGCTGGCACTCGACGGCGCCATTGCAAAATTGAAGTTGACACCTGAGACCGACAGCGAACTCATCAGCCAGTTTGCACGGGAACTGGGGAAGGGAACGGAGAACTAGATGTCCCTGTTTGCCTCCCGCTATGCGCGGGCCTTCGCCGATGTAGTGGTTACGAAAAAGCTGGATACGGCAGCGATTGACGCGCAGATTGCAGATTATCTTTCGGCGTGGAATGAGAGCAAGGAGCTGCGCGATGTCTTCGAGAATCCCTCGATTGCCGCCGAGCAGAAGCTTGCCGTTCTCGACCGCATCAATACGAAATTGGGATTAAGCGCCGAGGTTCGCAATCTGCTGGCTGTGCTCATCAACCACAACCGCATTGCAGGGGCAGCCGAGGTTGTCTCCGAGTATCGCAAGGAGATTAACCGGCGGCTTGGCATTGAGGATGTACGCATTACAACGGCGCGAAGCCTGAATGAGGCCGACCGCGTCGGATTGGTCGCCGGAGTCGGCAGAATCACCGGAGCAAAGGTTGAGGCCAGCTTTATTGAGGATGCAGCGATTCTCGGTGGCGTGGTAGTTCGCATTGGCAGCACAGTTTATGACGGCTCGGTGCGTGGACGGCTGGATCGTCTGCGTCAGAGTCTCGTCCAGTAACAGGCAAGCATTTACCCAAACAGGATTCAGGCAGGGATAGCGCATGGCTCAGATTAAGGCAGACGAAATCACACAGTTTCTGCGCGAGCAGATCGCCAATTACGACTCGAAGGTCCGCGTGGACGAGGTTGGAACCATCATCTCGCTCGGCGACGGAATCGCGCGTCTTCACGGGCTGGACAAGGTCATGTCCGGCGAACTGCTCAGCTTCCCTCACGGAGTGGCCGGACTGGCCATGAGTCTTGAAGAGGATCAGGTAGGCGCCGTGCTGCTCGGTGAATACTCCGATATTCGCGAAGGCGACGAGGTTAAGCGCACCGGAAAGATTCTCAGCGTCCCGGTAGGCGATGCCATGATTGGCCGCGTTGTGAATGCGCTCGGCCAGCCGATTGACGACAAGGGCCCCATTGAGACGACCGAGTTCCTTCCCGTTGAGCGCATCGCTCCCGGCGTCATTGCACGTCAGCCTGTCCGCGAGCCGATGGCGACTGGCCTCAAGGCTATTGACTCGATGATTCCCATTGGCCGCGGCCAGCGTGAACTCATCATTGGCGACCGCCAGACGGGCAAGACAGCCATCACGCTCGACACCATCATCAATAATGCCAAGAGCGGCCTGCTCTGCATCTATTGCGCGATCGGCCAGAAGCGCTCCTCCGTAGCGCAGGTGGTGCAGACGCTGACCGAAGCCGGTGCCATGGGACACACCATCGTTGTGGTTGCCTCGGCTTCGGAACCGGCACCGCTGCTCTATCTGGCTCCCTATGCTGCAACGGCGATGGGCGAATACTTCCGCGATTCGGGCCGTCATGCGCTGGTCATCTACGACGATCTTTCGAAGCACGCAACCGCCTACCGCGAGATTTCGCTCTTGCTGCGTCGTCCTCCGGGCCGCGAAGCCTATCCGGGCGATGTTTTCTATCTGCACTCCCGCTTGCTTGAGCGCTCGGCCAAGGTCAGCGATGCGCACGGCGGTGGTTCGCTGACGGCGCTGCCGATTATTGAAACGCAGGCCGGCGACGTTTCCGCATACATTCCGACGAACGTCATTTCGATTACCGATGGTCAGATATTTCTGGAGTCGGACCTGTTCAACTCCGGCCTTCGTCCTGCGGTGAACGTGGGACTCTCGGTTTCGCGCGTCGGTTTTTCAGCAGCTATCAAGGCAGTCAAGCAGGTTGGCGCAACGCTGAAGCTGGACTTGGCACAGTATCGCGAACTGGCCGCCTTTGCGCAGTTCGGCTCGGATCTTGATCCGATGACGCAGAAGCAGTTGAATCGCGGACAGCGTTTGACCGAGTTGCTCAAGCAGCCTCAGTTCCAGCCGCTCAGTTGGGTGCAGCAGGTCTTCATCCTCTTTGCCGGAACGCAGGGGTATCTGGATGACCTGAAGGTCAGCGACATTCGTGCATTCGAGGATGGTCTCTACAAGTATCTGGATGCGGCGCAGACTGCGCTGGTAGCGGACCTGACGGCGAAGAAGACGATTGACGATGATCTCCGCGCCCGCATTCACGCTGCTCTCAAGGAGTACAAGGCTACCTTCCAGACAGAGCTTGAAGCCGCAGCAGTCGCAAAGGTCTAACGCAAGGGATAACGAATCATGGCAAATGTTCTCGATCTCCGGCGCAGAATCCGCAGCGTAAAAAATACGCGGCAGATTACCAAGGCCATGAAGATGGTCTCCGCGGCCAAGCTGCGTCGTGCGCAGGAGCGTGCGCTGAGTGCGCGTCCCTACGAGAAGCGCCTTGCTGCCGTGCTGGAATCGCTGAAGCGGCGCGCAGAAGTCTTCGATCCCATTACCGGTGACCTGCGCCATCCGCTCTTTTTGACGCGGCCTGAGAAGAATGTTCTCCTCATTGTGGTCAGCGGCGATAAGGGATTTGCCGGAGCCTTCAACACCAACATTCTGAAGGCGGCAAACGGCTTTTTGGCATCCAGCTCCGAGATGGGCATTGACGTGGAGCCGATTGGCCGCAAGGCGCGCGAGGCATTCCGCCGTCGCCATCCGGTTGCCGTTTACGTCGAGCATACGGACGAAGAGGGCCACAAACACCACAAGCGCGAGCGCAAGGAAGCGATTGAGGTGGTCGGCGATCATCCCGGATTGCTGGCGGACCCGACCTCGGAGCGAGTGTTTGCGCTGGCCCGGAGCGTCATTTCCCGCTATGTGAACGCCGAGATTGATGCCTGCTATGTGGTCTTCAACGAGTTCAAATCGGTCATCCAGCAGCGCGTTGTTGTGCAGAAGCTGCTGCCGCTGGTCGAGAGCGGCGATCAGCCCATTGTTTCTGCTGCGGAACTGAGCCGCGAAGAGCGCGAGCGCGCAGCCGAAGCTGCTGCGACTGCCGGTGTCTCCGTCAAGGCGATGGTGGACGAGCAGGCCGAGCAGGAAGCAAAGAAGTTTGGAACCGCTACCGTGGACTACATCTACGAGCAGCCGGCGCGGGAGTTGTACGACGCGTTGTTGCCGCAGTATGTGGCCGTCCAGCTTTACCACGCAATCGTCGAGTCCACGGCTGCCGAACATGCGGCGCGAATGACGGCTATGGATTCGGCCACCAACAATGCCTCCGACATGATTGACACACTGACGCTGCACATGAACCGTGTGCGCCAGGCGGCGATTACGAAGGAGATCATCGAAATCGTCAGCGGCGCAGCCGCGCTGTAACAAAGAGAGAACTATGGCAGATACTGTTCAGAACGTTGGCAAAGTGATTCAGGTCTCCGGCCCGGCCGTGGACGTGCAGTTTGAAGAGGCGAAGATGCCTTTCATCTACCAGGCGCTGCGAGTTGTCAGCGATGGCTTCACCGTCCCCACGCCGATTGACGTCATTCTCGAAGTGCAGCAGCACATCGGCGAAGGACGCGTCCGCTGCGTGGCGATGCAGGCCACCGACGGCATGGTGCGCGGCATGAAGGTTCTCGATCTTGGCGGCCCCATCACCGTTCCCGTCGGCAAAGAGACGCTTGGCCGCGTGCTGAACGTGATCGGCGAGCCGGTTGACGAGCTTGGCCCCGTCAACGCCACGACGCGCATGCCGATTCATCGTCCCGCACCTGCCTTCGATGAGCAGTCAACGCGCGAAGAGATGTTCGAGACCGGCATCAAGGTCATTGATCTGATTCAGCCATTTTTGAAGGGCGGCAAGATCGGCCTCTTCGGCGGCGCCGGTGTCGGCAAGACTGTCGTCATCATGGAGTTGATTAACAACGTCGCCAAGAATCACGGCGGCTACTCGGTCTTTGCCGGAGTCGGCGAACGTACCCGCGAGGGCAACGATCTTTGGCTGGAGATGAGCGAGTCGGGCGTCATCAAGCCGGGCAACGCTGCCGAGTCGAAGGCTTCTCTAATTTATGGCCAGATGACCGAGCCGCCAGGAGCGCGTCTCCGGGTTGCGCTGACCGGGCTGACCGTAGCCGAGTACTTCCGCGATGTGGAGAAATCGGACACGCTGCTCTTTATTGACAACATCTTCCGCTTTACGCAGGCCGGTTCTGAGGTTTCCACACTGCTGGGCCGTATGCCCTCCGCCGTGGGATACCAGCCGAATCTGGCAACGGAGATGGGCGAGTTGCAGGAGCGCATCACCTCGACCAAGAGCGGTTCGGTTACATCGGTGCAGGCCGTCTACGTGCCCGCCGACGATTTGACCGATCCGGCTCCGGCGACGACCTTTGCCCATCTGGATGCAACGACGGTTCTTTCGCGTCCGCTCTCTGAGTTGGGAATTTATCCGGCGGTTGATCCGCTGGCTTCGAACTCGCGTATTCTTTCGCCGCGCATTGTCGGCGAAGAGCATTACGCGGTGGCGCAGGGCGTCAAGCGCATTCTGCAACGCTACAAGGATTTGCAGGATATCATCGCGATTCTCGGTATTGACGAGTTGAGCGACGATGACAAACTGACGGTTGCCCGCGCCCGCAAGGTGCAGAAGTTCCTCTCGCAGCCCTTCCACGTTGCCGAGCAGTTTACGGGAATGCAGGGCCGCTACGTCAAGATTGCCGACACGGTGCGCAGCTTCAAGGAGATCATCGAAGGCAAGCACGACAACATCCCCGAACAGGCCTTCTACATGAAGGGAACCATCGAGGAAGTGCTGGAAACCGCCGAGAAGATGAGCGCGACGGCCTAAAGCGCTGGAGAAGAAGATGGCAGAGAACCTGATACACGTCCGGCTGGTAACGCCCGAGCAAACCCTGTTCGATCAACAGGTGGATGCGGTCGAATTGCCAGCCCGGAGCGGGAATATCGAAGTGCTGTACGGCCACGCGCCGCTGCTCTCTGAACTGGGCGCCGGTCTGGTCACGCTGCACACGGGCGCAGATTCGGAGAGCTACAGCGTAAGCTGGGGCTTTGTCGAGGTGCTTCCGGAACAGGTGACGATTCTGGCCAACCGGGCGCAGAAGCCGGAGACGATTGACAAGGCTGCTGCCGAAGCAGATTTGGAAGAAGGCAAAAAGCTGTGGGCTGAAGCAGGCGAGGATCCGGCCAAGTACACGGAGGCACTGCGGGTTCAGGCCGAGGCCGAAGCCAGACTCAGCGCTGCTGGCGGGGCAGGGTACTAATTCCTGCTGAGATGCGAGAGGGGGATGAGCGAATGCTCATCCCCCTCTTTTTGTTTTTCGGGTTGAAGGGCTCACCCAGAATTGTTGGGCGTACGGCCTTGGCTCATCTTTTTATTGCTGAACGTATATTCAGCGGTTCCGTACTCTGAATATAAAAAATTGCTTCCCCAAGACCCAATTTTTACAGTCAGATGAATTGGGCGCTTAATTTCTGCGTCGTTTTCGCTTATAGTTAAAGGACAGGCAAATGTCTGAGACGTCCATACAGGAACTGCTCCTTCCGGCAGTGCCAGCGCGGTATTCTCTCCTGAACCTGGCTCCATGTCCAATGCCGCGGAAACGGGCATCCCGGGCGGAATGAATCTGTAAGACCCCGACAACGGAAGAAAAAGCAGCAACCTAAGAAGGTAGCTATGCCGAACTCACATTCAAAGATTGGTGTACCCCAGGCCCAGGGCCTCTACAATCCGCAGAACGAGCACGATAACTGCGGAATGGGATTGGTCGCGAACATTCGCGGCGAAAAGAGCCACGAGATTATCCGCAAGGGTATCGAAGTCCTTATCAACCTGACCCATCGCGGCGCATCGGGCTCTGACCCGGAGACCGGCGACGGCGCTGGAATTCTTATCCAGATTCCGCACGAATACTTTGTGCGCGAGTGCGGCGAACTCGGCTTCCAGTTGCCCAACCACGGCGAGTATGCCGTGGGCATGGTCTTTTTGCCGGTGGACAAGCACAACCGCCTGCAATGCGAAGGACTCGTCGAGCGCATTGTTCAGGATGAGGGGCTCACGCTGCTGGGTTGGCGCGATACTCCGATCAATGGCGACTCGATTGGCCGCGTGGCGCGCGCCAGCCAGCCTTACATCGAACAGGTGTTTATTGCCCGCGCTGAGGGACTTGATGAGGACAGCTTTGAGCGTCGCCTGTATGTGGTCAGGAAGCGCATTGAGCGGGAGATACTTGCCTCGGAGATTGAGGAGAGGCAGGTGTTCTACATCCCTTCCCTTTCCTGTCGAACCATCATTTACAAGGGTCTGATGCTGGCTCCTCAGATTGAAAAGTTTTATCCGGAACTGGCCAATCCTCTGGTTACAAGTGCTCTGTGTCTGGTTCATCAACGCTTCTCTACAAATACATTTCCCAGTTGGCGTCTCGCCCATCCCTATCGCTACATTGCTCACAATGGAGAAATCAATACCGTTCGCGGCAACATCAGTTGGATGAATGCGCGCCAGTCTGTGCTGGCATCGCCGCTCTATGATGGCGAGATTGAGAAAATTTTCCCGGTGATTACGCCGGAGGGCAGCGACTCGGCCGCACTGGATAACGCAGTTGAAATGCTCTTCCAGTCGGGCCGCTCTCTGCCGCACGTCATGGCAATGCTGATTCCCGAAGCATGGTCAGGCAATCCGGACATGGATGAAGAGAAGCGAGCCTTCTACGAGTACCACGCATCCCTGATGGAGCCGTGGGATGGACCGGCTTCGATTGCCTTTACTGATGGCCGCGTGATCGGCGCAACGCTGGACCGCAACGGATTGCGCCCGGGCCGCTACATCGTGACCAAGGACGACATCGTTGTGCTGGCCTCAGAGGCCGGCGTCATCGAGGTTCCTCCGGGCGATGTGGTGAAGAAGGGCCGCCTGCAACCGGGCCGCATGTTCCTGGTGGATACGGTCGAGAAGCGCATCATCTCCGATGCCGAGATCAAGAAGCAACTTGCATCCCGTCAGCCTTATGGCGAGTGGATCAAGGAAAATCAGGTCAAGCTGGATCAGTTGCCGGAACCGGTGCGCGTCATCGGCTCAAACAACGAGACGCTGCAGCGTCGCCAGCGTGCCTTTGGTTACACGGAAGAAGACCTGAAGGTTCTGCTGGGACCGATGGGAGCCAAGGGCGAGGAGCCTCTTGGTTCGATGGGCGCGGATACTCCGCTGGCCTGTTTGTCGGATCGTCCTCAGCCGCTGTTCAATTATTTCAAGCAGCTCTTTGCACAGGTGACCAATCCCCCGATTGATCCGATTCGCGAAGAGATGGTGATGTCGCTTATCAGCTACATCGGCACCGAGCGCAACATCCTGGATGAACAGCCGATCAACTGCCACACGCTGAAGCTGCCGCATCCCATTCTGACAAATCGTGATCTGGAAAAGCTGCGCCGCGTTTCTTCCGGCGACCTGCTGGCAACGACCATCCCGACGCTCTTCCGCGCTGCCGATGGCGAGGCTGGCCTGAAGCGTGGACTCGATGAGTTAAGCGGTCGCGCTGCTCATGCTGTCAACTCCGGCTACACGCTGCTGCTGCTTTCGGATCGTGGCGTGGATCAGCAGTTTGCTCCGATTCCAAGTTTGCTGGCGATGGCTGCCGTACACAATCGTCTGGTGCGCGAGAAGACGCGCACGCAGGTTGCGCTGATTATTGAGAGCGGCGAGCCGCGTGAGGTGATGCACTTTGCGCTGCTGATCGGCTACGGCGCCAGCGCGGTGAATCCGTATCTTGCGTTCGAGTCGCTGCACGATCTGGCATCGCGCGGATTGCTGCCTGAGGGCATCAATGGCGACAAGGCCGAGTATCACTTTATCAAGGCCATCAACAAGGGATTGCTGAAGACCTTCTCGAAGATGGGTATCAGCACGCTGCAAAGCTATCGCGGTGCGCAGGTCTTTGAGGCGGTTGGCCTGAACAAGGAATTGATAGCCGGATACTTTACCGGCACTGCATCCCGTATAGAAGGCGTTGGCCTGGGGGTTCTGGCAAAAGAAGCGCAGATGAAGCACGCCTACGCTTACCAGCCCATCACGGAATCCGAGACCGAGCTTATGGTCGGCGGCCAGTACCAGTTCCGTCAGGACGGCGAGTATCACCTGCTCAATCCGGGAACCATCAGCAAGCTGCAACATGCTGTTCGCCAGAACAATGCGAAGAGCTTTCAGGAGTACACGGACCTGGTCAATGATCAAAGCCGCAACCTCTGTACGCTGCGCAGCCTGTTGAAGATCAAAAAGAGCGAGCATCCGGTGCCGCTCGAAGAGGTTGAACCCGCCAAGGAGATCGTCAAGAGATTTACGACCGGCGCCATGAGCTTCGGGTCCATCAGCAAGGAGGCGCACGAGACGCTTGCCATTGCGATGAACCGCATCGGCGGCATGTCCAATACCGGCGAAGGCGGCGAGAGCGAAGACCGCTTCAAGCGCGATGCGAATGGCGATTTGCGGCGCAGCGCAGTCAAGCAGGTAGCCTCAGGGCGCTTCGGCGTAACGGCGAACTATCTGGTCAACGCGGACGAGATTCAGATCAAGATGGCGCAGGGCGCCAAGCCCGGCGAGGGCGGACAGTTGCCTGGCCACAAGGTAGACGAGATTGTCGCGAAGATACGCTGCTCGATTGCCGGTGTGGGCCTGATCTCTCCGCCGCCGCATCACGATATTTATTCGATTGAGGACCTGGCGCAGCTCATCTATGACCTCAAGAATGTGAACCCGAAGGCGCGCATTGCAGTCAAGCTGGTGGCCGAGGTTGGCGTAGGCACGGTTGCAGCGGGCGTCAGCAAGGCTCATGCCGATGTGGTGCTGATCAGCGGAGACAACGGCGGCACCGGTGCATCCCCGATGAGTTCCATCAAGCACGCGGGATTGCCGTGGGAACTGGGACTGGCCGAGGCGCAGCAGATTCTGCTGCTCAACGACCTGCGCAGCCGCATCAAGGTACAGACGGACGGAAAACTCCAGACCGGGCGCGATGTGGTGATTGCCGCACTGCTCGGCGCAGAGGAGTACGGCTTTGCGACCATGCCGCTGATTTCGATGGGCTGCATCATGATGCGCAAGTGCCATCTGAATACCTGCTCGGTGGGTATTGCGACGCAGGATCCGGTTTTGCGTGCGCGCTTTGCCGGACAGCCTGAGCATGTTATCAACTTCTTCTTCTTCATCGCCGAGCAGGTGCGCGAGTACATGGCGCAGATGGGTTTCCGCAAGGTGGATGAGATGGTGGGCCGCGTGGATATGCTGGAATCCGACATCGCCCATGAGCACTGGAAGGCGAAGGGAATTGATCTGGCGTCTATTCTTTACACGCCGACCCTGCCATCGCGTGTGGCTCGCCGCTGCGTGGAACCGCAGAATCACGGATTGGATCAGGCACTGGATCACGAGTTGATTCGTGCGGCCAAACCTGCGCTTGACGAGAAAAAGCAGGTGAAAGCGACCTTCAACATTCGCAATGTTCACCGCACGGTGGGCGCAATGCTGGGCGGCGAGATAGCCCGCAAGTATGGCGCTGAAGGGTTGCCGGAAGGGGCGATTCACTTCAGGTTCAACGGCTCGGCCGGGCAGAGCTTTGGAGCTTTTGTTCCCAGGGGTGTCACGCTTGAGATTGAAGGCGACGCGAACGACTACGCTGGCAAAGGATTGTCGGGTGGCAGGATTATCGCTTATCCGCCGAAGACATCAACCTTCCTGCCGGAGGAGAGCATTCTGGTGGGCAACGTTGTTCTCTACGGAGCGACGGGTGGCGAGGCCTTCTTCAGCGGCATCGCCGGCGAGCGCTTCGCGGTCCGCAACAGCGGAGCGACGGCGGTGGTCGAAGGAGTTGGCGACCACGGCTGCGAGTACATGACGAACGGTCTGGTGCTGGTGCTGGGCAATACGGGACGCAACTTTGCAGCCGGCATGAGCGGCGGCATTGCTTATGTCTTTGATGACCAGGGCGACTTTACCTCGCGCCGCTGCAACACGACCTCGGTTGATCTGGAGCCGCTGGTGGCTAAGGCAGATGTCGAACTGGTGCGCGGATTGCTGACTCGCCATCGCGACCTGACCGGAAGCCCGCGCGCTGCGTGGCTGCTGGAGAACTGGAAGACAGTGCAGCCGCGATTCATCAAGGTGTATCCGCATGAGTACAAGCGCGTGCTGGGAGTTGCACGCGCAGCCGAGGCCTATAGCCCGGCACCCAAATCAACGCCGCTCGTAGCGGCAGGGCAGGTGCAGCATGGGTAAGGTAACCGGCTTTCTTGAAATCAATCGCGAGCAGCCTACACGTCGTCCAGTGAAAACACGCCTGAAGGACTGGCAGGAGATCTACGAGGATTTCCCGGAGGCCAAGCAAAAGGAGCAGGGCGCGCGCTGCATGGATTGCGGCGTTCCCTTCTGCCATACCGGCTGCCCGGTTGCGAACCTTATCCCGGACTGGAACGATCTGGTCTACAACGGTCGCTGGGAGCAGGCCATCAAACGGCTTCATGCGACGAATAACTTCCCGGAGTTTACCGGACGCATCTGTCCGGCGCCCTGCGAAGCGGCCTGCGTGCTGGGGATTAATCTTCCTCCGGTTTCCATCAAACTGGTTGAGCGCAGCATTGTGGAGCGCGCATGGGCCGAGGGCTGGATCAAACCGGAGATTCCGCAGCACAACTCCGGCAAGCGTGTAGCGATTGTCGGGTCCGGTCCTTCAGGACTGGCTGCGGCGCAACAACTTCGCCGTGCAGGCCACTCGGTGACGGTTTATGAGAAGGCCGACCGCATTGGCGGATTGCTGCGTTACGGGATTCCGAACTTCAAGCTGGAAAAACACGTCATTGACCGCCGCGTGGAACAGATGCGCGCCGAGGGCGTCACCTTTGTTACGAATGCGCATGTCGGCGTGAATGTTCCTGCTGCCGATTTGAAGCGCGATTATGATGCGGTTCTTCTTTGTGGTGGTTCGGAGTTTCCGCGCGACCTCAAGGTTCCAGGACGCGCGCTCAAAGGCATTCATTTTGCAATGGAGTTTTTGCCGCAGCAGAATCATCGCTGCGAGGGCGACTCGATTGACGAGGCGCTGGCGATTGTTGCCACCGGCAAGCGCGTTGTCATTATCGGTGGCGGCGATACCGGCGCGGATTGCCTCGGCACCAGCCTTCGCCAGCACGCGCTCTCGGTCGAGCAGTTTGAGATCATGCCCAAGCCGCCGGAGCAGCGCGCGGCAAGCACTCCGTGGCCGCTGTGGCCGCTGCAATTGCGTACCGAGAGCTCGCACGAAGAGGGCGGCAATCGCAACTGGGGCGTCAACACGATTAAGTTTGTCGGGGATGCGGCGGGGAATGTAAAGCAGTTGCACGCTGTCCGCGTAGGGCCTCCGCCGACATTTGAGCCGGTTGCGGGAAGCGAGTTTGTGCTGGATGTGGATTTGGTTCTGCTGGCGATGGGTTTCCTGGGGCCGGTCCGGAGCGGAATGCTGGATCAATTAGGTGTCGAACTGGACAAGCGAGGCAACGTCGCAACCAACGATTTCTACCAGAGTTCAGTCGAGGGTGTTTTTGCGGCAGGCGATATGCGTCGCGGCCAGTCGCTGGTGGTCTGGGCCATCTCCGAGGGCCGCAAGGCTGCGGCTGCGGTGGATAAGTATCTGGCTACGGTCGGCGAAGAGAAGAGTGGCAGGGAAAAGACCTTCGCATAAACGGGAAACTGAGCTACGAAGCAAAAGGCCCGCCGGATGTTGGGCCTTTTGCTTTGCAAGAAATACAGATACAAAAAAGAGCCGGAACCCCGGCTCGTTTTTGCTTGATTCTGAGCGGGTTATGCCTTGACGGCGAGCGCCTTGACGCGGGCGTTGAGGCGGCTCTTGTAGCGGGAGGCGGTGTTCTTGTGCAGCACACCCTTCTGCACGCTCTTGTCGAGGGCAGAAACGGTTGCGCTGAGCTGCGTCTGGGCAACCTTGATGTCGCCGGCAGCAATGGCCTCGCGCAAAGAGCGTAGGGTGGAACGAACTCGTGTGGAGTTGGCCTTGTTGACAGCAGTGCGCTTGACCGTCTGACGGGCGCGCTTGAGCGAAGAAACGTGGTTCGCCATAAATTCCTCTTATTCAGTAAGATGCGGTAGATGAGAGCTAACCCCGCATCCCCTATGAACTCTTAGTCTACCGGATACGGGGTTTTGGGTCAATGCGTAGGTGGCTTAAGGAACGTCTTTACCCGCTCTCCTGCATCCGTGCGGTCATGATGCGGAAGTGGTGGCCCATGACGGCCAGAGTCATGGCTAGGCCGAAGTTGTTGCGGTAACGCGTGGCTGCCTGTAACAGAAAGCGCCAGTAGCTCCAGCGATCGCGGGAAAAGACTCCCATGCGAACTACGGAAAGCGCAAAGGCTCGGATGCTGGCATAGGTGATGCCGCTGTAATGGCGCGGCTGACAGCGCGACAAGAAGAGCCGCACGCGCTCGTAGTACGGCTCGGCAGCGTAAATCCGTTGGAGCACGGCGCGGTATCCGGCAATGAGCCGTTCGCTGTCCATGCGCGGCAAAAAATTCAGCGAGATGGAGGTATTGTTGCCGCTGCCGGCGTCGAGGATGCGCCCCTCTTTGGTGAGTCGCCGAAAGAGCTGCGTGCCTGGCATCGCCTGCAAGAGGCCGACCATCGAGACAGGAATCCCGCTCTTCTGGATGAAGTTGATCATGTTTTCAAATGCACCCTCGCGGTCGGTATCGAAGCCGAGGATGAAGCCAGCCATCACTTCAATGTTGTAGCTCTGGATGGTGGCAACGCTGTCGAGCAGGCTGCGGTTAGTGTTCTGGAGCTTGTTGACGGAGGTCAGGCCGAGTTCATCCGGCGTCTCTATGCCAAGGAAAACTGAGGTGAAGCTGGCAGCCTGCATCAGGTGGAGCAGTTCCGGATCGTCGGCGAGGTTCAGCGAGGCTTCGGTGATGAAGTGGAAGCAGTTGTCGTGCGCTGCGTTCCACTCGACCAGCGCAGCAAGCAGCAGCTTGGCGCGAATCTTGTTGCCGATGAGGTTGTCATCCACGATAAAGACGGGGCCGCGCCACTTCTCCGCGTAGAGCTGATCCAGTTCGGCAAGTACCTGCGCGACGGCCTTGGTGCGCGGGCGGCGACCGTAGATTTCGATGATGTCGCAGAACTCGCAGTTAAAGGGGCAGCCACGCGAGTACTGGATGGTCATGGTGTTGTAGCGGTTCTTGCGGATGAGACTGAAGTCGGGCATGGGACTCAGTTCCATGGCAGGGCGCTCCAATGCCTGATAGACGGGGAGCGCGGTGCCAGCTTCAAGATGGCTGGCAAGGGTGGCAATCAGTTCCTCGGCCTCTCCGATGACAACGTGGTCAGTGCCGATGATCTCCGCAGAGAGGCTGCTAGTGATGGGACCGCCGACGACGGTACGCAAACCGCGCTGACGACAGCGCTCGACGATGGCAAGCAGGTGCTCGCTCTGGATTTGCATTCCGCTGAGGAAGACAACGTCTGCCCAGGCAAGCTGGCGGTCGGTGAGGCGCTCGACATTGGTGTCTACCAGACGCTTTTCCCAATTGGCGGGCAGCAGTGATGCGATGGTCATCAGTCCAAGCGGAGGTTGCGCAGCCCGCTTGCCGACAAAAGAGAGTGCGTGCTTGAAGCTCCAGAAAGAATCGGGAAAGTGCGGATATACAAGGAGAACTTTCATGGCCTTGCCTCACGCAATCATTGTCGCGCTGCGTGAGGGGTTTTAGATGCGAGTACAAAACGATTACAAAAAACGCGAGCAAAATTGCTCATGGCTACTTCAGGCCCAATTGCTTGCGCAACTCCGCTTTTGCTGCTGAGAGATCGCTCTGGAACTTTGGCGTGGCCAGCATATAACCGAAGACCGCATAGGCGACATTGCGTCCGGCCACCAGATCGCTGCGATAGTGGACGCCGCAGACCATGCGGTTGTGCGCAAACTCTTCTGCGCGGGCAAGAATCTCCTGCTGCTTTTCCGGAACCATCTCGATGAGCGTCAATGCCAGCAAATAAGCCGAGATGGTGTGGCCGCTGGGGTAGGAGTTGGGCGCGCTGTTGGTATGGCAGACCGGATGCAAAGTGAGGTCTGCCTGATACGGGCGCGGACGCAGGAAGACCTTCTTGAGATAGCTGCTCAGAATTCCCCCATCCCCATTGACGTGCTTGCCCAGTTCTGCAACCAGCGGCAATGTCTCAGGAGAAAATTTTTCACCCATTACATTGTGGAAGAGGAAGATGTTTTCCCCCTTTTCATCCGACTGCGCGGAGCGAACCTGCGCCGGAGTTCGGGTTGCCTCTACCTGATGGATTTCTGCCAGATCGGCCTTGCCTGCATCGGAGTTTGCGGACGGGGGTGGGGCAATCACAATTCCCGATTCAAGAATCTCTGGGTTGATGTAATAAGACTGGCGCGCGGCCGGCTTTTGCGCAGCAGTCGTGGCGGGCTGCTGCGCTGCGAGTGTAAGGGCGGAAGCGGCAAGAAAAATCAGGACGAGGCGCGATGGAATCTTCATAGTGTGAATCGTAGATGGATAAGATGAAAGGAATGTTGCAGTGTGAAATTCTGCTTGCACCTGTTGGAAGAAACTCGGTAAATCCGGAAAAGACAGGGGAAACTACACAGAAAACAGGGAATCTGAGGATGCACTTGACGCCGTGGGGCAAGCGCGCTACTCTTTGCTCATTCACGGCAAAGATTTGGTAAACCATACCAATTCGAGCGCGGTCCCCAAAGAGCCTTCGAGAGGCTGCCGAGGGATGCGGACGGTTGCCGGGACTCCAAATATTACAACCAACCCCAACATCCAGAAGCAGTTCTCGCTGTCGGTGATCCATCACCGCTGTGCGGGGGCGTCTGACACCACGCCAGTCCAACCGGCCCAGGCCGCACGGCCAGCCACGGGAGGTCGTTGATTCAATTGATGAAAAAAGCTCTGGAAATCACGCCCAGCCTTGAGCCCCTGTTCGGGACCCGCGATGAAAACCTGATTCTCATGGAGGACTCCCTTGGAGTCCGCATCAACCTGAAATCGGATGCCGTGTATGTGGAGGGTGAGGCGGACGCGGTGCATCGCGTGGCGCGCATCTTTGAGGACTACGAGCAGCTTCGGCGCGCAGGCGTGAACCTGCAGAGCACAGAAATTAACAGCATGTTGCGGCTGGTGGTGACCGACCATGCCGTCACCCTGAAATCGCTGGCCGATACCGGCAAGCAGCGCTCGACCGGCGTCAAACGCATGGTGCAGCCGCGCTCGCTGAACCAGCGCCGCTACATCGAGGCTATTGAGCAGAACGACATGACCTTCGGTGTTGGTCCTGCCGGAACCGGAAAGACTTATCTCGCTGTTGCGATGGCCGCTGCTGCGCTGCTGGCAAAAAAAGTGAGTCGCATCGTTCTAGTTCGCCCTGCTGTCGAGGCTGGCGAGCGGCTGGGCTTTCTGCCGGGAACGCTTCAGGACAAGGTTGATCCGTATCTGCGCCCGCTCTACGACGCGCTCTTCGACCTGCTGGAGCCGGAGAAGGTCGAAAAGATGCTGGAGAAGGGAATCATTGAGGTTGCGCCGCTGGCCTTTATGCGTGGCCGCACCCTCAACGACGCCTTCATCATCATGGACGAGGCGCAGAATACCACGACCGAGCAGATGAAGATGTTCCTTACGCGCATGGGAAACAACTCCAAAGCGGTCATTACCGGCGACATCACGCAGATTGATCTGCCGCGCTCGATGAAGTCCGGGCTGGTTGAGGCCATCAATGTGCTTGAGGGCGTTGAGGGAATCAGCTTCTGCCAGTTTGAGGATGTGGACGTGGTTCGCCACCTGATTGTGCAGCGGATTGTGCGCGCCTACGAGAGCGTGAGCCGCCAGCAGCCGGAGCTTCCCCTGCGGATGGAGTCGGAGGGCGTTGCCGGCAATGGAAGTGCAACAAGAGATTTACCAACCAACAAGCCGCAATAACGTATCATCGTAGTAGCGGGGCGCAGCCTGGTTCTGCGCCCTGCATACGATGATCTCTCTCGATCCCGACCATCCTCTCGCGCTCCCTGCCTCTGAAGTCAGGAACAGAGCCTTGCCCGGACTCCGCACCCTCAACGGCTATCTTGCCAGGGCACAGGCGGCGGTGCGCTTGCGCGGCGAGGTCAGCGTAATGCTGACCAGCGATGAGGGCATCCGCCTGCTGAACCGGCGCTTCCGCAAAAAGAACAAAGCAACTGATGTACTAAGCTTCCCGGCAGAGATGCCGGGGATTGCTGGTGACCTTGCCATCAGCGTTGAAACCGCTCTGCGACAGGCCGTGGAGATGGGGCACTCCCTGAGTGCAGAGATTAAAATTCTGCTGTTGCACGGGCTTCTGCATCTGGCGGGCTACGACCACGAGGCCGATCAAGGCCGGATGGCGCGGCGGGAGGCTGTGTTGCGCAAGCAGTTGCGTTTGCCGGTCGCATTGATTGAGCGCGCTGCAAAGAAAGGAGCAGTGCGATGATCTACTCCGCTCTTCTGGTTGTCGTGCTGCTGTTGGTGCTGGTGCTGGCCAGCTATGTGGATCGTCTCTACTCGGAGAAGGGAAAGTTTCTTCGCAGGGAATTTCAGGACAATGTAGATAGCTGGGAGGAACTGGTCGAGCCGCGCATGATACTCGAAGACGACCTGCTGGCTCTCTCTGCCATTGTGCTGATGCAGATAAGTTTTGGCTGCCTTGCGGTTGAGTTTGGCGCGCTGCTCTTCGACCACGGCTTTCGGGCAGACCGTCCCAGCTTTGGCGAAATCGCTCAGGTGGTGCTGGCGGTTTGCGTCGTGGTGCTCATCTTCAATCGGCTGATTCCTCATGCGCTGTTTGCGAGGACGCATGGCCGCTGGATTCGTCACTGGCGTCTGGTGTTGATCGTGCTGTTTTTTGTGGTACTGCCGGTGACGCTCCTTCTCAACTTTTTGCTCTCCATCGCCTCGCTTGCAGAGACGAGCGAGAGCAAGCAGGAAGAGAATAAGGATGAAGATGTAAGCCCGGTGGATGCACTGATTGAGGCAGGCGAAGAAGAGGGGATTCTGGAGGAGAGCGACCGCGAACTGGTGCGCTCTGCTGTTGAATTCGGCGACACGATTGTGCGCGAAGTGATGACGCCGCGTCCGGAGTTGTTTGCCGTGCCGGTAACGCTGACCATCGCCGAATTTACCGAGGAGTTGCGCCAGCATCCTTACTCGCGTGTTCCGGTATGGCAGGAGCGGCTCGACAATATCGTGGGAATCGCATTTGCTCACGATCTGTTACAAATTGCTGATACAGATGCGGAACGACAATTGCTGAGTTCCATTCTGCGTCCGGTGGCCTTTGTGCCGGAGACCAAGAAGTGCTATGAGTTGCTGCGCGAGATGCAGCACGAAAAGCAGCACATGCGCATCGTGATTGACGAGTACGGCAGCGTGGCCGGATTGGTGACGATTGAAGATCTGCTGGAAGAGATTGTCGGCAACATCTCGGATGAGCACGAAGCGGATTCCGCAGTGGACGAACCGGCGCGCGGCGAAGATGGCCAGTGGATATTTGCCGGAGCCACCGATGTGGATGAGTTGCAATCTGTGATGGAAGGTTGGGAGCCGGACGAGCAGTACAAATCGCAGACGGTCGGAGGTCTGGTCAGCGAGATTGCAGGACGTATCCCGCTGGCGGGCGAGGTGGTAGAAACGGACGATCTGAGATTTGAAGTACTGGCCTCGACAGAGCGCCGCGTAGAACGGGTTCGCATTACGCCGCGAGCTAAAATGAACACCGCACAAGAAAAGAAACTGGACGCAGAGAAGGAAAGCAGGGAAGAGCAGCGATGAGATCAGGATTTGTTTCCATCCTCGGACGTCCGAATGCAGGCAAGTCCACACTGGTGAATGCGCTGGTGGGCGAGAAGATTTCCATTGTCACCAGCAAGCCGCAGACCACGCGCCAGCGCGTGAGCGGAATTGTAGATGTGCCCGCGCGCAAGGGACATCATCCGCCCGCGCAGATTATTTTTGTAGATACGCCGGGAGTGCTGACGCCGGGCTCGGAACTGGACCGCCGTATGATGCAGGAGGTGATGTCGGCGCTGGAAGAGCGCGACATCGTTCTGGTGCTGGTGGATGCCAGTCGCCGCATCGCGCTCAGTACGCCAGCCGCGGGGACGGACGCAAGAGATCACCGGATGCCAGCCAGCGAAGACGAATATTTATTTCAGTTGATTCGCAAGCTGAATTGCCCGGTCTTTCTGGTGCTGAACAAGATTGATCTGGTGGACAGGGAAAAGCTGCTGCCGATGATTACGCAATTGAGCGAGCAGCATAAATTTGCAGAGGTGATTCCCATCTCTGCGCGTAAAAAAGATGGACTGCGCGTGCTGCTGCATAAGCTGGCCGAGTATCTGCCGGATGGCAAACGCTTCTTTCCGGAAGAGCAATACACCGATCAGCCGGAGCGTTTTCTTGCGGCAGAGTTGATTCGGGAACAGATTTTGCTGGAGACCGGCGAAGAGGTTCCGTATGCCTCCGCTGTTGTCATAGAGCGCTGGGAAGAGCCCGCGCCAGCCAAGGTGAAAAAGGGAATTCTTCCGAAACCGCCGCTGACCAGCATCGCCGCTGCCATCTACTGCGAGCGCGATGGGCAGAAGGCCATCATCATCGGCAAGGGCGGCAGCAAGCTGAAGGCCATCGGTCAGGCCGCACGCAAGCAGATTGAGTCGTTGCTCGGAACGCGCGTCTTTCTGGAGTTGCATGTGCTGGTGCAGGAGAACTGGCGGGATTCGCGCGCGTTCGTGGATCATCTTGACTGGCGTCGGCAGATGGAAGAACTCATCAAGAAAGGCAAGGGCGAAGAAGAGTGGCGGAAGGGATTTTAAATAGCTATTCGCGCGGTGCGATTCCGAGTGCTTTCATTTTGCGATAGAGGTGGCTGCGCTCAAGGCCCAGAGTCTCTGCGGCGCGGCTGATGTTTCCACGGGACTCTTCCACTTTCTTTAAAATGTAGTCGCGCTCGTAGGCTTCGCGGGCCTGTTGCAGCGTGCCGTAGTCCTCGCCGTTGCGCCGGGAGGATTTGTTGGCCAGCACTGGCAAGTGCCTGCGCTCAATGCGCTGTACGCCGGGGTTCAGAATGACGACGCGCTCCATCAGGTTGCGCAGCTCGCGTACATTTCCCGGCCAACTGTAACTGCTTAAAGTGGCCAGCGCTTCATTGGTGATTTCCACCTGCGGCCTGCCGTATTCGCGACCAAAACCGCGGAGAAACTCCTGCGCTAACAGCGGAATATCTTCCTTGCGTTCCCTGAGAGGCGGTACGAAAAATGGAATGACGTTCAGGCGATAGAAAAGGTCTTCGCGGAAGTTTCCTTTCGATATCTCTTCTTCCAAATCCTTGTTGGTAGCAGCGATAACACGGACATCCACTCGGATGGGCTGCGTTCCACCGACGGGCGTAAACATCTGCTCATCGAGTGTGCGCAGAACCTTGGCCTGCGTCTTGAGGCTCATGTCGCCAACCTCGTCGAGGAGCAGGGTTCCGCCGTTGGCGCGCTCAAAGGTTCCGCGCTTCTCCGGCGCTTCACCGGGAACAGCACCATGACGATAGCCGAAGAGCTCGCTTTCGATGTAGTCCTCTGGAATGGCAGCACAGTTCAACTCGACAAAGACCTGATCCGCGCGCAGGCTTTCGGCATGAATGGCACGGGCGATCAGATCCTTTCCGGAGCCGGATTCGCCGTAGACGAGGACGCGGCCATTGGTCGGAGCCATCAATTTAATCTGCTGGCGCAGAGCTTTGGCGGCAACACTTTCGCCGGTGATAAGAGCATGCGGAGATAGCTGCCTGCGGAATTCGAGATTGTCTACACGCAGGCGGCGCGCGGCCAGCGCATTCTTGACGACGATAAGAGTGCGGTCAATGGTGAGCGGCTTTTCCAGAAAGTCGAAGGCGCCGAGTTTGGTGGCGCGCACGGCGGTTTCGATGGTGCCATGCCCGGAGATGATGACCACTTCCGGGCGAACCTCATTAGCAAAGCTGCGAATCTCCTGCAGGACATCGAGGCCGTCGCGATCCGGAAGCCAGATGTCGAGCAGGACTACATCCTGTCCGGCATCACGGAGGAGTTCCAGAGCCTCTGCTGCTGTGGCGGCTGTGGTGACGGCATACTCCTCTTCGCGAAGAATTTCTTCGAGGGAGCTGCGGATCTCTGCCTCGTCATCCACTACCAGAACATGCTTCATATCTCGTCTCCAGCGGTTACCGCAGCGCGGGGCGCAGCGGCATTATCAATGAGCGGCAGTTGGATGATAAAGCGAGCACCGGCGGGGAAGTTTTTCTCTGCGCGGATGCTTCCGTTGTGTTCCTGCACAATTTTTGCAGCAATCGAAAGCCCGAGCCCGGTGCCGCGCTGCTTGGTCGAGAAAAAGGGCAAAAAGAGTCGTTCGCGCATGTCGTCGGTGAGGCCGTGGCCGGTATCAGCAATTGCAATCTCGACACCCTCACCGTTATCGGCAAGAGTGGTTTCAAGCGTGAGCACGCGCAGGAGCGAACTCTGCATGGCCTCGGCTGCGTTGTCAATAAGGTTGGCAAGAGCGCGCTTGAGAGCGTCGGGGTCGGCCATAATATCCGGCAGATTCGGCTCCAGTTTTTTGTGAATCTGCACGCCGTCAATGCGCCCGGAGAACAGGAACAACGCGCTTTCAACAATCTGATTGATGTTGCATAGATGCGGGTGCGAGACAGGGAACTGCGCCAACGCGGCAAACTGATCCACCAAAGTTCGCAGAATATCTACAGAACTGAGAATGACCTCGCTGCATTTGCGAATCACCGCAGGCGAGTCGGCGGTGTTCTTGTCCAGATGGCGGCGAATGCGTTCTGCAGAGAGCGAGATGGGCGTGAGCGGATTCTTGATTTCGTGTGCTACGCGCTGCGCAACCTCTTTCCATGCGGCCTGACGTTGCGTGCGCAAAGCCTCGGTGGTGTCTTCGAGAACCAGAATTGCGCCGGGTCTTGCAGGGCCGGTAGCCGGGGAGCCATCGAGTCGCGCTGCCGTAGCGGTGAGGGAGCGCGTGCCCTGCGACGTGCGCAACTCGAAGTTGGCGCTGCTGACACCCATGCGCTGACCGCGCCGCACCAGACGGTGCAGATCGTCGAGCATCTCGTCGGGGAAAAGGTCATCAAGGGAACTCGACTCAAGCGGGAGCGGCTCGGAGTGATTCAGCGTCTCGTGAAAGGCGCGGTTGGCCATCAGGATTTTGTTGTCTGCGCTTAGAGTGGCAACCCCATTGGGAATTGTCTCCAGAATTGTTTCCAACTCGCGGCGTCTTGTTTCGAGGGCATCGTTGGCGGTGGATATCTGCTGTTTGGAACTCTCTGCAATGGTTCTGCTCTGCTCCAGGTCCGAGGCCATGGCGTTGAAGGAGGCAACGAGGTCGGCGAGTTCGCGACTGGCTTCGACGGCGACGCGATGCTGATAATCGCCGGAGGAGATGCGATCCATGGCATCGGCCAGTGCCTCCACGGGGCGCGTAATCTGTCGAGAAAGATGAAGCGCCAGATAGGTGCTGATGAAAAAAGCCAGCACTGTGAGCAGGAGCAGCGCAAGAAAATAGGTGGTGCGAATCAGGTTGCGATTGCGATAGAGCGTCCAGTAATCGCGTGAGCCCTGCACGATTTTGGCGAGGGATTTACTCAACTCCTGCGGGACCGGCAATCCAACCAGAACAATTGCGCCCTGCGGACTGACGGCGGTTCCGAGCGCGTATTCGCGGCTGCCGATTCTGACCACGGGATCATCGGAGTGCTGCGCCGCGTTGAGCAGCGCATCGGTGATGGGAACGCCTGCCGGACTCTGAAGGCTCTGCGATGGGTCCACCCAGGGCAGAAGTTCCAGTCCGGCATAATCCTTTGGCAGTTGGTACTGGGCGAGGACTTTGCCATCGCGATAGAGAACAACCAACCCGCCTTGCAGTGTGATGCTGTGCGTGCGTACTTTTTCGTTGATGTTGCTCATCGAGCCTGAAGCGAGGTTCTGAGATAATTCCGGCGAGATGGCTAAATCTGCGGCAGATGCCTGAGCGTTAGCAGTGGCAAAGCGCGCCGACTCCATCGCAATGCGCATGGAATCCTCGCGCAATTGCGAACTGGGTTGCGAGAACCAGCGTTCAATCGAGCGGTTCATCAGCAGAAAGCTGTACAGGAACATGAAGAAGGCGGGAGCCGCGGTCAATAACAGCGCCCCATAGACCATGCGGGTCCGCAGGCGCGCGCCGAGAACATGGCTGCTCTTCTCTGCGTACAGCTTGAGGATGTTGCGCACCAGCAGAAGGATGAGAATGAGGAGTAGCAGAAAAACCAGAATGGATATTCCGGTAAACACAAAGATTCCCGTCAGGCTGTTCGGGTTCATCGCCTGTACGTTGAAGGCATTGAGTCCGATGAGCACAGCAAGGATAATCACCAGGCTGAAGGACAGCAGCAGGATGAGGCGTTTGCGAGTTGGAGGTCTGTTCTGCACGGGAGTTTCTGCGGCAAATAAAGAAGTCCGCTGGCCGCAATTATAGGCGGGAAGCGGCTCTGGGGCCAGCAGAAAGCCTATCCAAGTAATGCGCGAACGCTGGTCCAGTCCCTGCCTTGTGACTGTGCCACGGCCTTGTATGTCAAGTTGCCGAGGTAGGTGTTCGCGCCCTCGCTGAGTCCTTCGTCTGCTTTGATCGCCGCAGCCGCGCCCTGATTCGCCAACTTCATCACATACGGGAAGGTGGCGTTGGTCAGCGCGAGAGTGGAGGTGTTCGGCACAGCTCCGGGCATGTTTGTCACGCAGTAGTGAACCACTCCATCAACGGTGTAGGCGGGGTCGGAGTGCGATGTGGGATGGGCCGTTTCCACGCAGCCGCCCTGGTCAATGGCTACGTCAACGATGACCGCGCCCTTCTTCATACGGCTGACCATCTGGCGGGTGACAATTCTGGGCGCTGTAGCTCCGGGAATGAGGACGCCGCCGATGACAAGGTCGGCCTCTTCCACTGCTTTGGCGATGTTGTAACTGTTGGAGGCGAGGGTGTAGAGGCGGCCATGGAAGATGTCGTCAAGTTCGCGCAGACGGTTCAGATTGATATCTGCGAGGGTGACCTTTGCGCCCATTCCAAGAGCGATTTTTGCGGCGTTGGTGCCGACAATTCCACCGCCGAGGATGCAGACATTCGCCGGAGGAACGCCGGGAACGCCGCCGAGAAGCAGGCCGCGCCCGCCGCGTTCCTTTTCAAGATAGCTGGCGCCAACCTGCACGCTCATGCGTCCGGCAACCTCACTCATGGGCATCAGCAGGGGCAGCATTCCGGCTTTGTCGCGAACGGTCTCGTAGGCGATGCCGATGACTTTGGATTTGAGAAGCGCTTCTGTGAGCGCGGGCAGTGGTGCAAGGTGCAGATAGGTAAAGAGGACGAGGCCATCGCGAAAGAAGATGTACTCTTTTTCGACAGGCTCCTTCACTTTGACGATCATTTCGGCGTGATCCCATACGCGGGCAGCTTCGCCGACAATTTCGGCTCCGGCGGACTGATATTCGTCATCAGAGAAGGCGGATTCCTCGCCGGCATGGGTTTCTATGAGTATCTTGTGGCCATGCTCGGTGAGGGATCTGGCTCCGCCGGGAGTCAGCGCAACGCGGCTCTCGTGGTCTTTTACTTCTTTGGGAACGCCAACGATCATGGGGAAACTCCTCGTCGGGCTTGGGTTCGATACCTGAATGTAATGCTAACGCTTTGGGCCGGGGACTGTCTGCGGGAGAGGGAGGCCAAATGTTGAACGGTTGTTGATTTGTTGACAACTGTATCGTTTGATTTTTGGCGGGCATCCAGACAGAAACGTAAAAAAATACAGCCCATACAAAAGACGGAATAACGGTTTATCAGCGTGTATTGCAAAGGCATGCTGGCATAAACCGTAAATTTCCTTTCTCATTTGCCTCCGGCAATGCACTAAATGGCGGGAGGCCTTACAATAGTGGTGGAACCTGAAGGATATCCACTCCAACATGGCTTTAAACAGCTCGAATTCTCGTAGCCCACGGGCACATGGCTTCCGCTCGCTCTTCAGCCTCTTCTCCAGCGACCTCGCAATTGATCTGGGGACGGCGAATACACTCGTCTATGCAGCAGGCAAGGGCATCGTCGTGAATGAACCCTCCATCGTCGCCATTAACAAGAATACCGGCGAGGTTGAGGCGGTTGGCCGCGATGCCAAGGAGATGCTCGGACGCACTCCCGGCAACATCGTCGCCATCAAGCCGATGAAGGACGGCGTCATCGCCGACTTCAAGGTCACAGAGAAGATGCTCAACTACTTCATCCAGAAGGCTCACAACCGCAAGATGCTGGTTCATCCGCGCATCGTCATCGGCGTGCCCTCTGAGATTACGCAGGTCGAAAAGCGCGCCGTCGAAGACTCGGCCTATCGTGCCAAGGCCAGTGAGGTTTTTCTGGTCGAACAGGCCATGGTAGCCGCCATTGGTGCCGGGTTGCCCATCACCGAACCGAGCGGCAACATGGTTGTGGATATCGGCGGCGGTACTACCGATATCGCAGTCATCTCGTTAAGCGGTATTGTGTACTCGCGCTCTGTCCGGATGGCAGGGAATCAGATGGATGAAGCCATCATGAATTACCTCAAGCGCAAGTACAACCTTCTGATCGGCGAACGCACGGCAGAGATGATCAAGATGGAGATTGGTTCGGCCTTCCCGCTGGAGAAGCCTCTGGCGATGGAGATCAAGGGACGCAACCTGATCGAGGGTATTCCGAAGACCATCACCATTGACGACAGCGAAATTCGCGAAGCCTTGACCGAGTGCATCTCGACCATCATGAATGCGATTCGCGTAGCGCTGGAGCGGACCCCGCCGGAGCTCTCCGCAGACATCAGCGACCGCGGCATCGTGCTTACGGGCGGCGGCGCACTGCTGAAGAACCTGGACAAGCGCATCCGCGAAGAGACGCAGCTTCCGGTTTCGGTTGCAGATGATCCGTTGGCCTCCGTGGTGCTTGGCACAGGCAAGATGCTCTCCGACTTCCGCCTGTTGCGGAAGATCAAGATTGATTAGTTTGCCGACGGGGCCTGAGAGCGCAAACTCTCAGGCCCCGGACGCATCCACCCCGGCGAAGCAGGCAAATGGACACCTTTCTGGACAGATATAAGAATCTGATTGTTCTTGCAGTTGTGCTGCTGGCGCAGATTCTCTTTCTGGCTGTGCAGGTAAGGCATCCTGCGCAAGCGGAGTCTGAAGGCGCACGCGATGGCCGCACGGTCAGCGTTCTGCGCTATTGGGTCACCAGTCTGGCAGCACCTCCGGCGCATCTTCTTCAATCCATTACGCACGGCACCGGCTGGATTTGGTCCAGCTACTTTGATCTTGTACATACTAGGCAGCAGAATGCACAGCTACAGCACGATATAGACCGTCTGCGCTATGAGCAGGCGGCGATACTTGAAGATGCTCGGCAAGGACAGCGGTTACAGCATCTGCTCGACTTCCAGAAGACGTATATTGCGAAGACCCTCGCGGCACAGGTGATTGAAACCAGTGGCAGCGAGCGTTCCCGCGTTGTCTACCTCGACAAGGGTTCAGCCAACGGACTGAAACCGGATATGCCGGTGGTTCTTCCCGGCGGGATTGTCGGCAAGATTCGCGAGAGCTGGCCGCATCGTGCGCAGGTTCTGCTGGTGAATGACCAGACCAGCGGGGCAGGCGTAATGCTGGAGACAACGCGCATTCGCGGGATTCTTCGCGGCAATCGCGCCGGTCAGTTGCTGGTTATCAATCTGCTGGCCGATGAACGCATCAAGCCGGGAGAGAAGGTTCTGACCAGCGGCGGGGATGGAGTATTTCCGGCAGGGTTGCCGGTCGGCGTTGTCGAAAAAATCCAGCGCGACCCGGAGCGGGATTCCTATATTCAGCTTGTCGTAAAGCCATACGCCTCTTTGACAGAGCTTGACGAGGTTCTGGTGATTACGGAGACCTCTTCGCGGATGACGCAGCAGCAGTTGGACGATCTGGCAACGAGCGAGGCGGAAAAGGGACCATCCGTTGCTGCCGACAAGGCTGCACAGGCCGCCGAGGCAGAGCGCAAGCGTGCCTCCGATCTTTTGAGCGAGCGGCTGCCGAGTGTCAACGACCCCAATACGCCGGTTGATCCCAACGCGCCCAGGGATACAGGCGGCGTGCCGACGGCACCGCTCAAGGTTGCTCCCGCAGTGCATTCGGACCGATTCACCTTTGGTGCGCTGCCGCCGGCTGCCGGAACAACGGCAGCACCGGGAACAACGCAGGCGCCGGCGCAGAAAACAACGGCAGGCGCTGCCAATCCCGCAGCGAAGCCGCTTGCTCCAAAGGCTGCGGCGCCAAAGCCAGCAACCGTGAAGCCGGTCTCGCAAAAGCCACTCACGCAGAAGCCCACTGCACCGAAATCAACGCCCAATGGAGGGACCAACTAGCCATGGCGTTGATGATCAACTCCCGTTATGAGGCGGAGGTACGCCGTTATCCGGTGCTGGTGCTGGTGCTGGTGCCGCTGATTGCGCTGATCCTGCAGGCATATCTGCCGTTGAAGCTGCCGCAAAGTACGATGGTGGATCTGCCGCTGCTGGTAGCGATTTATTTTTCGCTGGGAAGGCGCAGCCCTGTCTTTGGAACGCTGCTCGGTGCATTCCTCGGCATGATGCAGGACTCGCTCACGCATTTGCCGATTGGTATTAACGGCGTGGCAAAGACGATTATCTGCTATCTGGCAAGTTCGATTGGTATTCGCATAGATGTAGAGCATCCGTTGGCGAGGGTGGTTTTTTGCTTTTTCCTTTCGCTGCTGTCGAGTACGCTCTACATCTTTACGATGCGGCAGGTGCTGCAACTTCCACTCTCCTGGGTCTGGTATGCGGAGTTGCTCAAAGCTGTGCTCAACTCAGGCGTGGCCTTTGTTCTCTTTGCGCTGCTTGATCGCATGCAGATTCGCGATTAAGCGAGTCCAATAAGCAGGAGATTTGCACGGATACCGGAACACAGTAACGGAAGATCAGATATGGCGAATAACCAATACAGCCGCGACATCAAGCTGCCTGCTATCAAGCTGGCTGCGGTGCAGTACGTCGTCGCTCTTATTCTGATTATTCTGATTGCCGGATTGTGGCGTCTCCAGGTGCTTGGCTCGGAGAACTACCGCGTGCTGGCCGAGCAGAACCGAATCCGCAAGGTTCCCGTGCTGGCCTCGCGCGGCAAACTCTTCGACCGCGAAGGACGGCTGATTGTAGACAACTACCCTTCTGTCTCCTGCTTCCTGCTGCGGGATCAGAACCGCGATCTTGAGGCGGATTTGCCGCTGATTGCCGGTGGGCTGCACATGGACCTCGACCAGCTTCACTCAATTTTGAAGCACTACCAACATGCGCCCGGCTACCAGCCCATCCCGCTCAAACAGGACATTACGCCGGATGAGGTCGCTTTCATCGAAGCGCACCGCAACGAACTGCCTGAGTTGGAAACTATTGACGAACAGCGCCGCCTCTATCCCAAAGATGGATTTGCCGCGCATCTGATTGGCTATGTTGGCGAAGTCAGCGAAGAGATGCTCAACGACCCGCGCTACGAGTTCTATGCTCCCGGGGATGTGGTCGGCAAGGCCGGCATTGAGCAGAGCTATGACCAGATACTGCGCGGCGAAGATGGCTCTCGCGACATTATTGTTGACAGCCACGGGCGCGAACTGGGTCGTCTTGGCATTGTTCACGCAACGCCCGGCAAGGATCTGCGACTGACGATTGACCTTGATATCCAGCGTGCGGCAGAGAAGGCTCTGGGACCGCGCAACGGAGCTATTGTTGCGATGGACCCGCGCAATGGCGAGATTCTGGCCTGGGTTTCGCATCCCAGCTTTGACCCCAACTCCTTTGCGGTGAAGATTGGCCGCGAGGAGTGGACGCACCTTATCACCGACCCTAATCACCCGCTGATGAACAAGGTGATTCAGGCGCAGCTTGCGCCGGGTTCCACCTTCAAGATCATCATGTCGGCTGCCGGGCTTGGCGAGGGTGTAGCGCAGAACCTGAAGGTCAACTGCACCGGCGGCGGCACCTTCTACGGACACTTCTTTGCCTGCGACCAGCATCACGGCATGGTGGACATTCACCACGCCATTCCGCTCTCCTGCGATACCTATTACTACACGCTGGCGCAGAAGCTTGGCATTGATACGATTGCGAAGTACGCTCAATCCTTCGGCATCGGGCAAAAGACCGGCGTAGATATGCCGAATGAGATGAGCGGCATCATGCCCAGCGAGGCATGGAAGCTGAAGACCTTCCACGACAAGTGGTATGCAGGCGAAACCATTTCCGTTGGTATCGGGCAGGGAGCGGTTGCCGTGACACCGCTGCAACTGGCGCGGGCGCTCGGCGGCATCGCATCGGGAGGACACATGGTTCGCCCACACACGGTCTTCCCGGAGGAGTTGCCGACGGACTTCCGACAGGCGCTGCTAGATAGCTTCCCCGGCTCGGGCGAGACGCAGGTTCCCATGGACCCTGCCAACTGGGAGATCATCACCGATGCCATGGCCATGGTGACGCAGCCCGGAGGAACCGCTGCCGCCTCGCATCTGGCCGATGTGGACTTTGCCGGCAAGACGGGAACGGCGCAGACGGCCAGTCATGGTGCTACCGGCCATGCCGCCGGCGGAAGCATCCCGAATGCATGGTTTGTTGGAATGGTTCCCCGGCGCAATCCGGAGATTGTGGTGACGGTGCTTTGGGAGAACGGCAACTGGGGCGCCAACTCCGCGCATCTGGCCGCAGAGGTGATTGAGGCTTACGTCAACAAGCACAGGAAGGCCGAGCACAATCTGGTTGAGCCCGCAGCACCCGCCCCGGCTCCCCAGACTGCTGCAAGCGGAGGAGCACACTAGCCATGCGCCGATTCCTCTCCTTCCGCGATTTTGACTGGCCTTTGCTCGGTCTGGTTCTGCTGATGTCGGCGCTCAGCGTAATGGAAATTTACTCGGCCACGCTGCATACCAAGTTTGTCGGCTTCCACACTAAGCAGCTCATCTGGCTTGCAGTTGGAATGGGACTCATGTTCCTGATGTCGAAGGTCAACTACCATCGCCTGATTGATATTGCCTATTACACCTATGGATTTTTTCTGGTATCACTGACGCTGGTCCTGATTCCGCATATCGGGAAAAAGGTTTTAGGCGCGCGCCGATGGATTGGTGTCGGTGCCATCCATTTTCAGCCCTCGGAGTGGATGAAGCTGGTGCTGATTATCGCGGTGGCTCGCTACTTTGCCAATCTGGGTGCAAAAGACCTGCGCTGGTCGGATATTTTCAAGGCCTTTGCGCTGGTGGGATTGCCGATGCTTCTGGTTCTGAAGGAGCCGGACCTTGGCACCACGCTGACCTACACCCCGGTTTTGCTCTGCGGACTGTTTTTGGGAGGGATTCGCTGGAAGCAGGCAACGGTTCTGATCCTCTGCGCGGTGCTTGCATTGAGCGGTATCTGGATCTCCGGCAAGGTTCTGAAGCCCTATCAGAAGCAGCGCCTGACCAGCTTCATGAATCCCGATGCAGACCCGAAAGGCTCCGGCTACCAGATTCGCCAGTCGCTGATCGCGGTAGGCTCCGGGGGGATTTGGGGCAAAGGAATAGCGAAAGGAACCCAGACACAGGGAGATTTTTTGCCGATTCCCTATACGGACTTCATCTTTGCCGCCTTCAGTGAGGAGCACGGCTTTCTGGGCGCGTTGTTTCTCTTGCTGCTATACTTTTTGATATTGATGCGTTTGATTCAGAACGCACAAACTGCCGCCGATCTTTCCGGAACCTTCCTTATTATGGGGGTGGTTGCCGTGATGGTCTTCCAGATTGCGGTCAATGTGGGCATGGTGATCGGCTTGATGCCAGTCACCGGAATCCCTTTGCCGTTAATGAGTTACGGGGGATCTTCGGTTCTGTTCACCTTCCTTTCGCTGGGCATGGTTATGAATGTCCGGATGGAACGGTTTGTGAACTAGGCAGCAGGAATGGCCCGGAGAGTCCGGTGCCAAATGGTCCGGGGCATTTTGTGTCCCCTACGGAATTAATGAGCACAGAGCGCTGGAACGGATGAGTCCTCGCAGTGCAAGTTGGTTTTTTGTTTTGTTGAAGATGAAAGTTACGCCGGCCTGGTTTAGGAACCAGTACTCCGGCTGGATTTGGAAATGAGAGCGCAAAGACCGGGAACGGCCCCTCTGACGGAGTCAGATGTGTTGGCCACAAAATCCTTGCGCAGTACTACAGGGCTTCCCGCTGGGCATGGAAATGACTCAGCCGGTATCCTTCGGCACGACCCCGCACTCCCAGGGGGTCGCCTGTACAGCACTCCGGTGGAGTGTATTGCCAGGAACCGTATCTCACTCCTGAATCCGCCTGAGAACTCTCGGAGCTGTTCTGCTCCGGTTCCGCCACGCCGCGCGGCTCGCCCCTTCTGAAGAAGGGCTCGGGCAGAAAGGCAGCATGGCCAAGGAAATTTGTATCTCCAGTACGCCGCATGAGACGCGACTGGCAATTCTCGAAGACGATCAGCTCTCTGAGATTTATTACGAGCGGGAAAATGAATATACGCTCGCAGGTTCCATTTACAAGGGTCGCGTGACCCGTGTCTTGCCGGGAATGCAATCTGCATTCGTGGACATCGGACTGGAACGCGACGCATTCCTCTACATCACCGATTTTCTGGAGGAGCAGGAGGACGGCGACGAGCTGGAAACCTCACCTGCACCGGCGCCCAGACAGAGTACAGGCAGAGCGCCCCAGCAACCCAGACAGGAATCGAGGCCGGAGCGTCAGCCCCGCCTACAGCCTATTGAAGTTTCCACTGCCACCGAGCAGACCGTTGCTGCCACTCCCACGGAGGGAGGCAGCGAAGCCGGGGAAGAGAATGGTGATGGAGCACGCCGCTGGCGTGGCCGTCGTGGTCGTCGCCGTGGAATTCGTAGCGCACAGGCCGCACCGAGCACAACGGAAACCGGTACTCCCGCTCAGCCGGAAGAGACTCTGCGTGTAAGCGAAAGCGCCGATAATTTTGTTTTTGAGGGCGGCTATGACGTCCCCGACGAGGCAGAAGAGGTAAAGGAGCGCTTCATCCAGCAGGTTACGGAAGAGGCCGAGCAGGATGCACCGGTCAGTCGTCGTTTTTCACGCGAAGCGCGGGAGGAAAGCCGCTCCGCAACTCCGCCGCTTGAGCAGATTCTGCTTCCCGGCGAGTCCCTGGCCCGGTTTGGCGGCCAGCCTGCCGCAGAGACAGACAAGCCGGCGACGAGTGTGGAAACACAGGCATCCGTCAGCACTCCGCGCATCACCAGCAAGCCCTCAACGCTGATTGAGACTCCTATTGTCTGGGACGGCAAGGGATTGTTGCCGGGAGAATCCATCTCGCGCCATCGCAATCGCGAAGAAGCAGAGAGCGAGCCGGTTGCAAGCTCGCCGGTGAATGCCGAGCCCATCGGAATTCTGGCTGACGCGACCTTTGCGGAGAAAATCGTCTCCGAGGAGCTGATCGAAGAAGAACTGATTGAGGAGTTCGAGAGCGAAGAGCAGGAAGTGGTGGATGATTCCAATCTGGCCGAGGATGAGGTTGTAGTCGAGGAATCAGCGATCACAGAAACAGCCTCCGAGCCGACGCAGGCCGAAACCGGCGATTTGTTTGAAGCTCATCACAACGTAGACCCGAATGCGCCGAGCGAATTCCGCTTCAAGGATCTCTTTGGTGGCAAGAAGAAGGATGAGAAGAAGCCCGCCCGCAAGGTCATCCGCTCCAACTACCAGCCCGGCACCGGTCATCTGGAAGAAGAGATTGTGGACGACGATGAGGTGGATATCCACCATCCCGCACACTCTCTCGCCGACGATGGCGATAGTGATGATCTGGAGGAGCAGACCACCGAAAGACAGGGCGAGATCGGCGAGATGTTCCAGGAGGCGCATCTCGATCACAAGATTCAGCGCGCCTTTGGCGCCGGTGGCGAAGAGGACGAGGAAGCAGTCGCAGCTCCTCGCACTGCCGCGACCTCTGACCGCGCAGGCCGTGGCCGTGGCCGCAACGACCGCAGTCGCGGTACAGAACGCAGCGGAGAACGCAGCAGCGCAGATCGCGGCAGTCGTGGCGGAAACCGCAATGGCGGCATGAGCCGTCGTACGGCGCAGACCACCAATCTGCCGGCCATCTCTGATTTGTTGAAGGCTGGACAAGAGGTTCTGGTGCAGATTGCCAAGGAGCCGATTGCCAAGAAGGGCGCTCGCATCACCAGTCACATTGCGCTGCCCGGACGCTTCCTGGTCTTTATGCCGACGGTCAACCACGTCGGCGTCTCGCGCAAGATCGAGTCCGACGAGGAGCGTCATCGCCTGAAGCGGATTCTTATCCACGAAAAGGGCGAGGCCTCGGGCGGATTCATCGTGCGTACCGCAGCCGATGGAGCCAGTGAGGACGAGCTTCGCTCGGACCTGCGCTTCCTCATCAACCTGTGGAATGACATCAAGCAGCGTTCGGATGCGAGCAAGGCTCCAGCGCTCATCTATCACGATCTGAATCTGGTCGAGCGCATCCTGCGCGATCAGGTATCGGATAACTTCTCCACCATCTGGGTGGATACCGAGGCCGATTACGAGCGCATTGTCCGCTTCCTGAACCGCTTTTCGCCGGAGCTTGTCCGCCGCGTCAAGCTGTGGACCAAGGAACTGCCGATGTTCGAGGAGTTCGGCATTCAGGAGGATATTTCCAAGGCCTTGCAGTCGAAGGTCTGGCTCAAGAGCGGCGGTTCGATTGTTATCAATCAGACTGAGGCTCTGGTCGCCATTGACATCAATACCGGCAAGTATGTCGGCAAGACGGCGCGGCTTGAGGACACGATTCTCAAGACCAACCTCGACGCCATCCCGGAGATTGTCCGCCAGATTCGTCTGCGCGATCTGGGCGGCATCATCATCATTGACTTCATTGACATGGACGAGCGCAAGAACCGCAACAAGGTGATGGCTGCTCTGGAAGAGGCAATGAAGGTGGATCGCGCGCCCTCCAAGGTGCTGCAATTCAACGACTTCGGCCTGGTTGCCATCACACGCAAGCGCGTCAAGCAGTCATTGGAGCGGACGTTGAGCGTTCCCTGCGGCGTCTGCACCGGGACCGGCATGGTCAAGAGCCCTGCCACCGTCTGCAACGAGATTTACGTCGAGTTGCGCAAGATGCACAAGGGCTTTACCGGGGCCGATGTGATGCTGCGGGTGCATCCGGAGGTGGTCAAAGCGCTCAAGGGCAACAATGCGCGTTGGCTCTATGACATGGAAGAGATTGCAGGGAAAAACATCGTGGTCAAGAGCGATGCCACCCTGCATCCGGAGCAGTTCGACATCCAGTAGCCGCAAGAATAACGTGGGATGGGGGCAAAACTGCTCCCATCCCAAATTTTTCGAGACAAAGTTGTAAAAAATGTGTCTAAAAAGTAGTGGCCTTACGGTGTTTTTGGAGTAGGCTGCCAGTTAAAGAATGATGTTGAATGATTCTGAACGAGAGGCCTGACAATCATGCTGAAATCATCTTTCTTCACCCATCCGAAATTTACAATCGTGGCGCTTACGGCGCTGTTTGTTTTTGCGACCATTGTGGCGCGTGCCGAGTCGCCCAGCGCACCCGGCGATGACTCGGCCGTGGTCTACTCCTCCAGCGCGACTGGCGTAGATAGTATGCTGCCAGCAGCTCCGGAGCCAAACCCGGAGGGCGCTGCCGGACAGTACGGGCGCAGCCAGGGGCACTCCCGGCGCTATGCGCGCGAGGGCGGAAAGTTCACCTTTGAACTGGGCATGGGCTTCAATACGCCAACCGGTGACAACGGGAAATGGAACACAACAGGCTACAACTACACGATTGGCGCGGGCAAACTCTTTAATCCGCAGTTTGGTGTACTGCTTGAGTACCAGTACCTCGACAATGGATTGACTCAGCCGCTTATCAACTATGCAACCCTGCTTGGCGGTACTGGCGGGAATGCACATACTTGGTCCTTCAGCGTGGATCCGATTATTTATTTGTTGCCACGCACAAAGACAAACGTCTATCTGACGGGTGGAGCTGGCGTTTATCACAAGTCCATCAACTTTACAGCGCCGGATGGATACAGCGGGAATTACAATTTCCAATCTTGGTCAGCCTACAAACTCGGCATCAACGGCGGATTGGGTATTACGCATCAGATTGGCTGGCATGACCGCACCAAGCTATTTGCAGAGGCGCGTTACCTATGGCTGAATACGCAGGATTATCCTAGCAATCCCAGCCTTGACCCAAACTCAGTTGCCAGAACCACCACGATCCCTGTCACCTTCGGCGTTCGCTACTAAAGGCGCGAGAAGTGTCAGGGCACGACTCAAGTCGCGCCCTGACACTTTCGGAAAACCTCATTAGAGAGCAGTTTTTCGGAGACATTTAGCGCATTCCCTTACTTTTCCGATGCAAATTAATATGCGTAGGCCCTGTTTGTTCCGCTCCTGCACTCGCTTAGGAGCCACAAAGCAAATTACAATCAATACAGCGCAATTCTGAGGACACGATCAATATGCTGAATACATCGCTCGCTCCGGGAGCAGGAAGAATCCTGACCGGCATCACTCTGGCACTGCTGCTTGCCTTTACAACAGGAATGGTCAGGGCAGAGGCCCCGGCTGAGATTGCAGCAACTGGCAACACAGCCGCCGGGAGCGTAAGCAGCAGCACAGAGGATGCACTGCCCTCCGCGCCGATGGCCCGCGGCGAGAAGGCCAGCGATAAAAGCGATGCCGATACAAATGCTCCCAAAAGCCTGCTGGCCAGGCATCTGGCTCTGGAAGCAGGCGGCGGTATGAACTTTCCGAGAAGCGCGATCAGCGGCTACAACACAACGGGATACAACGGAACCCTTGGAGCAGGCTGGATGTTCAGCCACCAGTTCGGAACCATCCTCGAATACCAGTTCATTGAGAATAACCTGACCTCTTACGAGGAAGGAGCGCTCGATCAAGGCTTGTGCTTCCCGACGGGAACGGTTTGCCCCAGCAGCGGCCACGCCATCTCCAATTTTGTGAGTGTGGCACCGATTCTCTATTTTATGAACGACACCAGGTTTAACGCCTACGTGACCCTAGGAGTCGGTCTTGCCAAGAAGACGACGACGACCTCGGAGACTTATATGAATCTGGATTCGACCCAGGCCAAATGCCCAGCTCCGAGCGTATATACACCTGTACCCATCAGCGGAACAACCGGAACATGCATCGGGCCAACGTACAATAACTCCTACTCTGACACCCGGCTTGGATACGACTTTGGTATTGGCGTGACGTACAAGACGGGATGGAACAGCCACGTCAAGTACTTTACAGATATCCGCTACCTGCGGATTGATACGACCTCGGCTTTCGGATTGAATCCGAATGCCGTGGGCAGAACCGTGCTGGCACCGTTTACCGTAGGATTGCGCTACTAAGGTGGTTCTCAGGGTTGATGTATCAATAGACTTGCCGCTCTACTATAAACATTGTCATTCCGTAGCGTAGCGGAGGAATCTGCTTCTCTAGCAAAAAAGCAGATTCCTCCGCTACGCTACGGAATGACAAACAAGATCGTCGCGAGAACTAAACCAATTCAGAATTAAGGCTTCATCAGCGCTTCTACTGCGCTGGCATCGCTGGGCAGGGCTGCGGTCATTTTGCGCAGAGAGCCATCCTGCTGCACAACAAATACATCCTCGATGCGAATGCCCAGCTTCTCTTCGGGGATGTAGACGCCCGGCTCGATGGTAAAGGTCATTCCCGGCCTGAGCACCGCCGGATACTGCGCCGGGTCATGCACATCAATGCCGATCATGTGACCGAGCCCATGAACCCAGTACTTCGCCAGTTCCGCATCGTGATCGTGGATGTAATTCCACGCGGCGGAGTCGAGCGAGTCGGGGTCCTGATGCTCGCGGTCATTGAGCTTTGAGACGCCCGCTACAAAGGCTTTGGCAGCCGCCTGCTGCGCTCCCAGCACAATCTCGTAAACATGGCGCTGGCGCGCGGTGAAGTGTCCATTGATGGGAACCGTACGCGTGATGTCTGAGGCATACATCGAGTACTCTCCTGCGGCATCAACCACAGCAACGTCTCCGGATTGCATGGTGCCGGAGTTCTCTGAGTAGTGCAGGACGGTAGAGTTGATGCCGCTGCCGACAATCGGGGCGTAGGAGGGTCGTTCGCAGCCCCCGGCCATCAGCTCTGCGATAATCTTGCCTGCAACTGCGCGTTCCGTCACGCCGGGATGCACAGAACGGATCATGACAAGTTGCGCGCTGATACTGGCGTCCATTGCCTTCTGCATCAGGGCCAGTTCGCCCTCATCCTTGACGATGCGCAGCTTTGCGGTTGCGGCGGTAGCGTCTTGTGCGACGGTTGCGGAACTTATTCCCAGAGAGTTTGCCACAGCCTGCAAGACTGCGGCTGCATTGGGATTGCCGGGCTGCGTGTAGATTGCGCCCAGCAGTGAGCGATTTTTCTCGATGGCCTGATTCAGGCGTGGAACAAGCTCCTTGAGCGGGAGAACTTCCTCGACGCCAGAGTGCGCGGCGGCATCTGGTGTGGAGGCATCCATCTTAACGCCCGTGTATTTTTCCGTGTGCAGATTGCGCGTGGGCAGCAGCAGGATTTCTTGATACTTCTGCTCGCTGTGGCTGGCGTCTCCGGCGGCGAAGATCAGCAGCGCCGCACCGGGCTCATTCCATCCGGTCAGGTAGTAGAAGTCTGAGTCCTGCCGGTAGGGAAGGAAGTCGAGGATCGGCTCATCGGCAGCATAGAGCAGCGCCGCGCCGCCATGCAGGCTTTCCGCAAGCGCCTCGCGCCGATGATGGTAAGTCGCGGGCGATTGCCGCTCAAGCGCCTGTGCAGTGAAGCAAAGGGCGAGCAGAAGTGAGGCGAGGGTGAGGCTGCGGCGAATCATGCAGCAATGATAGCGCTGCCGCTGTCAAAATATAAAACTACATACAAACACTGAAGCCGACCCATAGGATCGGCTTCGCTTCCTGCCCACCAAGGAGCAGGGGTAATGACTGATGCAATCTTAGCACACTACCGGTAATGTGCTAAGCGTTATGATGCACCTTTCAGCGTGGAAAAATTGCAGAATGCAAAAAGCATTAATTTGATGATTTATATAGACTTGTATCTGCTTGAAGGGGCAATGGCAAACAAATCCCAGAGGAGGGTATCTCGGTGGCGAAGACGAATGTCTATATCTCGATGGCTTCAACCTCTACTACGGTGCATTAAAGAAAACACCATACAAATGGTTGGATTTGGGGCGTCTGTGCCAGATGCTTCTACCGGACGACGATATCCAGGAAATCTACTACTTCACTGCCCGCGTAAGTTCCCGACCGAATAATCCATCATCTGCGCACGATCAGGGGCTTTATTTGCGAGCGCTTAAAACGATTCCGAATCTGCATATAAAGTATGGTCATTTCACGAAGCACTCCGTGCCGATGTATCTGTCGAACGTTGAACCCGCACAGAAGGTTTGGGTAGAAAAAACAGAAGAAAAGGGATCGGATGTAAATTTAGCCTCATATTTGTTGAGAGATGCATTTCAGAATCGCTTTGATCTGGCAGTCCTCATCACAAATGACTCCGATTTGGCGGAACCGGTTCGCATTGTCAGGGAAGACCTGAACTTGCCGATTGGCATCCTCAATCCGCACCAGTTTCACAGCAGAGAACTGAGGCAGTACGCAACATTTATTAAACGCATCCGGCAGGGCGATCTATTGTCGAGCCAGTTTCCGAACATGGTTACTGATCGCAAAGGAACATTTGCGAAGCCCCAGGGCTGGTAGGGCTTACAGCCATCAGAACGGAAAAATTAAACGCCGACAGGGAAGGGTTTGGGGCTGGATTCTTCGAGATTGGCCCCGCCCCCCGATCTCCAGCGCTCAAAGCGGCCTTGCAGCAGGCTCAACAGGCCCGTGTACCAGTAACCAAATACAAAGAGCAGCAGGAAGGGAACGGTGAAGTAGTTCACGTTGCTGATTGCATAGATAACGGCCAGCGCAAAGTAGCAGCCGATGCCAATCTCAATCCACGGAGCCAGAACAAGCCGTTTGCGATATTTGCTTGCCTTTGATCTCTCGCCCTTTTTGGCGACGGCGTACTTGGGCGTGCGGGCAAAGGCACTCTTGATGCCGAAGAGGGCTTCCATAACGGCTTTGGTGTTCGTCACCGTCAGGCCAATGCCGAGCGCCATCAGCGCAGGCAGATAAAGGAAGGTCTTCCACCAGTTCTTTGGGAAGAGTTCCCGCTGCGAGACTACATAAAACGCGCCAATGGAAAAGGTTGATGCAACAAAGAGCGGCACATCAATCAGCAGCATCTGGAACCAGCCCTGATAGAAGCGCGTAATCATGGCGGGCATCAGCAGGAAGGTCATGATGACCATCAACGGATAGCTGATGTTGGCGGTCAGATGGTAGATGGCCTCGATCTTGATACGGCGCGGCACGTTGCTCTTCAGGATGAGAGGCAGGACTTTGATGGAGGTCTGGATCAGTCCCTTGGCCCAGCGCGCCTGCTGCGTTTTGAAGGCGGTCATCTCGATAGGCAACTCGGCAGGGCACTCCACGTCGGGCAGGTATTTGAACTTCCATCCCGCCAGTTGCGAGCGATAGCTGAGGTCTGTGTCCTCGGTCAGCGTGTCGTGCTGCCATCCGCCGGCATCGGTAATGGCCTGACGCCGCCACATTCCCGCAGTGCCGTTGAAGTTGAAGTAGTCATCTGTGCGGGAGCGCGCGCCATGCTCCAGAATGAAGTGGCCGTCCAGCAGGATGGCTTCAATCTGCGTCAACATGCTGTAGTTACGATTCAGGTGCGTCCAGCGCGTTTGTACCATGCCAATCTTCGGATCGGAGAAGTGGTGGATGACGCGCATGAGCCAATCCGGCGGTGGCACAAAGTCGGCATCAAAGATGGCGACGAATTCGCTCTTGGCGATCTTCAATCCGGCATCGAGCGCACCGGCTTTGAAGCCGTGACGATTCTCGCGATGGATGTAGACAATCGGATTGCCGAGTTTGGCGTAGCGATCCACAATCTCAGACGCAACCTTGACGGTTTCGTCCGTCGAGTCGTCGAGAACCTGAATCTCCAGCTTGTCCTTGGGATACTCGATTTTACAGATGGCATCAATCAGGCGGTCAATGACGAACTGCTCGTTGAAGATGGGCAGTTGAATGGTGACGTGCGGCAGTTCTGCAAATTGCTTTGGGGGATTGGGGTTGTAATTTTTCTTGAAGCGGAAGTAGCGATAGACCATCGTATAGCGGTGTACGCCATAGATGGCCAGCACAATCATCACTGCAAAATATGGAAAGAGGATAAGCGCGTCAAAGTTATTCCAGCGCCAGCCCCAGGGGCCGGAGAGCTTTTGAAAGGTCTGGTCGGCATACTGCGAGCGCAGATAGTGCGAAAGGCCCTTCTGCACAAAGGCTGCAATCATGGGCAAAGTGCGCCCGACGAACGGATTGACAAAATTCAGCAGCAAATGCGGGCCTCCAGAGGCAACAGAAGAGCAGGAAATCAGACGTAAATCATTGTAACGGAGTGGAATCAACTGGCCAGAAACATGGTTCGGTAAAGCGTGTCGCGCTGCACCGGCTTGAAACCGGCATCGCGAATCACCCGACGCAGTTCCTCTTCGGTGGTGTGGTTGGCGGTTCCTGCGGCCTTCACCACGTTCTCTTCCAGCATGACCGAGCCGACATCGTTGCCGCCAAAGTGCAGGCCCATTTGCAGAACCTTTAACCCCTGCGTCACCCAACTGGATTGCACATTCTCGATGTTGTCCAGATAGAGGCGCGAGATAGCCAGAACCTTCAGGTACTCGACGCTGGTGGCCTCATCCCATCCGCGACCGCCGAGGGCCGTGTTGTGCGGCTGAAAGCTCCACGGGATAAAGGCTGTAAATCCGCCAGTCTCCTCCTGCAGGCGGCGAACCACTTCAAAGTGGTTGATGCGCTGCTCAAAGCTCTCGCCGACGCCGAACATCATGGTTGCAGTGGTGCGCATTCCCAACTGGTGTGCAGTGCGATGGACGTTGACCCAATCCTGTGTGTTGCACTTGAGGCGGGCAATCCGCGCGCGAACCTCGTCGTCAAGAATCTCCGCTCCGCCGCCGGGGATGGAGTCAAGGCCGGCATCGCGCAGGCGCTCAATGGTTTCGCGTAGGCTGATCTCACTGTATTCGGCAATGGCCAGAATTTCAGAGGCGGAAAAACAGTGCATCCAGACCTGCGGGAAGCGCTGCTTGATGCCGCGGAGCAGCCGCTCGAACCAGTCAATTTTGAGGTCGGGATGGATGCCGCCCTGCATCAGGACACCGGTTCCGCCCATCTCGACCGTCTCGGCAATCTTCTCGTAGATGGTTTCGAAGTCGAGGATGTATCCCTCTTTGGCGCCGGGCCCTTTGAGCGGGCGGTAGAAGGCGCAGAAGGTGCAGTACTCGGTGCAGAAGTTGGTGTAGTTGATGTTGCGGTCAATGATGTAGCTGACCACGCCCTCCGGATGCAGGCGGCGGCGCACAGCATCGGCCTCCATGCCAAGGCCAATCAGGTCATCGGAGCGGAAGCGGTCAAGCGCCTGTGCGCGGGTAATAGGCATAGGTAGATTCTATCGTTTTTAGAGGGATGGGGGAATGTGTCGGGGCGAAGATGGCGATTGCATCTTCTTGAGTTGCTCCCGTTGGCGGCGTGCGCGTCGAAGCACCTCGGGGCTGGAGACGCCAAAGAGGAGCATCGCAATGTTCAGGAAATATCGGAACATCTGCCGCAGATTCATGAAGTACAACGATAACATTTTTATCGGAAGTGCTATTGGAAGCAAGGTTGCTGAGTGGCTTTTCCCTGAAGAGAAAGCCACTCAGCACCGTGCAAAATAGAAACATCAGAAGCGAAAACGCTCTAATTCGGGTTGATGTTGATGGTCAGGCTCAGGTTGTGCGTAATGCTTCCGGTGGCCCCGGATGCCGTTACGGTCAGCGTGCTGGTTCCCACTGCTGCGACAGGATTATTAGAACTGCCGCAGGCTGAGAAGCCCATTACACCCGCCAGCAGAATCATCCACACTGCCAGAGAGCGCAGCAGGAACATCCGCTTGCGGCGCAGGGCCAGCAGCAGCATTCCTGCTCCTGCCGGCAGCAGGAAGAGCGATGCAGCCACGACTCCATGCATGCCAAAGGGATTGCGATTGGCCGCACTCGTCGTTGTACTCACAACCAGCAAAGCCTGCGATGCGGTACTGCCATTTGCCGTCAGCGATGCCGGGGTAAAGGTGCAACCGACAAACGGAGCCGGTATCCCGCAGCTAAAGTTCACAGTTCCCGTGTAGCCATTGATTGGCGTCAGTGTGATGAGCACGTTGCCAGTCAAACCCTGCACGATGTTGATGGTTGTCGGAGTCGCGGTCAGCGAAAAGTCTGCTGCCGAAAGCGTCGTAACCGTAACGGCGGAAGAGGTCGAGGTCAGGAAGTCCGTGTCCCCGCTATAGACCGCCGTAACGCTGTCTGTGCCCGTTGGCAGGGCCGTTGTCGTAACAGTCGCGCTTCCGGAACTCAGTGTCCCCGTCCCCAGTGAAGTGGTTCCGTTATAGACCGTCACCGTTCCCGTTGGAACTCCAGAGGTCGTTGACTTGACCAGCACCGTGAAGGTCACGCTGCCGCCAAGCGGTATGGAACTTACCGAAGAGGTCAGCGTTGCCGTTGTTGAGGCCTGCGTTATTGTCAGGGTGCCTGCATTAAGTACGATGGTGTAGTTCGACGAAGAAGAACCTGCCGCCGCAGCCGTAATCGGATAAGTACCCGGTACAGAGGTTGTTGTTGCGGTCGTCAGGTAGCCGAGCGTAATCGTCGAGCCGACCGTATCCCCATTCACCAGACCGGTGGCTGTTGCGGTGAAGTTTGGATTTGCAGCACCATAAGCGCGGCTGGCGTTATTCACGCTCAGGGTCAGCGGAACGGTGTTCACCGTCAGCGTCCCCGGCGTAATAGTAGCGGAATAATTGCCGACAGCAGTACCGCCCAGCGTCGCCGTAATCGGGTAAGTGCCCGCCGCGACCTGCGGGTTGGCCGTTGTTGCGTAGGTAAGGCTAAGCGTGGTGCTCAGCGTATCGCCATTAACCAGGCCTGTTGTTGAAGCGCTGAAGCTCGGCAGTGCCGCGCCGTAGTTCTTCGATGCGTTGGCAACTGTCACCGTCAATGGAGCAGCAGTCACGCTCAACGTCCCCGCAGTAATCGTGAAGTTGTAGTTGACGGCGGAAGCGCCGGTAATTGTCGCACCCACCGAGTAGCTTCCCACAGCAGAGGCAGAGGTCGCAGTGGTTGTGTAATTGACCGTCAGCGTTCCGCCAAGCGTGTCGCCATTCTGCAACCCGGTTGCGCTGCTGGAGAAGCTCGGCAGTGCCGCGCCATAGACCTTTGTTGCATTCGCAATGGTGATGGTGGCCGGAATGCCGCTCACCGTCAGCGTTCCTGCATTCAGCGTAAAGCTGTAATTGCCTGCGGAAGTTCCCGATACAACCGGCGTCACCGAGTAGCTGCCAACGCTTGATGCTGCCGTCGCCGTCGTTGTAAAGCTGACAAGAATCGTGGTTCCGATTGTGTCTCCGTTGACCAGACCGCTGGAGCTTGCCGAGAAGGTTGGCAGTGCCGCGCCATAAATCTTCGAGGAAGCATTCACCGTGATGCTGGCCGAAGCCGTCGTCACGGTAAAGGTTCCGCTATTCACCGTCGAAGTGTAATTGCCGGCAGCCGTTCCGCCCACGGTTGCAAAAACGGTGTAGCCGGTGCCCACCGGCGATGCTGTTGTAACCGCTGTGCCGAAGGTGATGGTGATGGTTGTTCCAACCGTATCTCCATTCACAAGACCCACTACGCTGCTGGTGCTGAAGGTCGGCAAAGCTGCGCCATAGACTTTGGTTGCATTCGCTACATTTACCGTCAGTGCAACTTTGTTGATGGTCAGCGTTCCGCTGTTGATGGTGAAGGTGTAATTGTTTGCGCTTGTTCCGGTAACGGCTCCGGTAATTGCGTAGCCGCCCGCCAGAACCGGACTCGCTGCTGTTGCAGTTGTTGAAAGCGTCACAGTCAGCGTTGTTCCAACCGTATCGCCGTTGACCAGACCGGTCACGCTGCTGGTGCTGAAGGTTGGCAGAGCCGCGCCATAAGCCTTGCTGGTGCTGGCAATATTGATGGTCGCCGCTGCCTTGGTCACCGTGAAGGCAACGCTTGCCGTGGCGCTGTTGTAGTCAATCGTATCGGTCGGTGTAAAGGTGACGCCAAGCGTATAGCTGCCCGCAGCAAGAACAGTGGCCGTAGTTACTGTCACTGCGCTGCCGCCGCTCGGTGTTGCCGTGTAAGCGTAGCTGCCGGCGATGCTGCCGACCGTTGTTGCATCCAAAATTCCTGTAAGGGAATTTCCGTAGACGATTGAAGTGGTTGGAGCCCAAGTAATCGTCGGCGTGGATACACTATGCGCCGTTGCATTCACCGTGTTCGAGACGGAGCTTGCGTAATTGCTGTCGCCCGGATACTTCGCCTCGATCACATGCGTTCCTGTTCCGGAGATGCCAAGGTCAATGATGCTGCCGGTGGCAACCGTTGCAGTATAGTAGGCCTCCGCCGTGGAGTTCCCGGCATAAGCCACCGCCATATCCGGCACGCCGTCTGCATTCAAATCCACTGCAAACAGAGCAATCGGACTCAGCGATGTACCCAGCGCTACCGAACTCAGCGCAGTCGGGAAGGTTCCGTCGCCCTTGCCCAGCAGCACGGAGATGGCATCGTTGTTCGATGTGTCCTGACCGATACCGGCAATGTCGGGAATGCCGTCGCCGTTGATGTCGGCCAGCGTTACGCGCGAGACAGACTTTGCAAAGGTAACCGTACCGCTCTGCGCCAGAGTGCCGGAGCCGCTGTTGAGCAGCACCAGTCCTGTTGTGCTGCCGGTGCCAACCACCAGATCGTTGTAGCCATCGCCGTTTACATCCCCGGCGGCAACGGAAACAGGTGGATTGCTAAGCGTGAGTGTCTGTCCTGTGGTGAAGGCAGCCGTTCCGTTTGCCGGATTCTGCAAGACCTCCAACTGGCTAAGGCTGCTGCTCACTGCGATGATTGCAGGAGCATTGTTGCCCTTCAGATCGGTTGCAACAATACCGCTGACAGCGCTCAGCGTCGAGTAGGTGGTTGCCGCGCCAAAGGTTCCATCGCCATTGCCGAGGTAGACCGAGACGGTGCCCGTGGCATTGATCAGAGCAAAATCACGAATGCCATCCTGATTGAAATCACCAGTTGCAATTCCCACAGGCGTACTGCTGTAGGTATAGGTGCTTCCGGCGGTGAAGGTTCCATTGCCGTTGCCCAGATAAACATCAATGAAGCCATTTCCGGCAAGGATGAGATCAAGGTTCCCATCGTTGTTGACATCCGTTGCTGCTGCAACCGTGGGCAGATTTCCGCTGGGCAGCGAATAGCTGACCGGAGTCGGAGTTCCTGATCCAGCAAGAAGTACGACATACTTGTTTGTTGCCGAAGAGATGAATACAAAGTCACTGGTTCCATCGTTGTTCAGATCGGCTGTGAGTCCGAAGCTCGGCGTGATGGGCAGTGTGATGGCACCGCTCGCTGCTGCGCCCGGCGTCAGTGTTGCTCCGCTCAGTGTAAAGCTGCCGACGGTGTTGTTGCTCGCCGTTGTATCCACCAGCGTTGCTGTCGCTGTCTCGCTCGCTCTGCCGCTGCCAGCGACCGATACGCTGAAGTCGTAGTTCTGCGGTGTTCCGCTGTCGCTGACCGCAGTCAGAGTTGTTGCGCTGGCCGTCGTCCCCGTCACACTTACCGAAACCGGTGTTGCGCTGGTGGAGTTCGCCACTCCGTAAGGCCCGATGTACTTCGCAGTGAGGCTGTGCGAACCCGGTCCCAGAACAACGCTTAAAACCGCATTACCGGTCGTCTGTCCGCTGGCAGGGCTCGTACCCACAACCTGCACCTTGGCAAGCTGATTGGTCCCATCAAAGAATCGTGCCTCGCCCTTGGTTGCTGCGGCTCCATTCACCGTGACCGTAGCCGTCAGTTTGACTGCTGTTCCAATTGAAACAGAACTGCTGCTGGTTGCGATGGTGACGGTGGAAGATGCTTGCGTAACCGAGTAGCTTTGCGTTGCGGTAGCCACGGTGTAATCCGTTCCATCGGTTGGCGTCAGCGTTGCGGTCAGAGTGTAGGTGCCATAAGCCAGCACCGTAGCACTTGTAATCGCAAACGGGCTGCCGCCGGTCAGCGTCGCCGTGTAGGAAATGGTTCCGGAGGTCGTGCTGGATGCATTGAGCACCGCGCTGCCAATCGCAGAGCCAAAGACCTGCGTATTGCTCGACGGGGTCCAGCTAATCGTCGGTGTTGCCTGCGTCACTGTGTAGCTGGCGGTCTTTGCAGCAGGCGTGCTGTAGTCGGTTGTATCTGACGGAGTGAAGGTTGCCGTCAGGGTGTAGGTGCCAACGGTGAGAATGCTCGTTGAGGTGATGGTTGTTGCACTGCCGCCGATTGGCGTGGCCGTGTAGACAACATTGCCACTGACAGAGCCGGATGCATCCAGCACGCCTGCGCCAATTGCCGCGCCGTAAATCTGCGTGCTGGCTGAGGGCGTCCACGTAACGGTTGGTAAAGCCTTTGCAATCGTGATGCTGTTCGAACCCGTCGAAGTGGTAAAGAAGTTATCGCCGGAGTAGCTGACAGCTACCGTATGAGTGCCCGCAGTCAACACTCCCAGGCTGACCGTATACGACCCTGAGACCAGCGTCGCCACCGTGGCCGAGCCGCCATCCACGGTGTAACTGACTGTGCCGCTCGGAGTGCCGCCGCTTCCCGTCACGGCAATTGTTACAGAAACAGAGGTGCCGTAGGTGGCACTGGTTGGCGTAAACGTAACTGTTGTTGTCGAAGTCGTCTTGGTCTGCGAGGCTCCGGTGCCGCTCAGCGTGTAGCTTGGCGAAGAGGCATTCGTCGCATTCGATGAAATCGTGACCGCATCCGTTAATGGACCAGACGTGGTTGGCTTAAAGGTGCCGCTCAGGGTGCAGTACACGCCATCCGCAATGGTGTAGGGGAAGCTTGACGCGCATGGATTGCTTCCGCTGCCTGCAACCGTAAAGTCGGTACTGTCCGAAGCCGTGGTTATGGTCACGGAAAGAAGCGTAGAGCCATTGCCAGTGCTGTTCACATATATCGTCTGACTGGCCGTGCTGCTGCCCACCGTCTCAATGCCGAAGCCAAGCGCTGCGCTGGTACGCTGATACTTGTAGACCAGACTCGATCCCGCATCCGCCACGTAGAGATTTCCGGTTCCATCCAGCGCAATTGCGTGCGGCCCGGTAACACTGCCGCCGCTCGCAACCACCGGAGTGGAGTTTGCATAAGTCGTCGCGTGCAGCAGGTTCACCGTCGCGCCCGTAGGATTCGAGTAGAAGATGTTTTGTCCGGCATCTACCGCCAGACCGCCAACGCTCGAAAGAGCAGGGCCTGCTGTTGCGACCAGCGTGGATGTATTCACAACATAAACATTGCCCAGTCCGGTATCCGCAACGTAGAGGTTGTCGCTGGAGTCAATCGCAAGTTGCAGCGGAGTCGAACTCGGATTTGCAGTCGTCGGGTAGACGGTTGTTACAAGGCTTCCATTCGGCAACCCGTCCACAGCAGGCGCCTTCAGCACGCGATGATTGCCCTCATCTGCTATGTAGAGATTGCCCAGCGAATCAAAGACCAGCGACTGTGGCGAACCGAGTCCACTCACCGTTATTGTCTGGCTGGCAGAGGTGTAAACGCCGTTCACCAGCGGGATGCGCACCACGCGCTCGTTGCCGGTATCGGCCACGTAGAGATCGCCATTCGTCGCGACGGCCACAGCCTTCGGGCTGCTCAGAGCGGTCGAGATGGTTACCTGCGTAGAGGTTGCCGGTATCTCGACCACCTGATTGTTGCCTGTATCTGCAATGAAGAGATCGCCCGCAGCATCAAGCGCCACGCCCTGCGGCGCGTTCAGCCCGGTTCCGTAACTCGAAACGCTGCCGGGATCAAGCGTCAGTGCAGGGCCGGTAGCATAACCCACCAGTCCGGGGGTGATGTTGTTGACGTTTCCATTTGAATCCACTGCCTGAAGGGTTGCAGTTCTCAGCCCCGGCTTGGTTGGATTGAAGGTCACAGTTACAGCGCAATCCGTCACCGTCGCGTTAAATCCATAAGAGATGGTCGAGGGGTTCTGAGTCGCGTTATTGGCAAAGCAACTGGCAGTTCCACCCGGATTCGCAACCGTAAAGTCGGGCGAGGAACTTTGAATCTGTGGTGCCGTCAGGGATGCGGGCACAGCATTGTTGAGGTAATGCACATCCATGACCTTGGATACAGCGGTTCCGCCAACAGCTACCGTCCCAAAATTCTGATTCTGTTTGTAGATATGGACAATGCTGGTGCCTTCATCTGCCGCGTAGACATTCCCATAGGGATCAACGCCGATTGAACCCTCTGGCGTCTTCAGGTAGACATCCACTCCAGGGCATCCTGCTCCGTATGCATCCGATGCCTGAAGGCCGATGTTCACAATGGGGTTGCAGTTTGCACCGCTGGCTACATCGGCATCGCTGTTAAAGTTCTTGTACCCGGCCACCAGCGTCACAATCCCAGTCACTGCATCCATGCGGCGGATGGAGTGATCCGAGGTGTCCTGCACGTACAGGTTTCCCGCAGCATCCACCGTCAGGCCGCTGGGCTTTTCGACTTCGGCGTCCGTCCCGATGCAGCCGTCGCCGTAGCTGTCCTGCTGTTGGCCTGTCGCCGCCGTACGGCAGATTGCGTTGGAGGGAGAGGCACCAGACGGCAGGCCAATCGCCGTAGTGATGTAGTAGTTGACCGATGCGCCGGAGACGGGCGCGGTCGAAGGTGTCAGCTTGCGAACCAGTCCCGGCCCGGTCGAGTTTGCGTTACTCGTATCTGCAACGTACACGTTGAAGTTTCCATCCACCGCAACGCCCCATGGACTGCTGCCCAAAGCAACCTGAGCACCCAGGCAGCCATCCCCTGCTGCGTCAATGGAGGTCCCGGTGCTCGATGTCAGGTTGTAATAAGTTCCGCAGCTTACTCCATACGCAGGGGTGGAACTAGCGCCGCCAGCGATCGTGATAATGTCTCCTGCCTGCAGCGAGAAGCCATTCACTGTCATGGGATTGGCAACAATCATGCGTGTCAGGCCGTAATCGTAATCGTTGATATAGATATTCCCCTGGTTATCGGCCACAGCACTGCGCGGCGTACCAGAGACAAACTCGACCAGCGTTGCCAGGCAGCCATCGCCATAGGTCAGGCCATTCGTAACGGCAACGCCCTGTCCGGTGCTGGTTCCATTGCAGTCGGAGCCCGGCGTTGGATTGCTGCTTGCACCGCCCGCCAGCAGATACATATAGCCCACCTGCACCGCAGAGGCGCTGGCCAGCTTTCCCTTGCTCTCAAGGTAGATGAGGTTGGCCATGGCTGCGCCACCCTCGTAGACCACGCGAACCTCTTTGTTGCCGTAGTCCGAGATGATCACGTTGCCGTAGGTGTCCACCGACAATCCACGCGCGCCGATTGACTCTGCATAGATGGGCAGGCAGCCATCGCCATGCGTATCAAATTCCGCTGGGCAATCCGTCGCGGACGTGGAGTCGTTCTTCAGCCACAGCGTAGAGACGCCGGTGCTGATGTTGTACTGATAAATCTGGTCGCCGCTGTCGTCGCCCACGTACATGTAGGTTCCCGTCGGGTCAACCGCAACGCCATAGAGCGCCGTAGTGGAGCCAAAGTTCGAGCTTGCCAGAGTCTTCACGTCAAGGTAAGAAGCGCTCGCATTCGATGGATACTGCGCATGAAGCGTGCTCCCCGCAAACAGCGCGGCAAAGAGCAGGGCAAAAAGAACCACAAAATGAGAGCGGGACAAGCGGGTTGTATTCATCGCGACAAACTCCGTATGGCAGTAGTTACAGTTCCGGCGCATGATTCACATCGCAAAGATGGACAGACAGCATTAAAACACCAGTGGTCTGACCAATCAGGAACCGATGGCGAATGTACGCTATTTACATAACGGTTGACAAGAGGCATTTTCAACCTCCTTGGACAGGCCCAATCCGGTCCATCCGGGTTGCCGGAACGCGAACCCTTCCAGAACCTGATTTTGAGAGATTATTGCCGAATTGTCCTAGAATTTTGGATAATCCCGCCCCCGGAATCCGTTCTTCGGCCCAACGGATTGCACCGGCTCGGCTACCTGCAGAATATGGCCGCCGACCAGCCGGAGCCATCGTCTCCAGAGGGCTCAACTTGTCGAACCACCTTGAAAAATATTCACAGGCTAAAGCGCAGATTGGTCTGCCAAATAGCTGAATTCCATTGCCTTACTCAAGCGGTAGCCTGCATCAGAGTTGCTACGTCGCTGCGACTGAGCTACACCCTCTCAATGCACTCTCAGAGATATACTGAAACTCGAGTGCGGAAGTGGTGAAATGGCAAACACACTAGCCTTAGGAGCTAGCGCCCAAAAGGCTTGGGGGTTCAAGTCCCCCCTTCCGCACCATAAATTCACCTGTCCAACACGAGGAACCGGCCATTGATCACCCAACTCCACCGCATCCTTGAACTGCTGGAGAATCAGTGGAACAAAACACGCGTCCTTGTCGTTGGCGACCTCATGCTCGACAAGTACATCTGGGGCGGTTGCAGCCGCATCTCGCCGGAGGCGCCTGTGCCCGTCGTCCACGCGCAGCGCTTCAGTGAGCAGCCCGGCGGCGCGGGCAATGTCGCCATGAACATCACCGGCCTTGGCGCGGAGGCCGTCCTGATTGGTTTTGCCGGCAAGGATGCCGATTGCGCGCGCATGGAAGAGTTGTTGCGTGCCTCGCTGGTTGAGCCTGTCATCGTGCAGCCTGCCAACTTCCGTACCATCTCCAAAACCCGCGTCGTTGCAGACCACCAGCAGATTGTCCGCATTGATGTGGAACTGACGGAGGTCAGCGAGCACTCCGCCTACGACAGCCTGCTCTCGCTCGCGCTCAAACATGCAGAGAACTGTCACGCCCTCATCCTCAGTGACTACGCCAAAGGCGTGCTTACGGAAGATATCTGCCGTCAGCTCATCGCAGCCTTCCGCAAGGCAGGCAAGCCCGTTCTGGTTGATCCCAAGCGCAGCGACTTTGCGCGTTATCGCGGAGCAACCACTGTCTGCCCCAATCTCAAGGAACTCTCCGCAGCGCTCGGCGATCCGAAACTCAAACTTGACGCCATGCTCGATCAGGCACGCACTCTGATTCCGGGAAATAACCTTGACTACCTCATCGTCACGCTCAGCGAGCATGGCATTGCGACCGTCAACCGGGATGAGTATTCCATCGCGCCCGCGCAGGCACGGCAGATTACGGATGTCTCCGGCGCAGGCGATACAGCCATTGCAACGCTCGCGCTTGCCGCTGCCGTTGGATTGCCGGTTCAGTCCGCCATCAAGCTGGCAAACATCACGGCTGGGATTGTTGTCGCCAAAGTCGGCACAGCCCCGGTCAGTAGTTCCGAGCTGCTTACCGCGCTCAGCTCGGATATGGCTCTCAACGCCGACGAAAAAAGCGTTACGCTCCAGCAGATTGTCCAGCGTGTTCGAAGCTGGAAGAATGCCGGCGAAAAGATTGTCTTTACCAATGGATGCTTCGATCTGCTTCACGTCGGCCACATCCGATTGCTCGAAGAGGCGCGCCGTCAGGGCGACCGTCTGGTGCTCGGCATCAACAGCGACGCATCGGTTCAGCGTCTCAAGGGCCCCAGCCGTCCGGTGATGCCGGAAGAGGCCCGTGCCCGTGTGCTCTCTGCGCTTGCTGCCGTGGACGCGGTGGTTGTCTTCGATCAGGACACGCCCATTGACATCATTCTCGCGCTCAAACCGGACGTCCTCGTCAAGGGCAGCGATAACACGGAATCAACCGTGGTTGGCGGCGATCAGGTTCACAATTGGGGCGGGCGCGTGCATATTGTCCCCATGCTTGAGGGATTCAGCACCGAATCCTACATTGAGCGCATCTCCGGCAAGCAATAAGAGCATTTCAGCCCGGATTTGTCGCGCCTCGCTGAAAATATTTGATCTGACCACAGCCCTGTGATAACGTTGAAAGTAACAAAGGACGCCCTGCAATTGGGCGAACCTGAGTTTCATGAAGAGTGGCTGAGGGACGAGCCCTGTGACGCCACGACAACCGGCTCTGAGCCATTATCAGAGAAGCGGTGTCAACTCTCGCCCGGTAACGGGGAACATGAGATTCGGATAGTGTGCAGTAAGCCGTCGGTGCTGGCCTCAGGCCTTAATCCAACGTTTGCTGTAGAGCCGTATATCCTCACAAGGCCGCTCCGATCTTTTTTCCCATTCCAGTCGAGACAGTCACAGATTCGCTCATCAAGAGCTCTTCCTCAAGGGGAGATGACGCAAATGGCGACGAAATACGAATTGCGATGTAAGGGATGCGGCAAGAGCTATGGCAACCAGCCGCTTTCCATCTGCGAGGAATGCTTTTCTCCGCTCGAGGTCTTTTGCGACCTGGAAGCGGCACGCGGCGAGTTTACCCGCGAAAAGATTGCGCGCGGATCGCAAAACATGTGGCGTTATCAGGCTCTGTTGCCGGTTGCAGACGATTATCTTCCGACGACTCCCGTCGGTCTGACGCCGCTGCTCTCTGCGCCAAGACTGGCCAAACGCATTGGTGCGCGGAATCTGTTTATCAAGAACGATGCCGTCTGCCTGCCCACGCTCAGCTTTAAGGATCGTGTTGTAGCGGTGGCGCTGGCAAATGCGCAGGCCTTTGGATTCGATACCGTCGGCTGCTCCTCGACCGGAAATCTCGCGAACGCTGTCGCTGCTCATGCAGCGCGTCTGGGCTTGAAGACATTCATTCTGGTGCCTGCCGATCTGGAGCCGGCAAAGATTCTCAACACGCAGATTTACGGCGCAACGCTGGTTCGCATTGATGGAAATTACGACCACTGCAACCGCCTCTGCTCGCAGGTTGCAGATCGCTACAACTGGGGATTTGTGAATGTGAATCTGCGCCCCTACTACGCCGAGGGTTCCAAGACCGTCGGCTACGAGATCGCCGAGCAACTGGGCTGGCGTCTGCCAGACAACATCGTTTGCCCGATGGCCGGAGGCTCGCTCATCACAAAAATCCGCAAGGCATTCAAGGAACTTGTCGTACTTGGATTGGTCGAGGATAAAAAGGTTCGCTTCTTTGGAGCGCAGGCTACGGGCTGCTCGCCTATATCTTCGGCGGTCAAGCGCGGGACAGAGATTATTGATCCGCAGCGCCCGAACACAATTGCACGCTCGCTGGCGATTGGCAATCCGGCGGATGGGCCGTATGCGGTGCGCGCAATTCTGGAGAGTGGCGGCTGGGCCGAGGATGTCTCCGATGTCGAGATAGTCTCTGCGATTCAGGAACTGGCCGAGACCGAGGGCGTCTTCACCGAAACAGCCGGCGGCGTAACCACGGCTGTTACCGCGCGACTCTACGCACACGGACGCATCCGTCCGGACGAACTGACCGTTACCTGCATCACCGGCAACGGGCTCAAGACGACGGATTGCCTCGACGGAGCCTACGAGAGCCATACTCCGATTCGCGCACGTCTTGCGGATTTTGAAGCCTTTGTAGATTCACAAACTGAGCTGCCCAGCATTGCAGCCGTAGCCTAAGGGGAGAGAAAATGGCCTTCAAAGTAATTTTGCCAAACGCGTTTCAGAAGCACACCAACGGCACTAGGGAGATTAGCTCTTCCGCTGCGAACCTTTCGGCTCTTGTGACGGAGATTGAAGGCACCTTTCCGGCGCTGCGCCAGCATCTGCGCGGCGAGGACGGACAGATCCGCCGCTTCATCAACTTCTACGTCAACGAAGAGGACATACGCTTCCTCGGCAACGAGAAGTACGAGTTCAAGGACGGCGACGAAGTGCTGGTGATTCCATCAATTGCCGGTGGCTGCTGCTAGAGATTTTTTGCGAGACAAAAGCGAGAGGCGAGGAGAATTTCTCCTCGCCTCTCGCTTTATCGCAGGCGGTAAAAAGCTTAGAGATGCCTACTTGTCACTGAAAACTTGCCCGAACCGGGAGTAAACTGCCTGCGCAGCAGATGGAGGGTATTCGATGAGACGCAAGGTTGTGGGTCTTGTTGGCAGCTATCGCAAGGGCGGGACGATTGATTCCGCTGTCGAGGCCATTCTGGCGGGTGCGCGGGAGCAGGGCGCAGAGACCAAAACCATCTACCTGCGCGAGCAGCATATTGAGTTCTGCAACAACTGCCGGGCATGTACGCAACAGCCCGGAGCGGAGCGCGGCAAATGCCTTCAGGAGGATGATCTGGAGAGCATCCTGACCGAGATCGAGTCGGCAGAGGCCGTTGTTCTGGGATCGCCGGTGAACTACTACAATCTGACTGCGCTCTTTCGCCAATTCATGGAACGGCTGCTCGGCTATACCTATTGGCCGTGGGGACAGGCCGCGCCACACACGCGGAATCATATGCGTCCCCGCAAGGCGATTCTGGTTGCTTCGACCGCGATGCCCGGCTTCTGCATTCCTCTCTTTACGGGAGCGTCAAAGGCGTTGCAGATTGCGGCAGGCTCGCTTGGTGCAAGAACAGTGGGCAAAATGTGGATCGGGCTGTCGTCCAGAGAGCAGCATCCGACTCTCTCAGCACGAAATCGTGCGCGAGCCAGAAGGCTTGGCATGAAGCTGGCCTGACCTGCTTTCTATTTCAGATTGGATTAGTAGAGACGCAGGCCCTGCGGGCCTCCGCTGAGGTGATAAATTGTGTGGCTGGTGGCAATCACCAGTCCTGTTTCTTCGTCGCTGTCCTTGGAGCCGCCGTTGCGGAAGGCGAGGCCGACGATTCCTGCTCCCGCAACAACCAGTTGCGGCTCGGCATTGGGGCTGATGAGAACAATCCCGCGCTGGCCATGCAGGGATGCAGCCACGTACAGGTTGCCCTCGCGATCAAAGGCCAATCCCTGCGGGCGACCCAGTCCGCGATGGAAGACGCGGGTTGAGCCATCACGCTCCACAGCCCAGATGCAGTCGTTGCTGGTGGTCGAGGGTGCAGTAACGTAGAGCGTTCCCTCCGGACCAAAGGCCAGATGGTAGGCGGCGACGCTTGGTTCCAGTGTGGCAAAGACAAAGATCTGGCGGTCGCGGGCAATCTTGAAGATTGTTCCGCTGCGGTCACCAACGTAGAGGTCGCCCGCCGCGTCAAAGGCCAGTCCGGTAGCCACGCCCATGCCCTCGGCGTAGAGGCTGGCAGCGCCCTCGCGAGAGACGCGGTAGACTGTGCCGTCATTGCGCGAGCTGACGTAGAGATAGCCCTCTGGATCAAAGGCCAGCCCGGTGGCATTCGTAATTTCGTTCAGGAAGGAAGAAGCATCGCCTGAGGGCAGAATGCGAATCACCGATACGGGAGTCTTTTGTCCGCGCGGACCGCTCAGAGTGGTGTAGATGTTGCCGAGTTCATCAATTGCCGGATTTGCGACGGCGTGGACATCTGTAGCAAGCGGCTCGGCCACATTGAGCCCCACTGTGTTGCTGCGGAGGTCGGCGCACTCGACGGAAAGGTCGCTGCCTCCTGTGGGATTGGCCAGCGCCTCCTCCGGCACCTCAAAGACGAGGCGATGCTCACGGCTCATGCGTGTTCGGGCCTGTTTTCCACCCACAAGGACGATGGGTACATTGTTGCCCTGAGGTCCAAGTCCCTCGCCGGTGAGCGTAACATCTGCGCCGGGCAGCGCTGCTACGGGATGTACGGCTTCAATCTTCATGGTTATTGCAATATCGTTTGCTGGCATCTGCTCCCTCGCCTGTTACGGAAACATCACTCTGCGTGCAATCAATATCAGGATGAGTCCAAAGACTCCGGCGGCCACATCATCCACCATAATTCCCCAACCCTCGCGCAAAGCCTCCAGCCTGCGAATCGGCCAGGGCTTCACGATATCAAAAAAGCGGAAGAGGAAGATGGCGGCAATCCACCAGTTGTAGGGGTGGTGCGAGAGCGGAGCAATGGGGCAGCCAAGCAGCACAATCCACTGGCCGACGGCCTCATCAACGACTACGAAGCTGGGGTCTTCCTTGCGAGTGATGCGGGCCAGACGCGTAGCGGCAGGAACACCAATCGCAAAGAAGAAAACTGTTGCAACCGCGGTTACAGCGAACAAAACTGTTCCATGCAAATGGAGCAGCCTGACCGCGGCCAGCCAGAAGAGCGCTGCCAGCACCGATCCCCATGTGCCTGGTCCCGGCCTCATGTGACCCGCGCCGAAGAAGGTGCCGATGGTCCAGGCGCACAGATACCTTCGTTTGGGTTTGCCGGTTGCTTCGGTCGTAATGGGCAGTTCTGTCACTGGATGTCCTCTCCTCCATTGTTATTGCGCTTCATGCTTTCAACCTCTTCGAGCAGGTCCGGGTCCAGAATCGGCGAGGTGATGCGGTACGCGCCGCTGGCCCACTTGCCCAGATCAATCCGCTGGCAGCGATCCGAGCAAAAAGGGAAGTACTCGTCCTTCATAGTCACCAGGGTATTGCAGGTGGGGCAGCGCATTACCTTGATTTTGGTTTTGGGCATCCCTTAAAAACCTCTTCGTTTTGGTTACAGCAGTCTTGCGACAACATCGTACTCGTGTGCCTCGGTAATTTCACAGGGATAGAAGCGTCCCGGCTCCGGATTTTCGTGCGGGCCAAAGTCGTTGACCAGCACCTTGCCGTCAATCTCCGGTGCGTGGAAGTGGGTTCGGCCCTCCCACAGGAGCGGCGTCTCTTCGCTTTCGCCTTCGAGCAGCAGTTCCATCCTGCGGCCAATCCACTGCTGTTTGGCCTCGCGGCTGATGCGCTGCTGTAGCTTCATAATGCGCTTGCGGCGGGCCTCAATGCTGCGCTTTGGCACCTTGGCGCCCAGTTCAAATGCGCCGGAGCCCTCCTCGTCGGAGTAGTTGAAGACGCCGAGCCAGTCAAAGCGCGCTTCCCGGATGAATTGCTCCAGCGTCTGGACATCCTCTTCCGTCTCGCCCGGAAAACCCACAATGAAAGATGTTCTCAGAACCACACCCGGAACGGCTTTGCGGACCTTTGCCAGCGTCTTGAGGAAGATTTCCGCATTGCCGCCGCGCTTCATCGCCTTCAGTACCGAGGCCGAGGCATGCTGGAGCGGCAGGTCAAGATATTTCGCAATATTGTCATGCTTTGCGATCACCTCCAGCAGTCGCCCGGTGATGCGGTTCGGGTAGGCGTAGAGGAATCGCAGCCAGCGCAGACGCGGAATCACTGCCAGCGCATCCAGCAGATCGGCCAGCCCATCCTTCAGGCCGAGGTCTTCGCCATAGCAGGTTGTGTCCTGTCCGATGAGTGTCAACTCTTCCACGCCCTGAGCCACCAGCCGCTCGGCCTCGGCGAGAACCGATTCAAAGCGCCGCGACCGGAATTTTCCCCTCAGATTGGGAATGACGCAGAAGCTGCATGGATGGTCGCAGCCCTCGGCAATTTTTATATAGGCAGACGAGCGCGGAGTCGCCAGCAGACGTGGCGTGGTGTCGTCGTAAAGGTACTGCGGCAGTGCCGAGTGAGCGCCATCCCAGTGCGTCCGCCCAAAGCGGCCCTGCTGCTCGCGGATGTCGCCCTCCGGGCGCGATGCGGCTAAGTGAGTGCCGGACTGGCCCTCGACGCCCAATCGCACATCGGCTGCCGGGCCTCCGCTCAGAATGTTGAAGGGGGAGTTCTGCTGCTGTTGCGGAGCGATTCCCGCTGCGGCAAGGATGCTATCCAGTTCACCTGTCCCGACAACGGCATCAACTTCGGGAATGCTGCGCTGAATCTCGTCGCGATAGCGCTCAACCAGGCAACCGGTCACGATGAGGCGCCGGGCCTTGCCGGTACGCTTGTGCTCGGCCATCTCAAGGATGGTGTTGACCGACTCCTGCTTGGCGGTGTCAATGAAGGAGCAGGTGTTGACGACCAGAATCTCGGCATCCTCCGGTCTTGCGGTCATGCGCGCGCCTGCCCTGTCGAGCAGGCCCATCATTACTTCGCTGTCAACAAGGTTTTTGGGGCAGCCGAGGCTGACAAATCCCACACGGGGGTGGGCTGTCTCTGCGCTCAGAGGGAGCGTCTGCCTTGCTGCGATTGGAGTGGATGCCTTCACCTTCCTATCTTACTGGAGATAGGGGATGGCTGTTCAAAAGGCGTGACTTGCGGCGCACTGCGGCCTCCGAAGTCCTGCATGGAAATCTTTGTTATCATGAGTCTTGTGCCGGGTCCTGCGCGACGCAATCCCGCCAACCCCGCCAGGTCCGGAAGGAAGCAACGGTAACGGGCTAGTGTGGGCGCAGCAGGTCGCCCGGTACATATCAATTTTTGTCGCATGGCTTGTTCTTTGATCCCCCATCATGGACATACCCCATCTGGACAGTCGAGAATAGAAGTACGCCCAGCCCGGAATTGATTCTGTCCCGTGCCAGGTTCTTTAGAAGCTTTCAGGAGAAGTCCATTGACCCTTTCTGTGCGTACGCCGATAGCACGGCGCGCCAAGATCAGCGCACTCGGAACCTGTGTTCCGCCCCGCATCCTCTCCAACGCAGACCTCGAAAAACTTGTTGATACCAATAATCAGTGGATTCTGGAGCGCACCGGAATTCGCGAGCGCCATATGGTCGAGAAGGGCGAAGCCACCAGCGATATGGCCGCGATTGCCGCCCGCAACTGCCTGGCCGAGCGCGGGATAGAAGCCTCTGAACTGGATTGCATCATCGTCGCCACGGTTACGCCGGATATGCTCTTCCCGGCAACGGCCTGTCTGGTGCAGGAGAAGATTGGCGCCAAAGGTGCGTGGGGCTTTGACCTTTCCGCCGCCTGTTCGGGATTTGTCTACGCCCTGCAGGCCGGTGCCAAACTGGTCGAGAGTGGCGCGCACAGCAAAGTTATGGTGATTGGCGCAGATACCATGTCGTCAATTATTGATTACACGGATCGCTCCACCTGCATCCTGTTTGGCGATGCTGCTGGTGCTGTCCTGCTGGAACCGGCAGAGGAGGGTGAGATTGGCCTGATTGACTTTGTGCATGAGATTGACGGCTCCGGCGCGGCTTCTCTGAATATGCCCGGCGGCGGCTCGCTGCATCCGCCATCGCACGAGACGGTGGACAAAAAAATGCATTTCATTCATCAGGATGGGCAGGCGGTCTACAAGTTTGCCGTGCGCAAGATGGCAGAGGCCTCGGTGAAGGTTCTGGAACGCAACGGCATCACCGGCGCGGACCTGGGCTGCTTTATCCCGCATCAGGCCAACAAGCGCATCATCGAATCCACGGCAGACCGGCTTGGCATGGATCGCGACCGCGTCATTATCAACATTGACCGCTACGGAAATACCACTGCGGCGACGATTCCCCTGGCCATGCAGACAGCGCGGGAAGAGGGTCGGCTGAAGAAGAACGATCTGGTCCTGATTGCCTCCGTGGGCGCTGGATTTACGGTTGGGGCTTCGCTGCTGCGCTGGGAGATTTAACGCGGCTTTTTACGGAGCAACTGTTTCAAACGGGTGCGGCGAAGTCTGCACCCGTTTTTTTAATACCCCAGTTCACGCACAACCCTCTCAATGCTTGAAGCGCTGTCGAGCAACCCCTCGTGTTCATCCACGGTCATCGGCATCGGCAGCGGTGCTTCCATTCCATCGCGCCCAACAATGCGTGGCACGCTCAGGCAGACATTCGGAAGATCGCGAAAGCCGCTGAGCATTCCGCTGACCGGCAGAATACGACGCTCGTTGTGAAGAATTGCCTCAAGAATGTTTGTTACCGCAAGTCCCACTGCGTAGTTTGTAGCGCCCTTGCCTTGAATCACCTGATTTGCCGCTTCCTTGACGTTGCGGATGATCTCCTTCTTGACTTCCTTGGTCAGGCGTCCATGGCCTTCGACGTTCCACTGCGTCAGTGGGATGTTGCCGATGGTTGCGCTGGACCAGAGCGGAATCTCGCTGTCGCCATGCTCGCCGGCGATGTAGGCGTGTACGTTCTGCACCGCAACTCCGCAGTGCGAGGCCAGCAGATAACGAAAGCGGGAGCTGTCGAGCACTGTGCCCGAACCCAGCACGCGCTCCGGCGGTAGGCCGGTCGTCTTGAGCGCAATCTGCGTAACCACGTCCATGGGATTTGTCACCAGCAACAGCAGCGCATCCGGCGCGACCCGCATTACTTCGGGAAGCAGTTTTGCGCAGATGCCTGCATTGACGGCGGCCAGATCCATGCGCGTCTGTCCCGGCTTCTGCTTGGCTCCGGCGGTCATCACGATGACGTCGGAAGCGGCAAGGATTTCAAGCTCTGTTCCGCCATCAACCGTGGCCATGGGGACAAATTGCAGGCCGTGGTTCAGGTCGAGAACCTCGGCCTCCACCTTCTGCTTTGCAATGTCGTAGATGCTGATCTGTCGCGCAACGCCGCGAATCATCGCTGCATAAGCAATGGTTGCGCCTACGCTGCCTGCACCAATAATGCCAACCTTCGGAGTACGTTCTGCTGTCATGACCTCACCTTTGCCGCGGATTGATTTCGGGAGCAGGGGAATCTGCTCCCGATAGAAGCATCGCACATCGCGTCCGCCAGGCGTACGACCAAAGTCACTTCTGCAACCGGATTAGGGGATTTGAAAGTGGGACTTCAATTCCGGTACGGCTGCTACCAACTCTCGCGCCACCATCTTGCCGAAGAGCGCTGCGCCTTTGGGGCCAAGGTGAGTGCGGTCAAACTTCGGCCCCGGCTCCGGTTCGACAGCGAGCGTGTCCGCCTCAGTCATGCCAACCTTGTTGAGATATGCAACGCTCTCAGCATTCAAATCGAGCAGCGGCACGGATTCGTCCCCGGCAACCTTGCGTGTGGCCTCAGCCCACGGCTCCAGAGTGTTGTCAATCTTGCCTTCCTTGTAGCTGCGGCGGCTCAGCGCTGTCACCAGAACAGCATTTGCGCCGACGGTCTTCAGATCCTGCACATAGTGATGCAGATTGGCAGGGAACTCCGTGGCCAGATCGGTGGAGCGGCCTGGCTTGCCGGGCATATCATTATGGCCAAATTGAATAAGAACCCATGTCTTGCTGCGCTCGGCAGGAGTAAGTTTCCCCAGGTAGTCCAGAATGATCTGCCATGCACCCTCTGCGCGGTAGCTCATTGTGCTGCGTCCACCGCGTCCGGCGTTGATGCAGGCTGTATCTGCTGTTACCAGCGCGCAGAACCCATCGCCGTAGCCGGAGTTCGTCTGCATGGTGGAGTCGCCAACCAGAACCACGCGTACTTGCTTGCCCTTGCTGATTGCAAGCGCCTGCGCAGCCGTAGGCCAGCGCGAATTACCGGGAGCAGCCTTGGTCACTGTCTCCTTTGCTGCATCGGCTGGTATGGCTTGCGGTGTTTGTGCCACGGTGGCGAGCGAGCCAAGGAGGAGCGCTCCGCAAGCAGCAAATTTTCTCAACAACATGATTTCTCCTGTGAAAAGAATGTTGGATTGCGTGGTCTGACCACCCGAAAAGGCAATCCTATCAGACGGAATGCCGGACAGGCATACGATTCCGCGCCGCACGATTGCAAACGGCTGCAACTTGTGACTTCAGAACCTGCGACTGATTTTTATATAGTAGGAACCTGCTCACGCTACACTGTTACGCATTGCATTTTCAGGTTTTCCACGGGTCAGGTGTATACGCATGAACATTAAAACGTTAGCCTCGCGTCTTGTTTACCAGAATCGCTGGCTGAGGTTCTACGAAGACAAGATCGAACGGGACGATGGATCGGAAGGTATCTACACGTGGATTGATAAGCCACAGGCGGCACTTATTATTCCCATTGACGGCGACGAGGTTGTGCTGATTGAGCAGTTCCGCTACCCGGTCAAGCGGCGCTATATGGAGTTCTGCGCCGGAGCATGGGAGGACGACCCCGACGCCGACAGCACCGAGCTGGCGCGCGGAGAACTCCACGAAGAGACCGGCCTCCTCGCCGGGAAAATGGAGTATCTTGGGCCTCTTTACTACGCTTATGGAATTACAAATCAGTGCTTCCACATCTTTCGCGCGACAGAGTTGACGCAGGCTGAGCGCGATCCCGAAGACACCGAGATTGATATCACGGTTCACCGCATCAGGATTGCAGAGTTTGAAGCCATGATTCTCCGGGGAGAGATACTGGACGCAGCTTCAATCGCGGCGTGGTATCTGCATTTGAACAAGCGCTGAGGAAAAGAATCGCATTCACTCTGCGGTATTATCCGATTAATTTTTGCGTCCATCCCCGCCGATAGGGCATTCTGGTAGAACCATGTCGAACAACAATCTTTCCCGGCGAACTCTCGGCAATTCGAATCTGCACCTCACCTCCATCGGTCTTGGCGCGTGGGCTATCGGCGGCAACAACTGGGAGGGTGGCTGGGGTGCGCAGGAGGATGAGGACTCCATCGCCTCCATTCGTCGCGCGCTGGAGTTGGGCATCAACTGGATTGACACCGCTCCCAGCTATGGCCTGGGCCACTCGGAGGAGGTTGTCGGGCAGGCGCTCGCGGGCCTCGCGGAAAAGCCGCTCGTCTTTACCAAGTGCGCTGTTTGCTGGAATCCTGACCGCAGCCTGTATTACACGCTCAAGCCGGAATCAATTGTCGCGGAGTTGGAATCATCCCTGCTGCGACTCAAAGTCGAAGCGATTGACCTCTATCAGATTCACTGGCCCAAGCCGGATGAGGAGGTCGAACAGGCATGGGAGACGCTGGCAAAATTAAAGGAGCAGGGCAAGGTCCGCAACATCGGCGTCTCGAATTTTTCTGTTGAGCAGATGAAGCGCGCGCAAAAGATTGCTCCGATTACATCCTTGCAGCCGCCCTATTCGATGGTGCGTCGCGATATCGAAGCAGAGATTCTCCCCTTTTGCCTCGCTAACAATATAGGTGTAATCAATTACGCACCGATGGCCAGCGGCCTGCTGACCGGGCACATGACCCGCGAGCGTCTGGCGAGCCTGCCGGAGGATGATTGGCGGCGCAGGGCCGTGCTCTTTATCGAACCGGCCATCACGCGCAATCTGGCGCTGGTTGATCTGCTCTGGGCGATTGGTGCCGAGCATGGAGTGGAGCCGGGCGTTGTCGCGATTGCATGGACGTTGAAGAATCCGGCGATTACTGCTGCGATCGTAGGCGCTCGCAGTGCCGCGCAGATTGAAGGCACGCTGCCCGCAGCCACCTTCCGATTGAGCGAGGCTGAGTACGCGCGCATCAATGATTATCTGGCAGCGCATCCGCTCGGATGAATATTAATTTTCCGCTACTGCTTCAATCGGGAGCAGTAGCCTGTATACAGCGTCAAATTATTCATACCCTCTTTACAGATTCCCCAAGATTCGTACTTTGAAACATTCCATTCATCCAGTTCCAATCGGGTGTTCATCCAACTGCAATCAGACCTTCATAACTGTTCCCTAGTCTGTAACTGCAAACCGACATTTTTTGCGTGTACAGAGTTTCTCGGCAACAGGGAGAGGGCTGTGCGGCGCGTGTGCGCTTGTAGTGCTTGTTTCGATTTGGCAGTAATCAGCGGCCTCAGTAGAAGTGAAAAAGCTTCAGAAGCAGGAAGCGCCGCTGCACAACTCTCAACTTGTACGTCTCTGGAGGATTTTGGATGCAGACATTTTTAAGGAACTTCTTCCGTGTGCTGGTGCTCTCTGCCGCCACACTCTGCCTGACAGCCGTTACCGGCATGTCCCTCGCGGCGCAGCAGACAGCTGCCTCCCCAACCATCTCCGGCGTTGCGACAGACCCGCAGGGCAAGCCGGTTCCGAGTGCATCTGTGATTGTGCGCAGTCAGGCTACCGGTCGTGAGCGCTCTGCCACCACCGATGGCGCAGGTCGCTTCTCGATCTCCGGCCTTGCCGCTGGCAAGTACACGCTGGTTGTGAATGCTCCCGGTTTTGCCACCATCAACAAGACGGACGTTGTCGCCTCGGCGAGTGCCAGCGATCTCAAGCTCTCCTTCAAGCTGGATCGCTATACCGATGAGGTTATTGTGAGCACCGATGGCGTCACTTCGCTGGCCGCCCGTCTGGCTCCTTTGACCACTTCGCTCGATACGCGCGAGACCAAGACGGTCATTACCAACAATTTCATCAGCAACTTCACCTCGCCGATTTCTGATTTTACGGAGACCTTCCAACTGGTTCCGGGTGCCTTCAGCGTCAGCAGCGCTGGCGTGGGTCTTGGTCAGAGCAACACCAGTTTCCGCGGCATGCCCGACGGTAACTACACGATTGCCTGGGATGGTATTCCCTTCACTGACACCAACAGCGTTTCGCACCACTCATGGGCCTTCTTTCCCTCGCAGTGGATTGGCGGCGTGGACTTCAAGCGCTCTCCGGGCGACGCCTCTGACATCGGTGAGGCAAACTTCGGTGGCATCATCAATCTTCGCTCCAAGGATGTTCCGCGTAATCAGGATTACCGCTTTACCACGATTGTGGGCAGCTACAACACGGTGGTCTATGATGGTCAGTTTGATACTGGTGAGTTTGGCCAGAAGAATCACCCCATCAGCATCACGGGCGATGTGCATCACCTCAGCTCCGATGGCTTCCAGACCGGCTACTATCAGTCGCGTTCGGGTGGCGACATCAAGGTGGAGTATGTTCTCTCGCCTCGCACCGTGCTGACAGGTTTCAGCGGCGTTATCGCACTTGATGCCAATACGCCGGACGGCAAAACAGCTTCGCGCGGACAGATTGCACAGAGTGGTTACAACTATCTGGCCAACCACAATCCCTTCAGCTCGCTCTACGAGTATTATTCCGGCTACAATGTGCCGACAGACTTCGAGTACGTCGCACTGAACACGGAAACGTCAAGCGGATGGCGCTTCAGCGACAAGGCATACACCTACTCGTACGACAACCGCGAAATCTACGATGCACCAACGCTCTATACGACAACCACTGCCGCTGCTGCAGTTGCTGCCGGATACACTGGTTCGACTGCCCTTGGAACGGAGAACTACGGCGCTTCGGTCTTCATGTTGACCCCCGCGCAGGCCGCTCCGGCAGCTTCTGGCACGGACTGCACGCTGACTCCGAATACCTACACCGTGAGCGGTACGGGCGGAGGACTCAAGTGCAAGAATCCTATTGCCACCACTTCGGCTGCTTACTACACACCGCTGACGGCTGCCACCTTTGTTTCGGGTGACGTTCTTGCCCTTCCGACGACCGACAAGCTGAACAGCTATCGCACCGAGGGCAACATTTTGGCAGCCTCCAAGGAATACAAGTGGGGCGCTCTGCACCTTGGCGACTGGTATGAGTTTGCCGCAACCGATCGCTTCCAGACCTCTGCTGCTCGTGTCGTCCCTACGCCCGGCTCGAAGGTTGGAACCTACGTTGAAGATGCAACATCCTTTGGAGGTTTGCCCAACTTCCACGAGGATTTCTGGACACAGACCTTCGAGCCTTACGTCGAAGCTCTGGCGCGTCCGATCAAGAACCTGACCGTCGTCGGTGGCCTCAAGTTCGCCTACTACAACATGCTGCTCAAGCAGAATGCGGATAGCAGCAAGGTTCTGAATCTGCCGGTTGGCATTCCTTACGTTGAGCATGACGTGAACTATCACGACTGGCTCCCCTCCATCAACGCCAACTACCGCATCCTGCATGGTCTGTCGGTTTATGGACAGTTCGGCACAGGCGATGTCATTCCTCCATCGAGCGTCTTTGACGTTCCGCAGGGCAACTCGAAGATCGCTCCCAAGCCGACCTACGCCCGCACCTATCAGGGCGGAGCCGTCTACAAAAATGATCGCTTCAGCGCCGATGCGGATTACTACTACATCCACTACGCCAACACCTATACCTCCACTACCACTCTGTCCACCGATTCGGCTGACCCGGATGACACCACCTGGACCACCACGCCGGCCTCGGTTTCTCAGGGCTTTGAGTTGGAGGGAACGGCTCGCATCTACCGCAACCTGAGCCTCTACGGTAACCTGACGGCTGCCACCTCCTACTATCAGGGGTTGACGGCTGGATGGAACTACATCGGATTCAACACCAACGCCAATACGATCGGTTCGGCTGTTGATGTTCAGTTCGGCGGGGCCAATCACCAGTGGGTTGCCGGTACGCCGGATCAGACCGAAGCACTTGCCCTTACCTATCAGGGCAACTCGCTTGACATTGGTCTGACCGCCAAGCGCGTTGGCAGCACCCGCGTTGACTACAAGACGGCCACCAAGACAGCAACAGTCAACGGAACTGCTTATTCTTTGCTTGCCACCGTCTCGCACAATGCTCTGGTCACAGACCCGTACTTTGTGCCCAACTTCTATGCGAACTACACCATTCGTTCGCGCAACTTCTTCAACCAGTCGAAGATTCGCTTCTCGGTTAATAACCTGGCGAATCTGCACGCTGTTACCAATATCGGTCCTGCCTCGACGACGGTCAATGCCGCCGGAAGCGGGATACTCACCGATCCAGGGGATGCACTTACGCTGATGCCTGGGCGCAGTGTCATGGCCAGCTTTACCATCGGTATTGCTCCCAAGGCCAAAAAGTAAACCCGCAACAAAACTCAGGGCCTGCTCTTCACCGAGAGCAGGCCCTTTGCTTGCCATCTTTTGCTGTGTATCCTTACACCGCAGCCACAAACTCCGGCAGCAGATGAGTAGCGTGATCCTGCAATAGCTTTGTCAGTCGTGCCATCATTCCGATGTACAGCGTCGCAGCGCGATAGGTATTCACCCCGGTATTTTTTCCCCGCGAGGTCAGTGCAAATTCGCCCAGCGCCATCAGCACATGCAGGCGCAGGTGGAATGCATCCGAGCGCAGGCTTGCAAGCAGATTCTCGTCTACATCATCCTGCCCCATGTTGAAGTTCTGCTCTGCGGCGTACTCAGCCATCTGCAACAGGATGCCTGCGTTCTCATACATCGCCCACAGGCCTTTGGGGCCAGAGATGCGGTGCCAGATATTCTCCGGCGTGGCATTGATGCCCTCCTTCCAAAGGTAGCGTTCGCAGATTTCTTCGAGGCCCCAATCGTTGACGCGCAGTGTCATCAACATTTGATTCCAGTTAAGGTGTCGCCGTTTCAGCTTGTTCTTCCACTCTCGGACGTAAACCACCAGAAAACCAACTACAAGAATTTGGAAAAATTCGATAAGCATCGGTACTCCTGAAAGTCTGCGGACAGGTTGGTGAGGAGGCGCGCAGACGGTTGAATGAGTTAACAATGGGCGAGCGAAATATGAGCCATCTTAAACACAATTCAGTACAAAATCTCAACAATAATCAAGTTAAGGCAAACTATGCAGCATTTACTGAGTTACCGGCCAGCCGTAGCCCGAGCGACTTGAACGCATTGGTTCCTGTGCTGCCCGGCACCTTGCACCAGCCGCTATTTTCTCTGGCCGCCTGATCGCTTATTGTATGGACGCAGGAGCATTTTCCCTTTCCCTTCAGTTTTCTGAGTGTGATTTTCTCAAGAGAATAGGTTGGACCAATTTATTTGCATGAAATTTCATAAGTAATTGATTCAATTGATGTTGGATGAAGGGATGACATCGCGCAATGATCGCGAATCCGGAGATTCTGAGGCTCTGCAACTCCTGCAAAAATATTTTTCTGAATCAGGGATGGGGATGTTCTCCTGAAGCGTCTATAGTATTTTCATCCGGTCTGAAGCATAGTTAGCCACCAGATACCCAATTATGGGACATACTGAATCTGACCCGCTTTGGCACATGGCTGTCGGGGAGTAAACGAATCCAACCCTCTCCGAGGAGTCCTGCAAGTGACCTCACGTTGTTTACAAATCTATTGTTGCCTTCTGGCCTGCCTCGGATGCCTGTTCTCAGTTGCGTCTGCGCAGATCCGGCTGGTCACTCAGGCTGTGGATATTTCCAGAACCGTTACGCTTGCAGGTCATCGCCCACTGTGGGCTACTCCGTCCGCGGATACGGGAGCCAAGGCTGCCGGTGACCAGCTTGGCTTTCTTGCATTACAACTGAACCGCTCTGCCGCGCAGGAGGCTGCTTTTACAGCTTTCGTTGATAGCCAGCAGAACCTCTCCAGTCCCAACTACCACCAGTGGATTACCCCGGAGCAGGCCGGTGAGCTTTACGGCCCATCCCCGGCGGATGTGGATGCTGTGGTCAACTGGCTTACCGGCCAGGGACTGCACGTAACGAGCGTAGCACCCACACGGATGTTCATTACCTTCTCCGGGTCTGTGGGCCAGTTGAATGCGGTATTTCAGACGGAACTCCACAACTACAGCGTGAAGGGCGAAACGTGGATTGCTCCGGCAACCGATCCGCAGATTCCTGCTGCGCTTTCGGCGGCCATTCACGGCGTACACGGACTCTATACGGTCCGGCATTACCCGGCGCTGCATCAGAGGACGGCTCCCATGCCGAAGAGCGCTGCCTCCGGTTCAGCCGCCAGGGTCTCGCCGGAGTACACCAGCAGTTCTTCGGGGAATCACTATGTAACTCCCGGTGATTTTGCCACCATCTATGACATAAATTCCGTATACAGCTCCGGCTACACGGGGACGGGTCAGCGCGTGGCGATTCTTGGCCAGTCGCGCGTCTATGCAACAGACATCACCAACTTTCAGGGTCTTGTCGGGATTACCTTCAGTCAGCCGACGGTGGTCATTCCCACTTCGATTGGCGGCGTGGACCCCGGCAGCCCCTGCACCACGCAATCAACGGCCTGCGCCGATTCTGATCAGGGCGAGCAGACCCTCGATGTGGAGCGGGTTGGCTCGACAGCCTATGGTGCCAGCATGGATCTGGTCGTCAGTTCGCCCAACTCCTCCAGCAGCGTGAGTGCCTACACCTCCGATGGGCTGGATATAGCGCTCTACTACGCCACCAACTACATGACCGGCACCGACAAAGTCATGACGATGAGCTATGGCGGCTGCGAGGCACAGTCGGGAATCGGTTCTTACATCGGCTATCTCAACGGGTTGTATGAAACGGCGGCTGCGGCGGGTGTTTCCTTTTTTGTTTCTTCGGGCGATGCCGGAGTCAATGGCTGCGGCAGTGTAGATGCAACGCCAAGCGGCACGCAGTATGCCAGCCCCAACTTCCTCTGCGCATCCGGTTATGTCACCTGCACAGGCGGCACGGAATTTATTGACACCAGTAATCCCAGCGCCTATTGGTCCAGCGCCAACAGCACGAACAGTAACGGTGCAACGCGCGTCTCTGCTCTCGGCTATATTCCGGAGGGCGCATGGAATGAGCCCTCCTATACCACCAGCAACAACACAACCGCATTCGAGTACGCTGCTTCGGGCGGCGGGGTCAGCAGTTACATTGCGACTCCGGGCTGGCAGACGGGAACGGGCGTTCCCTCGGCGCGTGCCGGACGTTACACGCCGGATATTGCTTTTACCGCTGCGGATCATGATGGCTACTATTCCTGCTTTATTGGAGGCGGCGGCGATTGCGTCAGCTACATCTCTGTTTTTTCCGGCACCAGTGCTACGGCGCCTTCGATGGCCGGTGTCACAGCCTTGCTGAATCAGAAGATGGGCACAGCGCAGGGAAATCTGAATCCTACGCTTTACGCGCTGGCAGCAAGTGTTCCGACAGCCTTTCATGATGTAACAGTTGCAACCAGCGGTGTGGGCACCTGCAATGTGGCGATACCTTCCGTCTGCAACAACACCACGCCCAGCGCTACAGCTCTGACCGGGGGCGAGCAGGGCTATGCCGTCAATGTCGGCTATGACGAGGTCACAGGGCTCGGCTCCCTGAATGTGGCAAATTTCATGACCGCTACCGTCGGTAACGTTCCCGGTTATTCTGCTTCGATTGCCAGTGTTGTTGTTACTGCCGGGCAGACGGCTACAGGAACCATTTTTCTGAACACAATCGGTGGCTTTGACCCGACAAAGATTACCTATAATTCGATGACTTTCTCGGGCCTGCCCGCCAGCGTATCCGGCTTAAGCATTACTCCTTCCTTCACCAAAACAGGAGCCACTACTTATACGGCTACCTTCACGCTGGCGACAACCTCCTCAAGCGCTATTTCACACATTGTGACTGCTGGTGCAGGCAAGCCAAATGCGCCTACAATTCTGTTGATTTTATTCAGCATGTTGCTCTTTTTCGGCTTTGAGCAGCAGAAGGTGGCGCGGCGGGTTTCCATGCTGTTGTTGCTTTTGGTGGCCCTCATCTCGCTTGGAGCATGCAGCGGGGGCAGCAGTTCCAAAGCAGCGACGAATGGACCTTACACGGTTACCGCAGTTATTTCTAACGCCGCTTCAGGAAGCTATCCTGCGGTATCTCAGTCTGCCGTTTTCACGCTGACGGTGCAGTAATCCGTGATTCCCAAACAGGGAATTTCTGAACGATTCTGTTGGCTTAAACGGGAGCAAACAGGGAAGTTCATAGCCGTGTAAACTTTCGTGACCTTTCTTTGAGGCCTTTCATACTCTAAGATTTTCATCAGATTTGGTCTTTCTATGAGGAAGCCGCCGATGTATAAGGGTAGTGTCTTGAGTACTGGTTTTAACACGCCGACGGCCCCACCCATCTCCACGGAGGTTCGCTGTGCTGTGCGCTTCCCGCTGGAACTGCCGGTGCAGGTGGAACTGGATGGAAAAAACCTGAAAGCGGTGACCTGCAACCTCTCTTCGAGCGGGATTTTGATGACCACATCCGTCGCTGTTCCGGTTGGAACGGTGATGCATTTTGTGTTAACCATGCCGAGTCATGTACTAGGTTGCGCAGAGGATGTACTGGTTCGCTGCACGGGACGTGTGGTACGCTGCAAGGCAGAATCAACCAGTTTCCTGACGGCTGTTACTCTGGACGAATACAACTTCCAGACCAATGAGAGTTATGAACACTGAGAAACCTGAATCCTTAGAAGATAACTTTGGCGAACTCCCTTCAGTCGGACAGGGAACCATACGGGTTATTCTTGCCGATTCGCAGGCAATCTTCCGCGTAGGAATGCGGAAGATCTTTGCACTGGAGGACGACATCCGGGTTGTGGCCCAGGCGGATTCCATTGAGAATCTGCGCGCGGCTCTGGAACGCTTTCCCAGCGACATCGTTCTGCTGGAGGGTGCGTTGCTGACCGGCTCGGCCAACACCATCCCCGAACTCATCAAGACCACTCCGCAGATTCGCATGATTGTGCAGGCGGCCACAGCCGACGAGGCTCATACGGTTGAGCTCTTCCGTCGCGGAGTGCGCGGCATCATTCCCCGTTCCATCTCGCCGGATCTGCTCGTCAAGTGCGTGCGCAAGATTGCCGCCGGCGAAACATGGATTGATAACCAAGCCGTTAACTGGGTGATTGAAGCTTATCGCGCACAGGCTTCGGCCCTGACGAATCCGCGCAACCAGCCCAAGCTCTCGCCCAAGGAACTGGCCATCATTACCTGCATTACGCAGGGCAAGCGCAATAAAGAGATTGCCTACCAGCTTGGAACCACTGAGCAGGTCATCAAGAACTATCTGCGCAAGGTATACGACAAGCTCGGTGTCAGTGACCGTTTGGAACTGGCGCTCTATTGCCTGCACCATCAGTTACACAAACAAGTGGCCCCGGAGGCAAGTTCAGCCGAAGGCGTTTCCGCTTAACCAACAGAAAAACAAAATCACACTTTGGGCGTCCCACCCATCGCGCGGCATTGTGCGCGATGGGTGGGACGTGTGCAGTTGCGCCTTACTGCTTAATCAGGTCGAGATCAATTGATAGCTTGACCTCATCGCCAACCATTGCTTCGCCGGTTGCGGTGCTCTTGGCCCAGGTCAGCCCGAAGTCCTGACGGTTAATGGTGCCTGTTGCCGAAAATCCAACGTGTGTTTTGCCGTAGGGATCGGTGACAACTCTGGTAGGGCCATCAACCACCAGCTTGATGCTCTTGGTGATGCCATGCAGCGTGAAGTCGCCAACCAGAATCAGTCCCTCATCGCTTCTTGTGATCTTCGTGCTGGCAAAGGTCGCTGTAGGGAACTTGGTGGCATCAAAAAAGTCCGGGCTCTTCAGATGCGTATCGCGGGCAGGCTCTCCGGTGTTGATGCTTGGCACATCAATGGTCGCCGTAATGGTTGATTTGGTTACATCCTTCTCGTTGTAGACGAGAGTGGCATCGGCAACAGAGAAGCGCCCGTTCACATAAGAGATGGCCAGATGGCGGATCTTGAAGTCTACTTCACTGTGCGCCTTGTCTGCCTTCCAGGTTGATGTTTGAGCCAAAGCGGGAACTGCCAGAGCAGCCAGCGAGAGGGCCAGTGCAAGAATCGTATTCTTCTTCATCGTTTTCTTTCCTTCCGGGGAATGGGATTTGTGTTCAAAATCGAAATCCTGACATCTCGTGACAAGGAATGCAGGTCACATATCATAGAAGATGTAGTTTATTGCTCAAAGATGCAAGAAAAACGACAAGTGTTGTTTTTATCATTTCAGACTCAGTTATTTGCTCTCAGAGGGCGCCTATGCACCAATTATGGTGCATAAGCTTGAGTTATTTGGGCCGAATCAAATCAAAGCGGTCCTGCGTACGCACATAAGCATTGCCGGCCATCCTGCCAATTGCGCCGAGCCTGCTGTGATCAATTCGGAAGTTGTCGAATAAATCCTCGCGCACGTGGTAGCGAAGAATCTCGCCAAGAACCAGCACGCCCGAGGCCGGGAGGTTTCCGGTACGAATCACCTGCAAAAGCCTGCACTCCATTTGTGCGGGACTCTCGGCCACGCGGGGCGGCCTGACCGCATCGCTGGGAATCGGCGTCAGTCCAGCCAGTTCAAACTCATCCACATCGGGAGCAACATCGGCAGCGGTCAGGTTCATCGGTTCGCCGATGGCCTCATTGACAATGTTGACGACAAACTCACCGGTCTCTTCAATGTTGCGCAGAGTGTCCTTTGGGCCAGCCTCATCATCCTTCCGGAGCGCAGGGCAGAAGCAGAGCGTCGGCGGATTGGATCCCACGCCGGTAAAAAAGCTGAAGGGAGCCAGATTGCGCGCTCCTGCGCTGCTCACAGTGGAAACCAGTGCAATGGGTCGCGGAACGATGATGCCGGTCATCAGTTTGTAGTTTTCAAGCTGAGTTTGCGCTTTGGGATTGATCGTCAACATGAATTTAGAGTAATCCATAGGCGGTTTTGTTGTGGGCTGACTTTTCTGGTGCCCGGTGTAAAAATTCGCAATGCTGAAACACTCGGTAGTGCATTATCAATTAAGGGGGATTATCCTCTTCCCTACAGGAGTAACGAAGCGAGTGCCCAGAATCCACTTCCAGCAGCAGTTGGCCGAGTTAAAGGACAAGATCCTTGCCATGGCCGCGCTTACGCAACAGACCGTCTCGACCACCGTGGATGCCTATGTACAGCGCGACGCCCGCCTCTGCCAGTATGTGCGCGACAACGAGACTGCCATCAATGCCGCCCAGCGCGAACTCGATGAGATGGCCTACGAACTGCTCGCCAAAGAGCAGCCCATGGCGATTGACCTGCGCTTCATCCTTGCCGTCATCAAAATCAACGGCGATCTGGAGCGCATCGGCGACCAGTCCATGAACATTGCGCGACGCACTCTCGATATGCAGACCAGGGATGCAGTCGAGCTTCCGGTAGACTTTGCCGGAATGGGCGACTTTGCCGGACGCATGATTCGCACCGCCATTCAGGCTTTGCTTGAGGGTGATGCCCAGATTGCCGATACCGTCATCCTCATGGATGACGAGATTGACCGCATGAACCGCGTGGCCCAGACGCAACTGATCAAGTTGATTCAGGAGCATCCCGAGTACACGCAGCAGGCGCTTACGGGATTGCTGATTTCGCGCGGCCTGGAGCGCATTGCCGACCATGCCACCAACATCGCAACCGATGTCATCTTCTGGGTGCGCGGTGCCGATGTGAGGCATCAGCTTTCGATGGCGATGGATTAATTTCACTCAAAGCAAAAACAGAGGACGGGCATTTGCCCGTCCTCTGTTTTGTTGCAGGGAGAAAAAATTAGACCTTCAGAGCCGGGTGCGTTGCATGATGCAGCAGCACGGCTACGGCGCAGGAGGTAAGCCGTGTCTCGGCTGAGTCGGCGCGGCTGGTCAGAATGACCGGAACGCGTGCGCCCAGAACGATGCCGGCAAGCTGCGCTCCGCCCAGATACTCAAGCTGCTTGGCCAGCATGTTGCCGGATTCAAGATCGGGAACCATTAGGATGTCGGCCTGTCCGCAGACCGGCGAAACCAGCTTCTTGATCTCGGCTGCGTGCGTGCTGACGGCGGTGTCAAAGGCCAGCGGGCCGTCGAGAATGCCGCCGGTAATCTGACCGCGATCGGCCATCTTGCAAAGGGCCGCTGCGTCGAGCGTGGACTTGATCTTCGGGTTCACGGTCTCAACGGCAGAGAGCAGCGCAACCTTGGGTTCAGGGATGCCCAGAGCGTGTGCCAGATCAATGGCGTTCTGCACGATGTGAATCTTGTCCTCAAGCTCGGGAACAATGTTGATGGCGGCATCGGTGATGAGCAGGGTGCGCTCGTAGGCCGGTGTATCCATCACAAAGACGTGGCTGATGCGGCGATTGGTGCGCAGTCCGATATCGGCCTTCATGCAGACCTTCATCAACTCATCGGTGTGCAGGCTGCCTTTCATCATGGCGAGTGCTTCTCCGCTGCGGCAGAGGGCTACGGAGGCAACAGCGGCAGCATTCTCCGTGGCCGCTTCGACGATGCGATAGCCGGAGATGTCCACTCCAATTTTCTTTGCCAGCGCCTTCATCTCTGCGGCGGGTCCGACCAGAATCGGGTCAATGATCTTGGCTTCGGCGGCCTCCGTTGCTCCAGACAGCGCTACATCGCTCAACGGCCAGCAGACAGCGGTCAAAATGCTGGGCAGACTTTCGCAGCGCTCGATGAACTTATGGAAGACGTGGTAGTCGGCTGGATGCTCTACCAGAGGTGCTGCGGTAACAGATTCTGCCAGGGGGGCGAGGTCGCTCATAAGGGGGTCCACTCCGTTTTGCTGAATGCAAATTTGATTGCGTGCCATGGCTTGCAATCGAACCGGCAAGTCCACAGAACTCTACCCTTTCATTCTCTTTCCGGGCCTGGTATCAGGATGTGCCTACGGTCACAGGAGCGCAAGGCGAGCAAACATGAATCTTGTATTGCGGTATTGGTTCCTGTAAAGTGAAACAGCGAAATCCCTTTCAACTCAGTCAATTCCACCGGAACCGGCGCAACAGTCCTCTTCGGGATGCGCCTATTGCATATCGCATAGTGAATTTTTGTAGCTTTGCAATTTCCGCATTCAGGGCAGAGACTCAGTGCATGAACGATGTGCTTATTGTTGGCGGTGGTCCTGCGGGATTGGCCGCCGCCGTTGCCCTATCAGCAAAGGGAGCCGTGGTAACGGTTGCCGATCCTCTTATCCCGCCGATTGACAGGGGATGCGGCGAGGGCATGATGCCGGAAGCGCTCGCGGCACTTGGCAGGCTGGGAATTCAACTGGATACGACGCAGGGCTTTGCGTTTTGCGGCATTCGTTTTGCCGACGAGAATTACCGGCAGGTTGCGACGGCTGATTTCCCCAGCGGTATCGGTTATGGATTTCGCCATACGGCGCTGCACATGCAGATGGTGCGCGCGGCAGAGGCAGCCGGGGTCAATCTGCGCTGGGGACAGCCTGTCGGGATAGAGACCAATCACGACGCACTTATCGGCGACGACACAGTGCGTTTTGACTGGCTGATCGGCGCCGATGGCCAGAGTTCGCAGGTGCGCAGGTGGGCTGCACTTGAACAGGCGAAGATATTTTCCACGCGATACGGCCTTCGCCGTCATTACCGCATTCCTCCATGGAGCGAGTATGGGGAGGTTCATTGGGGATCGCTCGGCGAGGCTTGCATCACTCCCGTCAGCGAGAATGAGATTTGCGTGGTAACACTCAGTTCTAATACGCATGACACGGCGGATGAGGTGCTTGCCGGGTTGCCGTGGTTGCAGGAAAAGCTTGACGGCGCAGCAATCAGCTCTCAGGAGCGCGGCTCTGAGACAAGGAACATGCGTCTGACCTCAGTAGCACGCGGCAATGTGGCCCTGCTCGGCGAGGCATCGGGCACCTCCGATGAAGTAGCGGGCGCGGGATTGGCTCAGGCCTTTCGCGAGGCAGAACTTCTGGTTCGCTCACTGGAGGTTGGCAATCTGGAGATGTATGAGCGCGGTCACGCTGCAATTCTGCAGCAGCCGCAGCAAGTGGCTCGTATTCTGGTAGCAATGGATCGCTGGCATGGCCTTCGCAATCGTGCGCTCTGGGTGCTGAGCGAGCAACCTGCGCTCTTCGAGCGATTGCTCGGTGTTTATATTGGTGAAGAGAGCCTTGCGCACTTCCTGTTATGGAAGGGTGTGACTCTGGGGCGGCAATTGTTGCAGGCTCCGGGATTGTAATTTTCATTTGTTTACACTGTTCAGAGAGGAGTCCGATGAATTCTGTTTTTCCCCACAGATACTCGGCGCTTGTCCGCGCTCTGCTTTGCTTTCTTTTGCCTGCTTTGGCAACCGGTCTTTCTGCGCAGCAGATTCATTTGAGGCTCAATGCTCAGCAGAGCGAGGTCCACTGGGTACTCAAAGACACGCTGCAAACCGTCCATGGCAGCTTCGCCATAAAACAGGGCCACTTCACTTTTTACCCAGAGGAAGGCACGGATTGGTGTCGTGCAGAGGGCGAAGTGGTCATAGACGTTCCCAGCGGAGCCAGCGGCAACAAGACGCGCGATGCTCGGATGCACCGCGAGTTTTTGGAATCCTATAAATATCCAGTCGCAATTTTTCGTGCCAGACGGTACTCCGGCATTATTCGGCCCGGTCCGCTCCAGACGGTCAGGGTTGAGGGAACCATTACGCTGCATGGCGTTGAGCATCCGTTGACGCTGGAGTTCAAGGTGCTGCTTGATGGCAACAAGGTAGCAGCGGAGACAGGCTTTGAGATTCCGTATGTTGATTGGGGCATCAAGGATCCGAGCATCCCGATGATTCACGTCGAGAAGCAGGCGCTGGTCGAGGTTGCCGCGCGCGGAGTGATTGAATTTATCCCTGCAAAATAGGCAAAATCAGCAAGACAGGCAAAATCATCAGGGGAATGGGTGCCCTACCCATCGTGCGCCTTTGCGCGATGGGTGGGAAGCGAGAATGCTCTGGCAGCACAAGAAGCCAGCCCAGCCAACAGAGGAGAGCCGCCTGCCTCATGTCTGAGACAGGCGGCTCTTCCGGTTATCGCAGTCCGCGCAGAGCCGGATAGAGCTTCCGCCACTCGCTGTAGGCAGCCTTGTAAGCAGCAGCCTCCGCCGGGACGGGCTGAATCTGTTCCGCTACATGAATCGCAGCGGCGCAGGCCTCGTCGGTTGTCTTCCATTTTCCCGCGCCGACGCCGGCCAGCAGTGCCGAACCAAACGCTCCGCCCTCTTCTGCTTCCAGCACATCTACGGTGTGGTTATAGATGCCCGCCTGAATCCTTCTCCACAGCGGTCCTTTAGCGCCGCCGCCGCCGAGCCGCACTCCCTTGACGGGAATCCCCAACTCTGCAAAGAGCGTGAAGGTGTCCTGCAGGGAGTAAGCCACGCCTTCCAGCACGGCGCGGGTGTAGTGCGCCAGTGTGTGCGTCGTGGTGATGCCTGCAAAGGCTGCGCGAACCTCCGGGTCAAGGTGCGGCGTGCGCTCGCCGAGCAGATACGGAGCCCACAGCAAACCCTCGCTGCCCGCAGGAATCTTTTCCGCTGCTGCCGTCAGATCGTTATAGGATTTGTCCGCCGCAAAGGTCTCTTTCAGATAGCGGAAGCTGAGTCCCGCTGACTGCGTTACGCCCATCACATGCCAGCGACCGGGGACGGCATGGCAAAAGGTGTGCAGGCGTCCTTTGGGGTCTTTGGTTGGTGCATCGGTTGCAGCAAAGACCACACCCGATGTCCCGATGGTGGCAGAAACCGAACCCGGCAGCAGGATGCCCATTCCCACAGCGCCCGCGCCCTGATCGCCTGCCCCGGCCACAACCGGCGTTCCGGCGACAAGGCCCGTCAGGCCGGAGGCTTCGGCAGAGATATTTGCGCAGACCTCCGGCGATTCAAAGACCTGCGGCAGCCAGCTTTCCGGAATCCCGGCAACGCGCGCTACCTCGCTCGACCAGCGGCGATGGGTCACGTCGAGCAGCAGTGTTCCGCTGGCCTCCTGTACGTCAATGGCGTAGGTTCCGGTCAGGCGGAAGCGCACGTAATCCTTGGGGCACATAATCTGCGCAATCTGCGCAAAGACCTCCGGCTCATGCTCCTTGACCCAGAGGATTTTGGTCAGCGTAAAGTTGGGCAGCGCCGGGTTGCAGGTCAACTCGATAAGGCGCTCGTAGCCAATCTCTTTCGTCAGCCAGTCGCACTGGGGCTGGGTGCGGGTGTCGCACCAGATGAGCGCCGGACGCAGTACCTTGCCGCTTTTGTCCAGCATCACGGCTCCATGCATCTGTCCGGTCAGGCCAACGGCTGCGATAGGCTCAGCCGGGGTGGGAGCGTTGGCAATCGCTCCGCGAATCGCCTCCTGCGCGGCTCTCCACCAGTCTTCCGGGTCCTGTTCGGCCCAGCCGGGGTGAGGAGTGCGGAAGGCTGCGTGTTCGCTCTCTGCCGAGCCGACAACGCGGCCCTCTTCGTTAACCAGAACGGCGCGCGTGCCGCCGGTGCCGATATCCATTCCAAGAAACCACATAGGCGTAGAAACTCCACAGGTAAAGCGATGTAGTAGCGGAGGAAGAATATCACTAAAAGGGCCATATCGGTCTATTCCGATATGGCCTTTTTTGTGAAGATTCCAGTTTGAGGGTGGGTTTACCGGCTCAGTACAATCTCGCCGTTCAAGGGAGTTGCATCGCTGGCATCGCCCACGCGCACGATAAATTTACCGGGATCAATTGTCCAGTCGTGCTTTTCAGTGCTCCAGTAGCTGAAGCTGCGCGCGTTGAGTTCGAGGCTCACGTGCTTGCTCTCTCCCGGAGCCAGACGAACTTTCTCAAAGCCTTTCAGCTCCCGCTCCGGGCGTTCGACCGTAGCCGAGGGGTCGCTGACGTAAAGCTCGGCGACCTCTGCGCCCTCGCGCTGGCCGGTGTTAGTCACGTCGAACTCTACCGTTACCGTATCGCCGGTTTTTGCTGTCGCGGGCAGCTTCAGATTGCTGAACTGGAAGCTGGTATAGCTCAACCCAAAGCCAAAGGGAAAGAGCGGTTTTTTGCCGACGGTAGTCCAGTAGCGATAGCCGACCATCAGCTTATCGCCGTAGATAACCTGTTCGCGTCCGTTTGCATCCGGCTTTGAGTAGTAGAAGTTATAGCTTGGGTTTTCTTCCCAACTGCGGTCAAAGCTGAAGGGCAGCTTGCCCTCAGGGTTGCGTGCTCCGGTGAGAATCTCTGCCAGCGCCGTGCCGCCCTCCTCGCCGGGGTAGTAGAGGTCTACGAGTCCCGGCACCTTGTCGAGCCAGCGACGCGTATCCACACTTCCTTCTCCCGTAAGCGCGACAACCGTCTTCTTGTTGAGTGATGCGAGGCTTTCAATCAGTTCGTCCTGTCCCCAGGGAAGTTCAAAGCTGCGGTCGAATCCCTCGCCTCCGTATATCGGGTCAAAGCCGACGGCGACGACGACCACATCGGCCAGCCGGGCCATCTGTTTTGCCTCATCGGAGATGAGCGAGTCCATGGAGCGGATGCCAAGGCCAAAGCGGGGAATTGCAGCATTCAGCACATAATCCACCTGAATCTTTATCGTCTGCCCCGCAGTCATGGCCACCTTGATCGAGCGCGGCGTCTGGCCCTCATGCTTGGTCTGCTCCAGCACCAGCTTGTCATTCATCCAGAGCTTGTAGGAGTCCTCACCCGTTGCGGTAGCGACCACCAGATAATTTCCCGTGGCCATTGGCGTATATTCCGCGCTGTAACGGATGCTCTTCGCTGTGGGAGCCGAGGGAGCCCACCGCTCCACTCTCCAGCCGTCTATATGTTCAGCCGTGCTGGTCTCAGCAGTTCCGCTGAAGTTTCGATTGGGATAGGTCTCGACATTCACGCGATGGTCGTAGCTCGTCGCGGAGAAGAGCTTGGCCAGATCAGGCAATCCGCGGGTGTAGATTACATTTGCCCTGCCGGCCAAATGATCCGAGAGTCCAATAAAAATGCTTTTTGAATCCCATGTGTCGGTGTGCGAGGAACCACCCCCGCCGGTGACCGCCGGCCACGCATCCGGGCCGATTACGGCGATGGTTTTGTCGGAGACCTTGAGCGGCAGGACGCCGTCATTTTTCAGCAGCGTGATGCTTTCGCGCGCGCCGTTGAGCGCCACGGACTTGCTCTTCTGGTTGTAGAGCGAATCAGATAAATCCTGCGGCTGGTAGTTCGGGTCAAGGAAACCAAAGCGAATGGCCGTGCGCAGAATCCGCAGCACCTTGTCGTTGATGGTTGCCTCGGTCACGCTGCCGGCTTTGAGGGCAGGCAACAATGTTGCGCGGTTCATGAACTTTGCTGAAGGCATTTCCAGATCAAGCCCGCCGTTGGCTGCGGCTACGCCATCGTAGGTCGCACTCCAGTCCGACATCAGAATGCCGTCGAACTTCCATTCGTGCTTCAGCACCTGGTTATTTAAAAAGGAATTCTGCGTGGCGTGCTCGCCATTCACCAGGTTGTAGGAGTTCATCACCGAACCGGCGCCGCCCTCCACCACCGCAGCTTCAAAGGCCGGCAGGTAAATCTCGCGCAGCGTGCGTTCATCCACGACAGAATTTACTCTGTGACGGTCATACTCCTGATTGTTTGCAGCGTAATGTTTGACCGTTGCCACCACATCCCCGGCCTGAAGGCTGCGCACGTAGGGAACCACTAATTGCGCAGCAAGGTATGGATCTTCGGAGAGGTATTCAAAATTTCGACCCGCAATCGGCGAGCGCAGAATGTTGACTCCCGGGCCGAGCAATATGCTGACCCCGTATGCATGAGCATCTTCAGCCAGCGCTGTGCCCTGCTTTGCGCTGAGCGCTCTGTCCCATGTGGCTGCGAGCGCCGTAGACGCCGGATAGGCCGTATTGGGGCCGGGAGTGTGAACCCCGACAGAGGCATCGGACATTCTGATGGGCGGCAGGCCAATTTTTTTGTTTCCCCGGATAAACATATAGCCGTCCCCGCCAATCAGGTCAATCTTCTCTTCAATGGTCAGTTTTTGGAGCAGCGACTGCGCGCGCGCATCAATGGCAGGGGAGTCCGGCAAGGGCCATTTTGGTGTTTGGCTTTGCGCAAAAAGAGAGGAAATAAGCAAAGCTGTGGAGGCAGATATCAGGATGGATCGCAGGATTCTTCCATTACGCATGCTAAAAAATCACTCCTTGACTGTCGGAGACAGTCTATCGTAAATCCGTTGCAGGCGACGAAGGACGCCCTACCCAGCAGTATTTTTCTGTAAGACCAACAAAATAGTCCTCTTTGCGAAAACATTTTCTTCCACGATAAGGGCAGTCTGCACTGTCGAAAAGGCGCAGAGCTGCGCGACCATCGCGTGACACGGGTCACATCGCCGGGTGTATTCCATCACTGTTTGATAGGCAACCCCGGTCCAGACTTGAATGGCATAAGAAGGCATGGATTCACCGTGGATGCGGGAGGCTAAATCATGGGCACTGCAACCGGTTCATTGCAGAACTGGAATACGATTGTTGTGGCCACCGATCTGACCGGAACCTCAGAGGCAGCCGTTGCTCTGGGCCGTCAGCTTGCCACCGCCTTCCAGTCGAAGGTCGTGCTGGCCCACGGCCTTGATCCGGCTGCCTATGCCAATTTTCAGGGTGCTCCCAGGCCCATTGCCGCCGATCTAAGCGCTGAAGCTCAGGCGGCTCTCGATAAACTGAGCCGGCAGTTTCTCAGTGAAGGAATCCCCAGCAACTCCGTGGTTCGCCAGGAAACGGTCACACGTCTGCTGCTTGACATCATTCGTCAGCACAAGGCCGGACTGGTGATTCTGGGGACGCGCGGCGCCTCGGGCGCTGGCCCTCTGCTGGTGGGAACGGTTGCCGAGGAACTGGTTCGCCAGTCGCCCTGCCCGGTTTTGGCTGTTGCCGCAGATACGCTGGTTGAGGGCCGCGTCAATCTCACCGGTGGACAGATTCTTGTTCCGGTGGAAAATAATCCGGCCTCGATAGCAGCCATCAGCACGGCTCGCGCACTGGCTGAAAAGTTTGGGCTTGGCCTGTTACTGCTTCATGCTCGGACAGCGTCCGAGGCCGCAGCACACCTGAATCCCTGTGCCGGAACCGTGAACCAGATTCAGTTTCCGCAAGGAAGCACCCGTGTTCCGGTGCGTTGTCTGGTCAAGGACGGACAGCCCGCCGAGGTGATTCAGCAGGTAGCCGCCGAGTATCCGGTTTCGATGATTGTTCTCGGCGTCAACCGGGAGAGCCGCAGCGGGGGCATCGAAGCTGACAGATTGCACTACGGAACCGCCTTCTCGGTTCTGGCTGCGGCAAGGGTTCCTGTGCTTTGTGTGCCGCCGAGCGGTCTGGAGAAAGAGTCGGTTCTGGCGTCAGCGTTGACGCGAGAGGCAGACGAGCCATGCTCCTGCAAATAGCCAGCCACCGATGGGTCTGGTGGGTCCAGGGCGTTTTAGCTCTGGTGCTGGGTATTTTTTTGCTTGTCCTGAGAGGGCAGATGCAGGATCCGGTCAGGAGTTCGCTCTCCATCGGGCTTGCGGTAGTTGCTTCGGGCTTTGTATTGCTGCTGGCCGGGATTCTTGATCTGGTAATTGCCGTTGATGTTGCCGGAAGAGAGCACAATTTGCGGCCTGCCCTCCTCTGGTGGGCAACCGGAATGATTGGAATTACTCTTGGCACCACGCTTTTGTTGCTGCCGGAGATGAGCCTTCGCTGGCTGGCCTATGTGGCCGCCGCACAGGCGTTGTTGATTGCAGCCGTTGATCTGGTCACCCTGTCTGCTTTTCACCGGCATCCGGTCGAGAGGCGGGTGGTGCTTTGCGGAGCCCTGGGGTCTACCGTTCTGGCGGCTGTTCTGCTGGCGGGGGCGCTGGGAACTGAGGCCGGTGCAACCAGAGCTCTTGGCTACTATGCCATGTTTTTCGGGGGCAGACTCTTGCTGATCGGAGCGGAATTCTCCGGCAGCAGGCTACCCATTCTTAAGTTGAAGTGGAACACGCACAGCGCCTGAACCAATTGCAGCAAATGTGCCTGATCTCGCACCGTCCCCCGAGGGAAAGAGATTGAGGGATCAGCGCATGGAATGATGCGGAGTCGGAACTTGATTTTGGTTGCCGGACACCGCCGGGCGAGCGATTACATTGGGGAGATCGAAGATGCTTCAGGATGATCAACGTGCAGGGCTAGAAGCGGTAGCGCCCCGGCCATTGGCCGAGTTGCTCTCCTGTCCCTCGGGTATCGAATGTAATTTGGGAGAGGCTACCGAACGTCGTAATTTTGCGGCGGGCGAGGCCGTATTTTTGCAGGATGCTCCCTGCGAGGGACTCTATCTTCTGCTGGCAGGCGAGTTCCTGCGCACAAGCCAGCGGATGGGTCAGAAGATACAATTGCAGCCAATGCATCCGGGGGATTTGGTGGAGCTGGCCGCCGTTCTCGGCGATGGGCACCACACCTATTCGCTGATCGCGCACAGTCCGGCGGCGGCGCTGGTTCTGCCGGTAACGGCTCTTACCAAAGCCTTTCAGCAGCATCCTCCTCTGCGCATGAAACTGCTGGAGGAGTTGGGTCGCGAGGTAGCCCGCGCCTACACCACTTTGACACTCAATCGCGGCCTCAAGACCCGCAGGCCGAGGGGTGGTTTCGGGGGCGGACACAACGAGTAGGACGTAATCCGTAGTTCTGTCTCGGTTTTCCAGAGGCAGGGAAATCTTTGTGTTCTGCAACACATCTGAGGGAGTATACTGACCATGTCAACGGCACTCAGCGAATCCATGTCCACATACTTCTCTCATCACGCTCCCGAGGATTGTACGAATTGTGAGCATCGCACGCTCAGAATGTTCTGCAATCTCACTCCGGACGCCCTGAAAGACTTTGATGCCATCGGCATCATGATGAGCCATGCTCGCGGAGCCAAGCTTTTTGCCGAGGGAGATTCTGCCCGGAATGTTTTCATCGTTTGCCTGGGCCAAATCAAAATCTCTTCTACCTCGCGCGAAGGCAAGACCATGATCCTCAAGATTGCCGGTCCCGGAGACGTCCTTGGACTCTCTGCTGTTCTGGCCAATGTGCCGCACGAGGTCACCGCAGAGGCCATCGAGCCCTGTCAGGTGAAGGCTATTCGCAAGCAGGAATTTGTGGACTTCCTCGCCAAGCATGGCGTTGCTTCCATGCATGCAGCACAATCCCTCTCAAGCGAATACATGACCGTCTTCCATGACGCAAAACGTTTGGCCCTTTCTGGTTCGGCAGCAGGGCGTCTGGCGCGGTTGCTTCTGGATTGGGGCCGCAGCGTTAGCTGTAACAAACTGGAGATTCGTTTCACCATGGCACTGACCCACGAGGAGATTGCCAATATGGCCGGAACCTCGCGCGAGACGGTGACGCGGCTGCTGAACCAGTTCCGACGCGATGAACTGATTGCGATTAAGGGAACCGCCCTGACCATCCTCAAGCCGGAAGAACTTGAACGGATGACGGCGTAAGTTTAATAACTATTATTACCTGATAATTATTATTGAATTTTCCTGCTTCCAAACCCAACCTCCCATCCCCAAACCTGTCACATCAAACGTATTGCAGGAATCTACTCTTGTAATTACAGCTTTTCCCTTCGTGTTTTGCCGGGAATTATTCCCATCTCTGAAAGACTGGAAATAAGACGCGAGCCCTTCCACGGGGTCCGCGTCTTTTGCGTTTCAGGAGGGAAGAAATGTTGACAGCACAGGAAGAATTTCTGGCAAAGGCCACACAGGCAGCCAGCACAGCAGGACACATCTGGCCCGAGTATGCGGCCTGCGAAGCGGCACTCGAAAGCGGCTGGGGGACTTCGAAGCTGGCCGTCCGAGCCAACAACCTCTTCGGGCAAAAACAGACTGCGCCCCCGCTCTATGGCACTGGAAACCTCGTACTGCCGACACGCGAATTTCTCAGGGGAGAGTGGGTCGAGGTCGTTGCTCGATGGATCAGCTTTCCGGATTGGATTGCCTGCTTCCGCTCCCGAATGGAGATGCTCGAACGCGAGCAAGGGGAGTATCCGGCCTTTGCCGCAGCCCTGCGTGCAACTACCGGCGAGGAGTTTGTGAGGCAGGTGTCGAGCAAGTGGTCCACCGATCCGGAGCGCGCCGAAAAGGTACTGGAAATTTACGGCAGGCATGGGTTGATGCTTCATGCTGCGTGAGGCGAGTCAGAACGATAAGCAAGCCCCCTTGAAAGCTTGTTAAGCAAGGGGAACGGGATTGAAGGGAAGTGTCCGGGCTGGATAGCTGCCGGAAGTTTCATTCCCATCTGCGATAGAGGCACAAATGGTACAGATTCTTCAATCCCATTCCAAGAAAACGTTGCCTTTCGATGCCATTCCTCGTTAGCATGTACGCGTGAAGAAACCCCGTAAGGGCACCATCTCCAGGAAAAAGCTCGACATACGCACGGTTGCAGACCGCGCGGGTGTTTCCATCGCTACGGTTTCGCGCACCATCAATGCCGTGCCAACTGTAGGGCCGGATCTGGCCCAGCGCGTCTGGAAGGCCATTGAAGAGCTTAATTATTATCCCAACACGCAGGCCCGCTCACTGGTCTCCGGGCACAGCCGCATCTTCGGTCTCATCGTCGAGGACATCACCAATCCCTTCTTCCCGGAGCTGATTCAGGGTTTTGAAGAACTGGCCGTCGAGAGCGGATACGAGATTCTGGTCAGTTCCACCGGCAACATTCTGGGCAATCTGACCACCTGCGTCCGCCGCATGTTGGAGCGAAAAGTTGAAGGCGTAGCCGTCATGACCTTTGGCCAGGAGGAGCCTGTGCTCGACGACCTGGTCAGCCGGAATATTCCGCTCGTCCTTGCCGAGTTTCGCGTTGACAACCCCAGAATCAGTACCATCCTGCTCGATTACCAGACCGGCATCCAGCAGGCCGTTGATTATCTCAAATCTATCGGCCACAGGAAGATTGGTTTCATCGCAGGCCCGCACACACTCCACTCGGCGAATACACGCCGCGAGGCCTTTCTGGAATCGCTCAGGCAGGCAGGACTTCCTGCCGATGTCACCATCATTCTGGAAGGCGACCACACACTCGAAGGCGGCGTAAGAGCCTTTGAGAGGCTCGCCAGCTCAGATGCAATGCCGACAGCGCTGATCTGTTCCAATGACACCACAGCCATCGGTGTTCTGCGCGCGGCTTATCATGCAGGGATTCGCGTGCCGGATGATTTATCCATTATTGGTCTTGACGACATTCATTTTGCAGAATTTACTTTGCCGCCGCTCACCACAATTCGCTTATCGAGGACAGAGTTGGCCAAGGCAGCTTTTACAGCGTTGCGGCAGATGGCAGAGCAGGAAGAGGGTAAAAAAATCGAGCGGGAGTTTCTTGTCTCCACCTCGCTCATCATTCGCGGCTCTACCGCCCCGCCTCGCGAATCTATCTAGCCAGCGAACTTTCTTCAATCCCTGCGCCCATCTCTGCGCGCATTTCCTTAATCTGCTCCATGGCATAGTCGGCGGATTCCCGACGCGCAAGCGGCATACGCGGCGGAGCAAAACGAATCTGCGCCTCAAAATCATCCCGTCCCAGCGTCTGTAACAGGTGCGGCGCAAAGTGAATATCGCCGTAGTAGCAGAGCGAACTCTCCAGCGAGTTTCCTGCAATATAACGGATTGCCGCTGCTGTCACCGGCACATGCGCCTGCACAGCCGGCTCAAAAAATGTGGGATGAAAGGGCAGAACCTCGCTGCCATCGGTACTTGTTCCCTCAGGGAAAACCAGAACTGTAATGCCGGCTGCAAGTGCCTTCTCAACCTCTCCGGCAGCATCGCGCGAACTGGCCCGGTTCGAGCGGTCTACATAAATCGTCCCGCACAGATCGGCGCACAATCCAAAGAGAGGCCACTTCCGCACCTCAACCTTCGAGACAAAGACACAGGGCACCGCAGTACTGAGAAAAAGAATATCCAGATAGCTCAGGTGATTGGTTACCAGCAGACCGCTCGTCGGAGGACTGCCTTCCACCGTCACGCGCCATCCCAACTGCGCGGTCAATTGCCTGCAGGTCTTGTGCAGCCAGGCCATTCTGGCCTCGCGCGAGGGCGTGGCCCGCAGCGTCGTAAGCCAGAAAACGAAGATGTTCCGAAGCACCAGTAGTACAAGGACTACCAGCCTGTACAGTGCTCGTAAGCTCATTGCGATAGAGGCCCAAAGAAGCGATTGCGGGCAGCCGTCGAAAGCTGTTCCAGATCGCAGAATGTCAAAAAGTCAATGGTGCCAAACTCGCGGTCCCATGCCGGCTCGGCTGCAATTCTTGCGCCCACGGCCATGTAGGTCTTCAGTAACTTGGGCACATTCGGCGAAGGCTCATTCCCTGTGTCCATAGGGCAGGCATAGGCCGCCATCGGATGCGTCATATATTCCGGCGGCACGCGAAAACCTTCCAGCTTGCGATACATTGCCCAGCCCTCGCAGGGGTTCTGCGAATTCAGCGAGGAGCAGCCCACCAGATAACGCAGACCGCTGCGGCTGGCAAACTGTGCAATCCCGCGCCAGAGCAGGGTCAGGCATTCGCTGGTGCGGTGTTCGCGGTCAATTGAGGCGCGCCCCAGTTCCAGAATCTGCGGGCGCAGCGGCTCAAAGGGCGAGAAGTCAAACTCCTGCGCGGAGTAGTAGCCGTAGTTGCGCAGAGCGGTCGCTCCCGACTGCATCCGGTAGGTGCCCACCACTCGCTGCGTGGACTTCTCCTCGACAATCAGATGGTCGCAGACCAGATCAAACTGATCCGTATCAATACCGGTCTTATAGGAGGATTTGAGTCCCTCGCCCAGTTCGATATTGAAGACCTTGAAGCGAAGCCGGCAGGCATCTTCCCGGTCCGCAGCAGACTGCGCCAGACGTATCCGGTAATGACCCATCTCGCCTTCGATCAGAGGTTTTTCCGGTTGCGCTTTGCGGGATGTTGAGGGAGAGGCGAGGTCCAGATCAAAGAGCTGGTGAGGGGCTACTGCGAACCTGCGTTGCAAAAAACGACGGGAAATATCCACTCCTCATTGTCCATCGGTTTGTGGTTGATGGAAGGTAAATTTTTTGCAAAATTGCTGTAAGCATCCATTTGTTCAACTGGTTACGTGATGGCTATCACAAACCGGATTCTTACTTCCCCATCACCTTTGCCTCCATGCTTGACACCTGACCCACTGATGACGTGGAATGAAGCTGTTGCGGTGGTCTGACCAATTATTTTGGTTTTTGCTGCCGCTCCGGAGGCTCTTCTTGCATAGGAATTTCCATCGCATTTTGCTGTCATTTTTAGCGCTTGGCTCGGCGCTGTTGGCTCAGGACACCCGCAAAGTCACAGAGCCGGTTCTTCCAAAATCCTGCACAGTGCTTGCAGCCGCTCTTACGGCCACGGGAGGCCAGCTCGTCGAGGCCGACGAAGCCAAACTGGACACGGAGCGCCTGCAAAAGGCCCTCGACAACTGCGCCAAAGGGCAGGCGGTTGAACTTGCTTCAGCGGGAGCGGCCAATTCCTTTCTTGCTGGCCGCTTTTCCATCCCGGAAGGCGTTACGCTGTTGGTGGACAAGGGCGTAACCCTCTATGCCTCGCGCAATCCGAAGGAGTACGACGACGGCTCCGGGAGGTGCGGGACGGTAGATGAGAAAGGCAAAGCCTGCAAAAACTGGATCAGCATCAATTCCCACAACACCGCCATCATGGGGGATGGCGTTGTTGATGCGCGCGGCGGAAGCAAAATTCTGGGCAAGGAGGAAACCTGGTGGCAGATTGCGCGCCGCGCACAAAAAGAAGGAGCACGGCAAAACTGCTTTCGCATGATTAATGCCAATCAGGCGGATGGATTCATTCTCTATCGCATCACTCTCAAAAATTCGCCCAACTTCCATGTGGATGTAGCACGCACCGACGGCTTTACCGCATGGGGCGTCAAAATTGACACGCCCGCCGATGCCCGTAACACGGACGGCATTGACCCCTCCGGCTCAAAGAATGTGACCATCACCCACAGCTATATCCGCACCGGCGATGACAACATCGCGATGAAGGCGGGCAGCACCGGTCCCATGCAGAATGTTTCCATCGTGCATAATAACTTCTACTACGGGCATGGAATGTCCATCGGCAGCGAAACCAGCGCGGGCGTCAGCAATGTGCTGGTCGAAGACCTCTCGCTCGACGGAACCACCGCAGGAATCCGTATCAAGAGCGACAGCACACGTGGAGGAGTGGTCGAAAATCTTCTCTATAAAAATATCTGCATGCGTTCCACCAAAAATCCCATCGAAATCACGCCCTTTTACGAGGGCAACAAGGGAGGGGATAAGCTTCCCACCTATCGCAGAATTTTTCTTGAAGGGATTCACTCTCTGACGCCGGGCAAACTGACCTTTGCAGCGCTCGACGCCGAGCACGCCTTTTCGGTGGTACTCAACGGTGTTCAGATTGACGGACAGAAACCGACGGAGATTCGTGCGCAGTTTGGGCAGGTATTTGTTGGCCCCGGAAAAACCAACCTGAACATCACCGGAACAGGTGTTACCCTGAGCAACGTCAAAGAGGATGCGGCGGCAGTTCCTGAATGCAGGGCAGATCGCTTTCCGGAATTTCCGGTGACTCCGCAGTAGCGTTTGAGGAGACCGGAAGGCGCCACCAAAAGGTCAAAAGGCGCGGGAGTGCCTTATTTTTCGATTTCGACACCGCGCCAGAAGGCAACAGCGTTTTTAATCTTCTTGGCAGCGGGTTTTGGATCAGGGTAGTACCAGGCCGCGTCCGGGTTTTCCTGCCCGTCTATCAGCAGGGAGTAGTAGCGCGCCTGCCCCATCGTCGGAGAGGTTGAGGTGGTGGAACTCGCCCGGAAGTACTCTCTTTTCAATGCGTTGCCGGGGAAATAATCATTTCCCTCAAACTCTTCAATAGTGTCGCTCTCGGCGATCACCCGTCCATTCCAGATTGCTTTCGCCATTTCTTTCCCTTTATCCCGCTCGGAAACGCGGGGAGTTCCTTAACCTTAGAAAATTAACAGAAGTCTGACCAATTGGCGAATTTTTGATGAGTTTCTGGCTTCGTTCACCCCTTCGGCGCGATATCCGGCTAAGTACAGTGACAATCTGCATTTTGATTAAGATTTGTCATTCCTCCGCTGCGCTGCGGAATGACAAACAAAAACAAGAGCAACTGCAAAAACAAGTGCAACTGCAAGAACAACAGCAACTGCAAGAACAACAGCAACTGCAAGAACAACAGCAACTGCAAGAACAACAGCAACAACAAGAACAACAGCAACAACAAAACCTACACCGCCGCTGGCTCCTTCAGCGTTACTGGCCCGTGCGTCTCTGCCGTTGGTGTTGGTGCGGGCAGGGGTGGGTCACCAATGCGCTCTATGTATGCGCAGACAACCGCCGGAGTCTCCTCGACAACCGCTGCCGCCTTCTTGCCCCGCTTCGGCTTTGCCTCTTCTACGACTTCGCCAGCAGCAGGCTTTTTATTGTTGGGGCAGAAGACAAAGACGCCGCTCTTCAGCGTCTTTTCCAGCAGATAAGGCGATCCGCAATCCGGACACTTCCCAGCTACCGGCTTGTAGTTCGATGTGAATTTGCACTTGGGATAATTCGTGCAGCCGTAAAACACATTGCCCTTGCGAGCCTTGCGCTCGGCAATATCGCCCTTGCCGCAGTCCGGACACTTAACGCCTTCAACAATGTTCTGCTTGATGTACTTGCACTTCGGATAGCCCGAACACGAAACAAACTCGCCATACGAGCCCTGACGCGTCACCAAAGGCTTGCTGCACTGCGGACAATTTTCTCCCGTCGGCACCGGCGGAAGCTTCTTCTGCTGCTGTGCGCTGGTCAGCGAACGCATCGTCTTGCAGGGCGGGTCATCGTTGAAGCCCGGACAGGCCATGTACATTCCAAAACGCCCGCGACGCATCACCATCACACGTCCGCAGTTCTCGCAGTACTCCTCGTTTTCGTTGGCCTGCTGCGCCTCCGGAGTCGCAAGGTCGGGCTTGGCGGCGAAGTTCTCCTTGGTGAAGGTGCAACTGTTCTTGTCCTTCTTGTTGTAAGCACTACAGGAGAAGAAGGTTCCGAACTTGCCCCAGCGCAGAATCAGCGGTGCGCCGCAGTTTTCGCACTTCTGATCGGTTTTGATCTCCATGCGCTTGATCTCGTCCATGTGCTCTTCGGCGTAGTCCAGTTCCTGCTCAAAGTGCTCATAGAAGCCACGCAACAGATCGGTCCACTTCTCCTTGCCCTCTTCCACCTCGTCAAGCTCCTCTTCGAGCCGCGCCGTATAGGCTGTGTCAAAGATGTACGGGAAGTTCTTGACCAGTTGCTGCGTAACGACGGTGCCAATCTCAGTTGGATAGAAGCGTGCGCTGATTTTGGTGACGTACTCGCGGTCCTGAATGGTGTTGATGATGCTGGCGTAGGTGCTTGGGCGGCCTACTCCGCGCTGCTCCAGTTCCTTGACCAGAGAGGCTTCGTTATAACGCGGCGGCGGCTGCGTAAAGTGCTGCTCGCTGCGCGTCTCAATCAGCCTGAGCAGTTCTTTCGGTTCCAGCGCAGGGATGCGGCGATTCAGGGCATCATCCTCGTCGTCTTTGCCCTCCTTGGACTCCTCGTAGACGCGCAGGAAGCCGTCAAATTTAACCACCGAACCGTTGATGCGGAAGTCGTAGTTTTTGTCGGCTGCGGCAACGATATCCACCGTCGTCACATCAAAGAGCGCGGGCACCATCTGCGAGGCGACAAAGCGCTGCCAGATGAGCTTGTAGAGCTTGTAATACTCCTCGCTGAGATATTTTTTGATGCTATCGGGCGTCAGCGATACATCGGTCGGACGGATGGCTTCGTGGGCATCCTGTGCGTCCTTCTTGCTCTTGAAAACATTCGGCTGCGCGGGCAGATACTGCTTGCCCAGCTCCTTGCCGATCCACTCGCGGGCCTCCTGAACGGCATCGGGAGAGACACGCGTGGAATCGGTTCTCATATAAGTGATGAGGCCGATGGTTCCCTGCTCGCCAAGGTCTACGCCCTCATAAAGTCGCTGGGCCACGCCCATGGTGCGCTTGACGTTAAAGCCGAGCTTGCGCGAGGCATCCTGCTGCAATTTACTGGTGATGAACGGAGCCTGTGTCTGCTGGCGGCGCTCCTTCTTTTCGACGCTCGCAACCGACCACTTTGCCTTCCTGACCTGCGTCAGAACTTTGTCTACCGCATCTTCATTCGGCAGAGCTGCGGCGCTGACGGTTTCCACGCTGGCGCGCTTGCCGTCAATGCCGACAAACTTCGCAATGAAGGGCTGGTTCAGCTTGCCGCTGAGGTCCGCTTCGATGGTCCAGTACTCGACCGGATTGAATTGCCTGATCTCCTCTTCGCGCTCGACGATCAGGCGCACGGCTACGGTCTGCACGCGCCCGGCAGAAAGGCCGCGACGAATGTTGTCCCAGAGCAAAGGGGAAATCTGATAGCCGACCAGACGGTCCAGAACGCGGCGGGTCTGCTGCGCGTCTACGAGGTTCTGGTCAATCTGCCGCGCATGTTTGAATGCCTCTTTGACGGCCTTCTGCGTAATCTCATTAAAGGTAACGCGCTGAATTTTGGCCTTCCCTACGACCGGCTCCAGTTGCAGTGCCAGATGATAGGCGATGGCCTCTCCTTCACGGTCAGGATCGGGTGCCAGAAAGACATGATCTACTTTTTTTGCAGCCTTTTTCAGTTCCTCGACCACCTTCTCCTTGCCGGGAGAGACAATGAGGGTCGGCACAAAGGTCCGCTTATCAATTTCTACGCCAATATCCTTCTTTGGCAGGTCCATGATGTGACCAACCGAGGCCATCACCTGATAGTCCTTGCCCAGATACTTCCCAATCGTCTTTGCCTTGGCAGGCGACTCGACGATCACCAGATTTTTGCTCATTTCAACCCTTCAACTTCCACAGTTACGTAATCGGCCAGTCAGACAAGTTTTCGCTGGCCATAAAGAACGACAATTGATGAGACTGCGACAGGGGCTTTATGAAAGCACCCACAATTTCAGGAAGCTAACACAGTTAACCGCATCCTGCTAGCGGCCACAGGCCGGAAGGGGGGCAAAAGACCCTCGGAAGGTCTACTGCAACCTCTTTTTAATCAGCTACATGGCACGTACATAGTTTTTTCCGGGAAGAGCCCTTACTTTTCCGGCCAGTTCCAGCTCAAAGAGCGCCATAAAAACCTCGGAGGAAGAAAGCTGATCGCCGACCTTATCCATGATTTCGTCCAGTTGCAGGGCCTCATCCTGCCTGAGAATGGCAAGCAACTGCGCCTCCTGCGGCTTCAGTTCTTTGTCCTGTACTGGTAAGGATGCTTCCGGGCCCAAATCGGATGCAGCGACCAGTTCCGCCTCCAGCGCCATGCGAATCTGCGAGGGCAGGTCTTCCCAGATGTCCTCCCATGTTGCTGTCAGCTTGGCGCCAGCCTTAATCAGGAAGTTCGGCGTCCAGGAGTTCTTGTTGGTAACATTGCCGGGAACGGCAAAGACGTCCCGGTTCTGGTCCAGAGCGCAGCGGGCTGTAATGCGGGTTCCGCTGTTCTCGCTGGCCTCGACCACCAGCACACCAATGCTGAGGCCGCTCAGAATGCGGTTGCGGCGCGGAAAATTCTGCGGGGCAGGGAAGGTGCCCATCGGCACCTCTGCCGCAATCGCACCGCCGGTAGCCATAATCTCTTCGGCCAGCTTCTTGTTCTCTTTGGGATAGATAACATCCACCCCCGTTCCCCAGATGGCGACGGTAGGCGAATGCGCCGCAAGAGCGCCCTTGTGGGCAGCGGTATCAATGCCACGCGCCATTCCGCTGACAATCAGCAAATGGCGATTGGCCAGATCGCGCGAAAGGGACTCGGCCACCTGCAAGCCGTAGGGCGACGGGTGACGCGTGCCGACTACGGCAATCGAATAGCGCGACAGCAGCGCGGCGTTTCCGCGAATCCAGAGCACCGGCGGCGGGTCGTAGATTTCGCGCAGACGCTCCGGGTACTCCGCGCAGCCGTATGTGAGGATGCCGACGCCCTCGGCCTGAATGCGTTTCCACTCCGCTTCCGCTGCACGGCGGGCTTTGCCGTCAAAGATGAATTGTGCGGCAGAGGCGGGAATCTTCAGCGCTTCCAGCCCGGTCAGCGGCAGGGAAAAAAGAGAGTCGGGTACGCCATCCATCTCAGAGACGGCGCGCAGAATCCGCGTAGGCCCAAGGCCGGGAGTCAGCGCCAGAGCCAGCCAGGCCAGCTTCGCATCTGAGATTTCCTGCGTGGCTAAAGGCACAGATGATTCGGGCGGTCGGGAGGGGGACATGAAAATTGCTCCAGTTGAGTTGCGCTCATCTTACATGGACGGGTGGGCATGGAAGGGAGCCCATCAGAAGAAATCATGCAAAAGAGGTGCCGGGTTGTAAACTGTGCTGTGCCCAAATCCAGACAAGACCGCCTCCGAATTGCTGCCATTGACTTCCTGAATCCTGCTCCCCTGATGTGGAACTTCGAGCATGAACCGGAGAAATCCCGTCTGGCAGAGCACTACGCAATCGAGCGTATGATGCCCTCGGTCTGCGTGGCCAGGCTGGCCTCCGGTGATGCGGAGATCGGCCTTGTCCCCATCGTCGCCTGCGCTACGGTGCCGGGGCTGGCGATTATCCCAGGTTGCACCATTGCCTCGCTCGGCAGGGTTCGCTCGCTGCTGCTGGTGGTGCGCGATGGCGTGGCCTCTTCTGAGATTCAAACCGTCGCGGCAGATACATCCAGTCGGGCAACACTCAGCTATGCGCGCGTTCTTTTCAAAAAATGGTGGAATCAGGCGACCCGGTTTGTCAATCACGCTCCGAATCTCGACGCCATGCTCTCGACCTGCGATGCCGCCCTGCTGATCGGCGATCCGGCCCTGCTGGCTCTGGAAGACCGAGAGGCGCGCGAGAAACGTACCGGCGAAAAGCTTCGCTATCTGGACCTTGCAGAAGAGTGGAAGCGGATGACCGGGCTTCCGTGGATATCCGCTGTATGGGCTGTGCGACAGAACGGCCTGAAGGGCTGGAGCGAACCACAGATATGTGAGGATTTTATGCGCTCCCGCGATGCGGGTCTGGCAAATCTTGATGCTTTGGTCGAGGAGTGGCAGGGGCGTATTGCTGTTCCGGTAGCCACGATTCAGCAATACTTATTCACCAACATTCACTATCAGTTGGACGAGGAGTGCCTTGAAGGGATGAGGGCTTTTTTCCGCTATGCCACCGAGGCCGGAGTGCTGCCGGCAGTTGGCGAGTTGCGGTTCTTACGGCTGAAGTGACCGCTCCTGCATATCCCGCTGCAATCCGTGCTTGCGGCAAAAGCCTAATCTGAGCGATACTTAGATGTTGCGTTCCTGAAGCCCGCGCTTGAGTGTGTCGGCCCTCAGTTCTCATCGGACAAGCCAAACCCTGCCAAATGGCTCGGAACAGCCCCCTGAGAGCCCCTGAGTGATTAACAGACGCGGCGCAGAGTTTTTCTGAGAGAAGGAAGAGATTTCAACATGGTAATGATTCGTTTGGCGCGCTTTGGCGCCCGCAAGCAGCCCTACTACCGCATCGTGGTCATCGAGAAGGATCGCGCCCGCAATGGCCGCTCCATCGAGGTAATTGGCACCTACAACCCCCGCACCACCCCCGCCTCGCTTCTCGTCAAGCAGGAGCGTATTGATTATTGGGTTGGCAACGGCGCACAGCTCTCCGATACGGTCGCGCGCCTGCTCAAGACCATCCCTGTCACACCGCTTGCAGAGACTGCCGACGCCACCGCAGCCTAAGTTTTTCCCTGCAAAATTTGATCACAGAGCGCCGCTTGCCTTACCGGGGAAACGGCGCTTTTTGCGTCTGCACACGGGGCCTGACCAGAGCTTTGGCACCCCCCGTCGCCATCCCCTTGAAAAATTTCCCTTTATCTGTTGCTGACGAAGGCAGGCTTGTGCTGTTACTATTCGGCGCACAATAAAAAACAAGCCTGTCGGGACGTAGTACTTTGTGAGGCTGAAATGAGTGAACTCGTGTTGGATAACGTGGAAGAGCTGGTCTGCGAAATAGCGCGGGCTCTGGTTGATGCGCCAGATGCCGTTGAAGTGGAATCCGTTAACCGCGAAGAGAGCACGGTGCTGCGGCTGAAGGTTGCTCCTCAGGATGTTGGCAAAGTGATTGGCAAGCAGGGACGCACGGCCCGTTCGGTTCGTACGATTCTGGGAGCGGTCAGCATGAAACTCCACCATCGCTACACGCTCGACATTCTGGAAGAGAGCAAAATCCCTGCTGTTGCCGAGTAACAGAGATTGAGTGGCCGCTTCCAGCGTGTTTCATAAGCAATCAAAGAGCGAATATGGCTCACATGAAACCCGCTCCAAAGCAGGTTCCACGCAGAGAGCCAAAAGCTCTCAGGCTATTTATGAAACACGCTCTACAATCAGAAGTATGAGCAGCCACACCACACAACCCTGGGCCGTGCTGGCCATCATCCGGCGCACGCAGGGCAGGATTGGCGAGGTCTTCGCCGACATCCTGACAGACTTTCCGGAAAAATTTTCCGAACGACGTACTGTCTCCTTGATTGATGCCAGGGGCGAAGCGCGTCCCGTGGAACTGGAAAAACACTGGCTGCACAAGGGCGGCGTTGTGCTCAAGTTTGCCGGAGTCAACTCGATTACCGAGGCCGAGGCGCTCAAAGGGCTTGATGTTGCCATCCCGCTGGAAGAACGCGTCCCGCTCGGCGAGGATGAGGCTTACATCAGCGACCTGATCGGCTGCGATCTGATAGATGTTTCGTCGGGCTCGCCAAGCCTGTTAGGCCGCATCGCCGATGTGGACAAAGACTCAACGCAGGTTCCCCTGCTGGTGGTCGAGGCCAAGCAGGGCGAGATTCTGGTTCCATTTGCCCGCGCCTATCTGCGGAAGCTGGACGTTGCTGGCCGACGGGTCGAAATGGCTCTGCCGGAGGGACTGGAAGAGCTGGGATGAGCGAAACAATGCAATTCGATATTCTCACCATCTTTCCCGGATTTTTTACCAGCATATTCGAACATGGAGTGCTGAGCCGGGGCGTGGGTACGGGGCTGCTCAGCCTGGGCGTCCACGACCTGCGCACATGGACCCATGACCGGCATCGCACCGTAGACGACCGCCCTTTTGGCGGCGGCGAGGGCATGGTGCTCAAACCGGAACCAATTGCCGGAGCGCTGCGCTCGCTCGGCCTCGGCTCCAAATCTGCACGAGAACCCAATGACGGCACCTGCGTGATTCTGTTGAGCGCGCAGGGGCGTCCCTTCCACCAATCCACAGCGCGGGAGCTTGCCGCCAGCTACAAGCGGCTGGTCTTTGTCTGCGGACGCTATGAGGGCGTGGATGAGCGCGTGAATGAGCTTTATTGCGACCGGGAAATCTCCATTGGCGACTACGTTTTGAGCGGCGGCGAACTGGCAGCAGCGATTGTGATTGATTCCGTCGGCAGGCTGGTTCCCGGTGTGCTGGGCAACGAGGCTTCGAGCGAGTTTGAGAGCTTCGGCGAGGCAGATGCCGCGATTGGAACGGATGTTGAGGGAGTTCCGCGCTCGCAATATGGCTCAGGCGGCCTGCTTGATTACCCGCATTACACCCGTCCGCCAGAGTTTGAGGGGCTGCGCGTGCCGGAGGTTCTGCAAAATGGCGACCATGCGGCGATTCGTCGCTGGCGGCGCGAGCAGCAGCTTAAGAAAACCCTGTTGAATCGGCCTGAATTGCTGGATGAGGCTGCGCTCGACAAAGCCGACCGCAAGCTGCTGGAGAAAATCAGGCTGGAGTTGGGGCTGTAACATGCTGCGGAAAAACACGTTGCTTTGAAAGGGCGGGGCTTTTAGCTCCGCCGCAGATGCAGATACAACCGGAGTGGCTTTAGCCGCCGGGGGAATGTAAGTTGTTGAATAAGCATTCCCTCAGGGGCTAAAGCCCCCATGATTACCAGCTTTTTACGGCGCGGCTAAAAGCCGCGCCCTTTCAAAACATCTCCTCGAAAACAAAACATCTCCTCGAAAACGAAACATCTCCTCGAAAACAAAACATCTTTGCGAAAACAGGAGAATTACCCTATAGCCAACCCACATTTTGCGAAAACGTCCATTCATAGTAAACTGGAAATTCTGAGTTCAAGCACAGGAAGAAGCCATGTCTATTCATCCAGTTATGCAGCGTCTGGCCGATAAGCTCCAGCGCACCGATCTACCCGCATTCGTCCCCGGCGACTCCGTCCGCGTACACGTCAAGATCAAGGAAGGCGATAAAGAACGCCTCCAGGCCTTTGAAGGTCTCGTGATTGCCTGCAAGCGCGGGCCCGAAGGCAGTTTCACCGTCCGCAAAATGAGCTTTGGTCAGGGCGTTGAGCGTATCTTCCCCTTCAATTCCAAGGTTGTGGATAAGGTCGAGAAGATTCGCAGCTACCGCGTTCGCCGCTCCAAGCTCTTCTACCTGCGCGAGCTGCGCGGTAAGGCAGCCCGTCTCAAGGAAGTCGCGCGCGGATAGTTCTGCTGCTTCAATCAGCTTCACCGCAAGGCCCCGAAGATTTTCTTCGGGGCCTTGTTGCGTCTGCGCATAAGCGAAAAACGAAACCAATTTTTATTTAGAATGAGAACCGATGCCCACCCTCCAAGCAGGTCTCTCCGAAATTCTTCAACAGCGCTTCGGATTTCCTGCCTTCCGTCCCGGACAGCGCCCTGTCTGCGAGGCTGCCGTCGCCGGACGCGATCTTCTCCTCGTCATGCCGACCGGCGCGGGAAAAAGTCTCTGCTACCAACTGCCCACGCTCGCTCGCGGTGGGACTGGACTCGTCATCAGCCCGCTCATCGCGCTCATGGACGACCAGAGCAGCAAGCTCAAAACGATGGGAATGAAGGCCGAGCGCATCCACTCCGGAATTGACCGCGAGTTGTCGCGCGAGGTCTGCCGGGAATATCTGCGCGGCAATCTTGACTTCCTCTTCATCGCACCGGAGCGGCTGCGCATTCCCGGCTTTGCCGAGATGCTGGCCAAACGCAAGCCCTCACTGATTGCCGTTGATGAGGCGCATTGCATCTCGCAGTGGGGACATGATTTCCGTCCCGACTACCGTCTGCTGGCTCCGGCTCTTGAACTGCTGCGGCCCGCGCCGGTGATTGCGCTGACGGCGACCGCAACGCCGACGGTGCAGCAGGATATTCTGACACAGCTTGCCCTGCGGGATGCGCAGTTATTTGTGCATGGATTTCGGCGCCACAACCTCGCCATTGAAGTTATCGAGGTCAACAAATCCCAACGCGCAGAAAAGCTGGCCGAACTGCTGCACGAGCCGGAGAGCACGCCTGCCATCGTCTACGCCACCTCGCGCAAGGATGCCGAGCGCTATGCCGAATTTCTGCAATCCATTCCCGGCAAGCGACGCGCGGCGGCCTACCACGCGGGAATGGATGCTGCCTCGCGCGACCACATTCAGCGCAGCTTTCTGGATGGCAACCTTGATGTGATTGTGGCAACCATCGCCTTTGGAATGGGCATTGACAAGGCCAATGTCCGTACAGTGGTTCACACCGGATTGCCCGGCTCGCTTGAAGGCTACTATCAGGAGATTGGCCGCGCAGGGCGTGACGGGAAACAGAGCCGCGTTATCCTGATGCACTCCTATGCAGACAGCCGGATTCATGAGCACTTTCTGCAGCAGGATTATCCCTCCATCGAAGAGGTTGAAAAGCTCTGGAAGTGCCTGCGCAAGGAGCCGCGAACGCTGGAGAGCCTGCGCAAATCGAGCAAGCTGGAGGAATCCGTCTTCCCTAAAGCGCTGGAAAAATTGATTGCGCATCGCGGGGCCATCTTCGAATACACTGGCGACTCGGAAGAAGGCGAAGCCATGCGCGGCGATGAGGATTGGCGCAGCATCTACAGCACGCAACTGGCGCAACGGCAGGAGCAGATCAAGCTGGTCACGCGCTATACCGCGAGCCGTCAGTGCCGCATGGCTGCGCTGGTAGCGCACTTTGGCGATGCAGCCGATGCACGTATCCCATGCGGAATCTGCGATACCTGTGCGCCGCAGCAGACTGTCGGGTCGAAGCTGGCTCCGGCGGGCGAGAGCTGCCGTCGCATCGCGCTCTCTGCCATGGACACCCTGCGCGAGCGCGGCAGAGGCATGAGCACCGGCAAGCTCTACGAGGATGTTTGCTCGCGCGCGCAGCTCACTCGCGATGAGTTTGAAGAGTTGCTTGGCCAACTGCAACAGCTTGGGCTTGTGACGGTGGAGGAGACATCCTTTGAAAAAGATGGAAGAGTTATTCCCTACAAAGTTGCAAGCCTGACGCGCAGGGGCGTGAACACGGAGAGCCTTGATGGGATGGAATTGTGGACGCGGGAAATTGGCGCAGGAAAATCCAGACCGAAGCCCGGCAAGGCCGCAAAACCAGTCGTAAAGCGTGAAATGAAGAGGGAAGATGTGCCGCTGACAGCCGCCGAACAGGAACTTGCAGAGATGCTGCGAGCATGGCGTCTTTTTGAAGCGAAGAAGACCGGCAAGCCAGCTTTTTTCCTCTTCTCGGAGAGCGTTCTGATGCAACTGGCGCGGCAGCAACCGAAAACTCTTTCAGAATTACTGGCGATTCCCGGCATGGGGCCTCGTAAAGTGGAACTGTATGGCGAAGCAATCTGCAGAATCTGCCGCGACTTCCGCGGATAATCAAGCCGCAGGCAAGCGCGCCGCCGCCGCACGCGACAAGGCCGCGCGACTGCGGAAGATTGTATGTAGCTGGCAGTACGAGGAAGCAGCGCAGCGTACAGGCGCCTCGCGCATAGCAGGTATTGACGAGGTGGGTCGCGGCTGCCTCTTTGGGCCGGTCGTTGCGGCAGCGGTGATTCTGCCGCTGGGCTGCGAGTTGCCCGGCCTGCGCGACTCAAAACAACTTCGACCCAGGGATCGCGAACGGCTCTCTGAAATGATTCAGAAATGCTGCCTCGCCTCTGCCGTGGCCGAGGTGGATTCAGTCACGATTGATCGCGTCAATATTTATCAGGCTACGCGACTGGCGATGCTTGCGGCGATCCAAAAGCTTGACCCACCGCCTGATTTTCTGCTGATTGATGCCATGAAGGTTGAGCACAATTGCCCGCAGCAGAGTCTTATCTATGGCGATGCGCTAAGCCTCTCGATTGCCGCAGCCAGCGTACTTGCCAAGGTCTACCGCGACGCTCTGATGTGCAGGATGGACGCGGAGTTTCCCGGCTACGAAATCGCTGCGCACAAGGGCTACGGAACGGCAAAGCATCTGGAGGCAATTCATCGTCTGGGACCAACCGCGCAGCACCGCAAAAGCTTTGCGCCAATGCGCCAGATGCAGTTTTTCGACTAAAATCGTTGCGACATGAACTAGTTCTATTGACCGTATGGTTTTGTGCTTGCCCACCCTTTCCACGATGAAGCTGTGGACAGGATGGGGCACCCACATGAGTACAAATTCAAGCGGTCACGGAGCCATGGCATGCAAAGCGGGATGGAGTGCAACTCGATGAGAAAGTTTGCAATCGGAATCACAATGCTTCTGTTGGCAGCGACCGCAGCCTGTGCACAGATGAGCGCCTCTGGAAGTGCAGAACTAACCGGGACCATTACGGGTCGCGTCTTCGCCGAGGACACGCAAAAGCCTGTGCGCTTCTGCACCGTGAATCTGACGGCCATCCGGAATGACAATTCAATGTCGCGCGGCGGAGGCAGTGGCTACGGCGGCATCGGCAGTTCTACCAATGTCAACGGTGCCTTTACGCTCAACGTTGCACCGGGCGAGTACTACGTATCCGCCTCGCAGGCCGGATATATTCAGGTGAATGCGCCGACCAGTTCCAGTGAGAGCGCTCCGCCGCAGGGCGCGCTGGTTCATGTTGTTGTGCAGGCGAATCAGACCGTGCAGGCAGATATCACCATTCAGCGCGGAGCAACGATCAGTGGCCACCTCAGCTATGATGACGGCACTCCGGCTGTGGGCATGAATGCGACCGCAGTCGTCATTGACACCAAGACCAGCAGCAAAACCCCGCTCACGGCCCGCGCAGATGATCGCGGCGAATACAGAATCAACGGCCTGCCCGACGGCAAATACACCGTCCGCGTGCAGGCCTCCTACGGATACGGCTTTACAGGCAATGGGGCAGGCGGCGCGCGCTCCGTACAGTTCCCAACTTATTACGGCAACACGCTGATCTTTTCGCAGGCAACGACCTTCGAAATACACTCCGGCGACGACCGCAGCGGAACAGACCTTACCGTTCCCGTCACCAGCCTGCGCTCCCTCTCCGGCTTTGTTCAGGCTGATGGAACGGGGCGCGGACTCAGCGGGATGAACGTAACTATATCGCTCAAGGATCCCACCGCGCCTCCGGGGGGAGTGGTTGCATCAACTGCCAGCTTCAGCACCTACACCCTGGCCGATGGCAGCTTCAAATTTGATGGTCTGCCGGATGGCGACTACTTCCTGAATGCGCAGGGAGGCACCGAAGGCCCTCCCGGAGGAATCGGCCGCCGCACTGCGGCACAGAATGGTGTGAGCTACAAGCCACTGCAGATTACCGCGACGGTGCAGAACGGGGATTCGAGCGGAAACGTACTGAGTCTGCAAACAAACAATTAAGGCGAGATCAGAATTGCTGTACCTGAGTACGCTTGCGCCGCTGCCACCAACTCAGCACAGGCCGCGCAGCAAAGAGAACCGCCACGGCAATCGTAATGCCCATCGGAGTAAGCACTCCCGCTTTGACCTGCCACCAGTAATGCAGAACAGCCAGTACCGCCGCCAGATACACCAGCCGATGCAATGCCTGCCAGCGTTTGCCGCCGAGTTTCCGAACTGCCCAGTTGGTTGAGGTCAGCGCGAGAGGCAGCAGAACCAGCCAGGCCGCAATCCCTGCCGTAATGTAACGACGCTTCAGGATGTCTGCCGCCATCGCCTGAGGATCAAAGTAAGAGTAGAGGCCAACATACGTCAGCAAATGCAGCGATGCATAGAAGAATGCAAACAATCCCAATTCCCGACGAAACTTGATCAGGAAACTCAATCGCGGTGTGAGCCTCCGGAGCGGCGTAATTGCCAGAGAAATCACCAGCAGACGAATCGTAGTAATTCCTGTGACAAAGGTGATGGTGTGCGTCGGGTCTGCGCCAAGATCACCAAAAACAGCACTGTAAATCAGCCATGCCAGAGGAAAAAGGCAGGTCAGCCACACCACAACATGTATCCAGAAGATTGCTCGCTTCGACATTGCACTCCGCTCGTTCCGCAGGAATCAGTAGTACCGGTTCAGGTCCATTCCGTTGTACATCGAGGCTACCGCGTCCCCATATCCATTGAACATGAGCGTGGTGCGGCGCTGCTTGTAGAAGGGCTGCCCGATGCGGCGCTCATTCTTTTGCGACCAGCGCGGATGGTCGTGGTTCGGATTCACATTTGAGTAGAAGCCATACTCTGCGCTGTTCAAAACATTCCATGTGGTAGGCGGCTGCCTGTCTACAAAGCGAATCGCAACGATGGATTTTGCTGATTTGAAGCCGTACTTCCACGGCACAACAACACGAACCGGCGCGCCGTTCTGGTTGGGCAGCACCTCGCCGTAAAGGCCGAAGGTCAGCAGCGTCAGCGGGTTCATCGCCTCATCCATGCGCAGCCCTTCGGAGTAGGGCCAGTTGATGTTTGCGTAGCGCGCCTGCGGCATCTGCCTGGGATCGTAGAGCGTGAGGAACTGCACGTACTTTGCGCTCGGCAGCGGATCGCACTGCCGTATGAACTCCGCAAGCGAGTAGCCCACCCACGGAATCACCATGCTCCATCCCTCTACGCAGCGATGGCGATAGACGCGATCTTCGAGCGTGCGCAATTTAAGCAACGCATCAATATCGAAGGTCTTCGGCTTCTTTACCAGTCCCTCGACTCGTACCGTCCACGGGCGTGTATGCAGAGTGCCTGCATACTTTGCCGGATCACTCTTATCGGTGCCGAACTCGTAGTAATTGTTATAGGTGGTTACATTCTCTCGGCTGGTCAGCTCCTCGCCGTTGGTGGTGATGGGGCTCTTGATGGTTTGCAGCTTCATCTCCGCAAGAGCCTGTTCGCTGAGCCCGTCAAGCAGCAGCGCTCCAGCCGCTGCGCTGGCGGCGGCAGAGAGAAACTGGCGGCGGTTCTTGTAATCGCCGGGCGTGGTGATCTCAGAGGATGGGATTTCGGCGGGCTTAAGAATGAGCATCGGGGAAGACCTCTTTTCTGCTGCGTACAAGTATGACGCTTCCAGCTATCGGTTGGTTACAGAAAGATTGCAGAATTCTTTATATGGATGGAATACGGCCTTGTAAATTACATTCCATCCACATCCATTAAAATAAAGGAAGAAATCAGAAAGGAATCTCCAAGATGTTCGCATCAGAATTGACGGCTCAGCGTCGCAGCCAGCTACGCGAGGCCGCTGAAATATTTCTCGCAGCACGTCGCGAAGGTAAATGGATCACGGAACTCCCCGAAGCTCTTCGCCCCATCAGCCAGCAGGAAGTGTATTTCATTCAGGACCGCGTTGCCGAAGGCTTTGGCGAATTGACCGGTTGGAAGATTGGAGCGCCTGCTCCCGATGCTGTGCCTGCGTATGCTCCCATGCCGCGCGCGCTTGGTTTTGGAGAGAGTGGAAGCCTGCTCAGCGCTAACGGCCCGCGCCACTATCGCGGAGTTGAGGCAGAGATTGCATTCTGCCTGAAGCAGGATCTGCCGCCGCGCCCAACACCTTACACGCGCGACGAGATTCTGCAGGCGATTGGCAGTTGCCATCCCGCGATTGAAGTTCTGGAATCTGCCTTTGCCGACCCCGACGGCAGCGACCCGCAGAGCGTGAATGCCGACCTGCAATTCAATGGCGGCTTCTTCTATGGCGCAGCGGTTGCAAACTGGAAGAGCATTTCCATCGCAGAGGAAAAGGTTGCGATGATTGTTGACGGCAGCGTTCGCGTGGAAGGAACCGGCAGTATTACCAACGGCCCGGACATCCTGCGTCTGCTGCTGTATCTGGCAAATGATGCCGCACCCCGCACCGGCGGCCTCAAAGCAGGGCAGTGGATTACCACCGGAAGCTGGACCGGCAAGACGCTCGCAGTCAGCGGTTCTGAGGCTGTTGCAAAGTTCGCGCACTTTGGCACCTGCGAGATTCGCTTCGCCTGATTATTCTTTGACGGCAAAGGGCCAGTGGCGTGCCTGTCGTGCGCGCAGCAGATAGACCGCCACTCCGCTCACAGCAACCAGCAGGGCCCACCACAGTTCGCGCGCAGCCTCTGCCCGCACAAACAAAATAAACAGAAATCCCGCAATCGCAATCAGCGGCGGCAGCGGGTAGAGCCATATCCGGAAGGGTCGCGGACGATTGGGTTGCGAACGGCGCAGTAAAATTACGCCCACGTGCTGCATCAGGAATTGCAGCAGGATGCGAATCACCACCAGCGCCGCAATCACCTGCTGAAAACTCAGAAAACAAAAGAGCGTTGCCACCGCGCCCAGCGCCAGCAGGGAACGATGCGGGAAGCCATGCTTTGGATGAATCGCACCCAGCGCCCGGAAATAATTTCCATCGAGAGCCGCGGCATATGGCACTCGCGAGTAGCCCAAAAGCAGCGAAAAGACCGAAGCAAAAGCAGCCCAGATAATCAGTCCTGCCAGCACCTTTGCAGCTACGCTGCCAAAGGTCATCTGCATGGCCACGGCAACCACTGCAAGGCCATCTGCGCTGCCTGCGCCCGTGTGCAAAGCTCTAATCTGTTCCGGTGCCAACACGCGCAGCACGCTCAGATTCATTCCGATATAAAGTACTGCCACCACCACAATCGAAATCAGAATCGCGCGCGGAATATTGCGCTCCGGTCGCCTGACCTCCGCGCCGAGAAAGGTGACGTTGTAGTAGCCCCAGTAATCGTAGGTGGCGATGAGCGTCGCAGAGCCGAGCGCGGCAGCTACACCGCTCGCTCCCAGACCGCCCATGTGCAGTGGTGGCAATGGATGCATCCCTTTGAATCCCGTTGCGAGCACAGCGGCCACTGCGGCCAGCACTCCGCCGAGCAGCAGCCATGCCATACGCGCAATTCCATGCAGTCCGCGATAGAGCAGCACTACCGCCAGCACACACGCCGCAGGAGCCAGCAGCATCGCCCAATTGAATTGCAGCGAACCGGTCAGAACAACCGGTTGTTTCAGCGCAGGAAAGAGCCACGCCGTATATTGCGCAAGACCGATGCATCCCGAAGCAATCGAAAGCGGCGCAGAAAAACTCAACTGCCACACATAAAGAAACGAGAGCAAGCGCCCCCAGCGCTCAGGGCCATAAATCTCGCGCAGAAAGCTGTAGGAACCGCCGGCCTGCGGAATTGCAGCGCCAAGTTCCGCCCACACCATGCCATCGCAAATTGCGAGCAGCGCGCCAAAGGCCCATGCGCAGATGGCTCCCGTCACGGAAAAGAATTCCGGGAAAGCGGCGATGACCAGCGGCAGCGTCAGGAACGGCCCCACGCCGATCATGTCCAGCATGTTGAGCGCCGTTGCGCTGCCGAGCGAGAGTTGGCGGCGTAGCGTCGGGTTGTTTACGGCTTCGCTCATTTTGCCCATTGGGAATTTCCGCGCAAATCTACACCGAGAGAGGTCTTCCTGAATATAAACTGTGAGGTGATGACCACGCGTGCAATTTCGTCCACCATTTTATTGGCTGCACTCTTCTCTTTGCCGGCAGTGGCGCAGTTGATGCAGCCCTTGCCGGAGGATCGCGGGGCCGCAGCGCTTTCGCTGCAACTCAAGCGCCTCCAGACATGGGGAAGCATTCTGGCCATCAACGCGCATCCCGACGACGAGGATGGCGCCATGCTCACCTACGAGAGCCGTGGCCAGGGCGTGCGCACCATGCTGGTTTCGCTTACGCGCGGCGAGGGCGGGCAGAATACGATGTCCGCGGACAGTTACGATGCGCTTGGACTTTTGCGCACTCAGGAACTGATCCGCGCCGCCGCATACTATGGTGCAGAAGTGCGCTGGGGAACCGTAGCCGACTTCGGATTCAGCAAGACACAGGAGGAGAGCTTCGACCAGTGGGGACATGATCGTGTCCTCTGCGATGCCGTTGCTGCCGTGCGCCGCTTCCGCCCGCTGGTTATCACTTCGAGCTTTGTTGGCGGTACTACCGATGGACACGGACATCATCAGGTCGCCGGAGAGATCGCGCAGGAGGTCTTTAACGCCGCCGGCGATGCAACGGTCTGCCCTGATCCTGGCCTCGCCCCCTGGAAGCCGCTGAAGGTCTACGCGCGCGTCCCCACCTTCTCAATCACAGAGAAGGGAATGTTCGATTACGCCACCGGGCAATGGGCTCCGGTGCTCTTTAAGAACTACATCACCGGCGAAGGGATGCACGCAGCACCGGCGACCAATGTTGTGGTCGAGACTGGCGGCGTTGATCCGGTATTGGGACGCAGCTACGCACAGATCGCCCGTGAGGGATGGGACCAGCAGCGCACGCAAAATGGCGGCGGATTCCTGGCGCTTCCCGGCGAAGTTTCCAGCGAATATCACCTCTACGCATCGCGTGTCGGCTCAACCGGCGCAAAGGAAACGAGCTTTTTCGACGGCATTGATACCAGCCTGATGGGACTGGCAAAGCTATCCTCCGCACCGCCAACATTTTTACTTGCAGGCCTGACCACCGTGTCCGGCGAGATTGAGGCCGCACAATCCGAATATAAGCCCACAAAGCCGGAAGCGATTGCGCCGCACCTGCATAAAGCGCTCGATGCAACCATCGAGACTTATAGCAGACTCTGCAAGGCAAGGCCGTGGACCGGGGAGGCGGAGCTTCTCTGCCATGAACTCTGGAACAAGCGCCGGCAGCTTAACGATGCTCTCGCGCTTGCGCTCTCGCTCGATGTCAACGCATGGGTCGCGACAACAGAAGACAACAACACGCGCCTTTCCTACGACGAGGCTCCGCGCACATTGCTTGCCGGCCAGCAGGCGACGGTTCGCGTCCATGCAACCGCAGCGCCCAATCCGTTGCTTGCCTTCAGCAATTCCCATCTGGTCGTGCCGCAGACCTGGCAGCAGGAGAAGCCCGCAGCCGCTCCAGCGACCAATCCCGATGCGCGCATTTCCATCCAGATTCCCCCAGATGCCGCACCGACGGCGCCGTACTTCCATCGCGACAGCATTGAGTCGCCCTACTACGAAATCTCCGACGAATCCCTGCGCGGAGAATCCTGGACGCCCTATCCGCTTCAGGTCCAGTCCACATGGATTTACGATGGCGCAAGCATCACCATCACACGCCCGGTCGTCACAGCCGAGCGAGTCAACGGTGAAGGAATGGTGCTGGAGCCAGCCGTCATCGCGCCAGCGCTGAGCCTCTCCGTGACACCCTCTGCCAACTTCATAATTTCCGGTAATACAGACACTATTCCTGTCACGGTTCGCCTTCACGCAGAAAAAGCAATTGATGGCGAAGTGCATCTCAAGCTTTCTCCTGGCTGGAGTTCCACTCCCGGAACGCAGAAATTTTTGCTCAAGCACTCCGGCGAGGAGGCAGAACTCTCTTTTACGTTGCAACCTCCCGCAGATACAGACGACAAACTCTTCCGCATTCAGGCCGAGGCCGTCGCCGAAGAGCAGAGCTACACGAGCGCTTTTGAGCGCATCGGCTACGAAGGCATTACGCCCAGCTACAGGCTTCGTCCTGCCGAGGTGCGCTTGCGCTCCATTGACCTCAAACTGCCTCGCGAGCGCTCCATTGGCTACGTGATGGGAACCGGCGACGAGCTGCCCGCTGCGCTGACTGCGCTTGGCTTCGAGGTTCATCTGCTGAACGATGCAGAGATTGCCGGCAGCGATCTCTCGCACTACAGCACGATTCTCGTCGGCATTCGCGCCTACTCCAGCCGCGCAGAATTGCGACAGCATCAGGAGCGCCTGATGGATTATGTGCAAAAGGGCGGCAATCTCGTCGTCGAATATCAGAGCGAAGATTTTCCTGCTCCGTATCCTCTCTCACTTGGCCGCTCGCCGGAGAAGGTTGTGGAAGAGGCTGCTCCGGTCAAGCTGCTTGAGCCGACATCCCCGCTGCTCAATTCGCCCAATCGCATCACTACGCATGATTTTGACAACTGGGTCGAGGAGCGCGGCCACTCCTTTCTGACAAGCTGGGATAATCATTATGCAGCGCTCACCGAAACCGCCGACAAGGGACAGGCTCCGCAGCGCGGAGGGTTGGTGACGACGCAATTTGGTCAGGGCCGTTACATATATATGTCGTTTGCGCTCTATCGCCAACTGCCGGAACTGGTTCCCGGTGCCTGCCGCCTGTTGGTCAATTTGCTTAACCCGGTAGCGCAATCCGAGAAGGATGCAGTTTCAAAATGAAACCACATCCTCCGATCACCTCCCACGATGAAATTCATTCACCGCTTATTCACTTTTAATTCGCAGAACCTTAACAATCCCCTGAGAACATGAGTAGTGTTCTCCCAGTCAGATCAAACGGATTGCTGTGTGCCGGCTGGGAATAAGCATGTTCTCGCATCAATGCTCTTCGTCACGGGATGAGGGGTACAGAACGCCAATCATCACGGCTACGATTCTTAACGATAACCAGACTTTTCAGTGTGGATTATCGTGGGGGGTTGTCTGCCGGGAGTACTGTAACCAAAATGTTTTTCCAATTTAAGGGGAGAGGCCAAATGAATTTCAAGATGAAGACGATTGCCGCTCTGGCACTGGCCGTTGTTGTTGTATCGTGTCAGGCTCAGACGGCAACCACCAGCAAACACAAGGCGAAGGCAAAGCCAGCAGAAGTTGCCGCCAAGCCTTCGGTCGAGGTGCAGATTGAATCTCTGCGGAAGGATCTGGAGACCCAGATCAACGGCTTGAAGCAGCAGGTTGCTGACCGCGATGCCAAGCTGGCTCAGGCTCAGCAGGCCGCCGCCGATGCACAGGCTGCCGCAAGCAAGGCACAGGCCGCTGCAGATGCGCAGGCTGCCACCGCCAGCGAGAATGCCAGCTCCGCCAGCGCTCTCAAGGCAACGGTCGAAGACCTGAAGGGCAACCAGACCTCTATCCTCACCACCATTCAGGATGAACAGAAGAAGGTCACTGCTGCTATCGAGAACCCCACAGCAATTCACTACAAGGGTGTGACCATTACACCTGGTGGATTCGTGGCGGCTGAAACAGTATTCCGTCAGAAGGCAACCGGTGCTGATCTTCCGACGGCCCTGAACAAGCCGACCTTCGATGGCGCAAACTCTGCTGCTCTCAGCGAGTTTTATGCCGGTGCACGTCAGTCCCGCATCTCTGCTCTCGTCGAGGGCAAGACCAAGGGCGTTACCTATCGTGGATACACCGAGACCGACTTCCTCGGCGTTGGCACTTCGTCCAACAACAACCAGTCCAACAGCTATGTGCTGCGTGAGCGCGTTTTCTGGGCGCAGGCACAGTTCAAATCCGGCTTCACCCTCCAGGCAGGGCAGAGCTGGTCGCTCGCAACAGAGCGCAAGAAGGGTCTCTCTAACTTCTCCAGCGACGTAGAGACACCGCTCACGATTGACCCGAACTACGTTCCGGGTTTCGTGTGGGCTCGCCAGTATGGCTTCGCTGCTATCCAGAATGGAAAGCACGTTTCCTACGGCGTTTCTCTTGAGAATGCTCAGACCATCACCGGCGGCAGCGGATGCCCGGCCGGCTCCTGCACCATCGGTGGTTCTACTGCCGGTGTTCAGAGCAGCTCATACAACAACCTGAATGGAACCTACACCTACAACCTCGGCCCGGACATCATCGCCAAGGTTGCAGTTGATCCGGGTTGGGGCCACTACGAAGTCTTCGCCATTGGCCGCTTCCCGCACTACGAGTACTACCCCAACTACACCCTCACCGGCGCGGCTGCAACCGCTGGCCGCTTTACCGACTCTGTTCCTTCGGGCGGCTTCGGTGGCAGCCTTCGTGCACCAGTCCTTGGCAAGTATGCTGACTTCGGCGTATCTGGTCTGTATGGACAAGGCGTTGGCCGCTACGGTGACTCCACCATCGCCGACGTCACCTTCGACGCCAAGGGCCGCATGAAGGCTCTTGAGACCGGCTCTGCTCTTGCAACCCTCGAAACGCATCCGACACCGCGTCTGACCATCTACCTGAACTACGGCGAGGACTTTGTTGGTCGCCTTAACACTCTGGGCGCTGGTGCCGGTGCCGGTTACGGCCTTCTGACCGCCAACAACACGGGTTGCAACATCGAGTCTGCAACGCCTCCCACATCCACCACGCCCACCAACGGCGCACCGGCAAGCTGCGCGGGCAACATCAAGGATGTCAGCGAGTTCGTGGCCGGCGCCTGGTATGACTTCTACAAGGGACCGGCTGGTCGTCTCCGCTACGGTGTTCAGTACGGATATCTCGACACAGCCCTGTGGACCGGTGCTGCGGCTGGCAACGGCTATAGCGCACCAATTCCTTCCAACATCGCCAATCCTCATGCCACCAACAACCAGTTCTACACCTCCTTCCGCTACTACCTCCCGTAGTCAGCGCTGCAACTGCTCCATACAGAAAGGGCACCCGCGAGGGTGCCCTTTCTGCTGCTCGCACTATAGTATTTTTGCTTTAAGGAAGCTCTGAACAAGTTCTCATCCCCATGTTTTATGTCAGGGCACAACTTTAGTCGTGCCGCGAACGATCAAAAAAAAGAGATGAACTTCAGCCCCCGAACGCATTCCAGCGCAATAAATTAGATTCCTGGCAGCGGCTGAAGCCGGACTCGTGTTTGCGCTGAATCGGCACGACAGAAGTCGTGCCCTGACACTTGTTGCCAACTTGTTCAGAGCTTCCTTATGTCTTTACAGAAATCGAGGTGCGGGGTGGATTTTTTGCGAAAAATCCCCCCCGCACCTCGCCGTGATTTCAACATGCAAAGCGAAAACGCTCTATGATGTTGCTGCGTTCCTATTTGATTTCATCCCATTCAGGAGAAACCGATGAAGCATGCTGCCTCGCTGTTTCTGACCCTTGTGCTCACTCTTGCAACACCCTCCCGAATTTCTGCGCAGCAATTAGCCGAACAGTTCAAACAGGCCCGCGTCAATAATCCCACAGCCTCCTTCCTCGACATTTCTGCTCGACGCGCAGAACTTGCCAAGGCCATCAATCCTCGGTTGTTGCATGCTCTCTCTGACAAGCATGGCTGCGTTGATGCGGAGCAACCAGCGCCGCCTATAGGGCGCATGATCATCCCACACCACTACCTGACCGGCAGCAATGGTCCGGTGAATCCGGAGGAGGGCGTAGCGGCAGAGCCTTATCGGCGACTTGACGACGCGGCCAGCCATGGAGCGAGCCGCTACCTTGCCACCGGAGATCACGCGGAGGCAGCCTGCGTCGCAAGCCTGCTGGCAAACTGGGCCACGGCCAACGCTCTGCTCGACTACACCAGCAAAGAGAGCAGTCAGGCATGGTATCAGGTGGAGTGGACGATGAGTTCCATCTCGCTGGCATGGTCGGTTGTGCAGTCGGACCCTGCGATTCCCGCAGAGCAGCGCAAAACGGTTCTTGCGTGGATGCACAAAGTAACCGAGTATATGTTTGCTCAGAATCCCCACGATGATCTCTCAAGAGAAAACAACCATGCCTACTGGAGGGCGCTCGTCGCCACCTCGGTAGGGATACTGACAAACGACGACAAGCTTTATCGCAAAGGGCTGGAGCAGTATGCGCGCGCACTGGCACAGATGAATCCGGATGGCTCGCTGCCTAAAGAGATGATGCGCCACGAGAATGCGCTCGGATACCAGAGCTTTGCACTTGCGCCGCTCGTGTTGATCGCAGAGCTTGCCAGCCGTCAGGGAATTGACCTGTACGATTTGAAGGAGAACGGACATACCATCATGGATGCAGTCCACTTCCTTCAGAACGCATCTGCCAATCTAAGCATTATGAAAAAGTATGCGACAGAGGAGCAGCGGTTTTCTCTTCAAACCAGCAAATATCCCCCGGCGTGGATGGAGTTCTGGGCAAAAAGACACCCGGACAAGCAGTGGGATGCCTTGCTGACCAAGCCTCTGTTTGATTCCAACCTCGGCGGCAACGCCACACTCTACGCCGCTCCCGCAAAATAAAGAAGGGCATCCGCAGGGTGCCCTTGCGGCTGATTTGCCGCGCTGCTCGATGGGAAGATGAATCTAGTGGGGAGCGTCCTCGCTCTTTGCCCTGGATGCTTCAGCGGCAGCCTGAGCCGCAGCCTTTGAGCGCCAGTCGGGCTTTTTTTCCACATCCTGCGGCTTCGAGATGCCAAAGGCATTCAGGAAAGCCCCAAGAGCACTCTTCAGCGATTCGCTAAGGCTCATGAATTTTGTCCTCTGCTGTATTGTCTCAGCCTGTTGGCTGTTTCCTCAAGCTTGGCAAGGACATTCGCACCGCCTACTCCAGCCCATTGCGGGCAATCACATACCGGTAAAACTCGGAACTCAGCTTGGGCGTGCGCTTTTGCGTCTTGAAGTCCACGTAGGTGATGCCGAAGCGCTTGCCGTAACCATCGGCCCATTCGTAGTTGTCCATCAGGCTCCAAAGGAAGTATCCCTTAACAGGGATTCCCTCGGAGACAGCGCGCTGCAAATGCGTCAGATAGTTGCGCAGGAACATGACACGATCCGTGTCGTAGACGTGGCCATCAGCAGCTATCCTGTCGTCGCTGGAACAACCATTTTCGGTGATGTAGATGTTCTTGACGCCCCAGTTCTGATGCGCCAGACGAGGGGACCAGTAGAGTGCCTCTGGCACAATCTTTAGCCAGGGGGAAAGCATCGAGGGGTAGGAACTGGGCATGGAGAGCTTCTGATAGCCCAGATTGCTGTCGTCCGCCTGAACGTAATTTCCGTTGTAGACATTGAGACCGACAAAATCCATCGGGCTGGCAATGGTTTTCATTTCTTCGGGTGTGAATTTTGGTGCTGCTGCACCTAGCTTGTTCAAATAGTTCTCGGTGTAACGGCCCTCCATCAGGACGGTCAGATAGCGGGCATTCTCTTCGCGCATGGCAGTAGCTGCGGCGCGAATGTTCTCCTCTGTTTCTATGGCGGGAACCATGACGTTGGCATTGTCTGCGATTCCCACGCGGGTGTTTTGATTGCAGGCAGCGCGGATGGAGCCGACGGCTAAGCCATGCGCCAGCACAACATTGTGAGCTGTAGCAGCCAAAGCAGCGCTGTCCAGCTTCCGCCCCGGTGCGTGGGAGCCATTGCCGTAGCCAAGTTCGACGAAGGTCCACATCTCATTCATGGTCATGAAGTTCGGGATGCGGTCTTTGAGCGCCCCTGCAGCGTATGCGCAGTAGTCTGCAAATGCTTTAGAGGTGTCGCGGTTCTGCCATCCGCCCTTGTCTTCCAGAGCCTGCGGCAGATCCCAGTGGAAGAGGGTACAGAAGGGCGTAATTCCGGCATTGGCCAGTTCGTCCAACATCCGTTTATAAAAGTCGAGTCCCCTGGGATTGGGCGCTCCTACACCCTGAGGAAAGATGCGTGGCCACGCAATCGAGAAGCGATAACCCCTGACGCCGAGCGCCTTCATCAGCGCAATGTCTTCCTTGTAGCGGTGGAAGTGGTCGTCGGCAACGTCGCCGGTATCGCCGTTGGCAACCTTGCCGGGAGTGTGCGAGAAGGTGTCCCAGATGGAGAGCCCGCGGCCGTCTTCCCCGGATGCGCCCTCGACCTGATAGGAGGCTGTCGCCGAACCCCAGAGGAACCCGGCGGGGAAGCTGCGTGGTGCTATTGTCCGCTGCGGAGTAGCTCCAGCGGCCTCAATCAGGGTGGCAGGCAGTAGAGTGGAGGCGGCAGCAAGTGTGCAACCGGCTTTAACAAAATTTCGACGATCCATTCTCAAGGCTCCAGAGATTTCAAATTTCCGGTTGCGGATACAATCGCGGAAGGCTCAGGAATCAAGATACATCGAAAGGCGGCAAAATCTGAAATCGATTTCAACAAAGAGTGTGGCCGGTCACATGCTGGTTCCTTCCGGCTCTCGGTTGCTCGCGGGCTGTTGGCATTTCAATTACTCTGGTAGTGCAGCCTTTCCTGAGTTGTTTCCGACTGCTGTAGCTTTTCCCACGGAAGGATGAAGTGGATGCCTGAGAGATTCGTTGTTAGCAGGAGTGTTGTTTTTGCAGGGATTCTTTTCGCAACCGCTGTACTGGTTATGCCCCGGCAAATGGCTGCTGCGCAGAACAGGCCGAGCTATCCCATTCAGGTCAGGGATACTCCGACAAAGACTCCCAAGGCCGATGCGCCCAAGCCGGACATCATTATTTTTACCAATGGAGACACGCTCACGGGGCAGTTTCTGCGCGCGATTGCAGGCGCGGTCACCTTCCACAGCGACCTGCTGAATCTGGACATATCGGTGCCGTGGGATAAGATTCGCGAGTTGCATTCCAGCAAGAACGTAACCCTACTGCCAGCCGGCCAGCGTGTGACCCGGAAGACCGGCGACGACAAACTCGTTCGTGGAACACTTACCATTGCCGACAAACAAATAACGATTGTGCCCGCCAATGGCGTGAGCCGCAGTTTCCCGGAAGCCAAGGTGGCGCATGTGCTTGACACCAAGACCTTCGAGCACGAACTGCACCGCACGCCGAGCTTTTGGCGCGGGTGGAATGGCACCCTGAATGCCGGTGCCACGATTGTGCGCTCCACCTCGGACAGCACAACCTATAACGGCGGATTCAATCTGATTCGCGCGATTCCCAGCGTTTCCTTTTTGCCGCAGCGGAGCCGCACGACTCTGGGATTCTCCGGCTCTTACGGCAAGATCACCGAGCCGCAGAGAGCGACTTCCACCGCTCCTGCGGGAGAACTGATTGTTACCTCCTCGATTTATCACGCGGGCGCCGAACATGACCGTTACTTCAGCACGCAGTTTTATGCGCTGGGCCAGACGGCCTTCGACCACAATCTGGGTCAGGGACTCGATTTGCAGCAGATTTACGGTAGCGGCATCGGATGGACGGCCATCAAGCATCCCAATGAACAACTGGATGTGAAGGCGACACTCCAGTACGAGCAGCAGAGTTTTACTTCGACCAGCACCACGCCGACACACGATCTGGTAGGCTCGACGTTTACGCTTGCGTATATGCGCAAGCTGCCCTACAAGGCGACATTTAACCAGCAGGTACTCATCATTCCGGCCTACAATACGCCGAGCGCCTTCACCATGTCAGAGAACGACCGGCTTTCACTTCCGGTCTATAAGCGCCTGGGTGTGACCGTGAGCACGCTGGACAGCTATTTGTACAATCCTCCTGCGGCTACGGCTCCGGCACCGATCAACCAGCGCAACTCCTTTCAGTTCACCACGGGCGTCAGTTATTCGCTGCGCTAGGGCAGACGGCGGAATGCAGGGAATTCGATTTTTGAAGCCGTCGGCGGCACAGGCGACGGGCAGATGATTTAATGGAAACAGGGCCTGATTTCGAGCATGGCCCGATAGGTTTTCGGGAGGATGTTTCGTTTTGAATGTATATGGATTTGCCCGTAAGGCGGGGCTTCTCGTCCTGTTTGCAGCAACAACGTTGGCACTGATCCCAGCGGCTATGGCCGAGAGCGGCACAGATGCCGGCGCGGCAGCTTCCTCCTCCTCTCAACAGACACAGCCGATTGTGCCGCATTCGGTGCAGGAGCGCATCCGTTTGCGCAAACAGCAGCGTCTGGAGCAACAGATTCAGGAGAACTACTCGCACAAGTACGAGACTTATCTTGGACTCGGCTATCTGCGTTTTCATTCCGGCGTCAATCTGCAAAAAATTAACGAGCGCGACTGGGTGATGGGCTTATCCCGCTGGTACAGCCAGAAGTGGGGCGTTTCCCTCGAAGGCCGCGGCACCTATGGAACGGCCTACACCGGTCCCTATTCCGGCTCTCTGGGAACCTTTCTGCCGGAAATTTATCAGTACTCCGGACTGGTTGGCGCGAATTATCGCTTCTATCTGCGTCCCAGAATCGGAGCTACCGCACGTCTGGCTGTCGGGCCAATCTACGGCAACTTCGACGGCGACGCTCACGGCCACACCTCGGCGGATTACAACGCGATTGGCGAAGGCCTCTATGCCAACTCGACCAACATCGCTGTGAATATAGCGGTTCCGGTGGATATAACGGTTGTTCCGAATCTGGCTATTCGCGTTACGCCGGAGTACCTGCTGACACCCTTCAATGTGACATCTTCTTATACGGGTAACAAGGGAACTGCGCTCCAGAACAATCTCGGCTTCAACGCCGGCATCGTTTATCGCTTTGGCAAGCGATAGATTTTTTAGCAGCAAAGCGAAAAGCCTCGCATTGCGCGAGGCTTTTTGCTTTGAACAGGAGAGATTAGGACAGAATCGGGATACCGGCAATGCGCTGCTGCCACTCCGCCGGGCCTGTCTTGTGGACGCTGGTTCCTTTAGCATCCACGGCGACGGTCACGGGCATATCCTGCACGGTGAACTCGTAGATGGCTTCCATGCCCAAATCCTCAAAGGCAAGAACGCGCGAGGCTTTGATGGCCTTTGAGACCAGATAAGCCGCGCCACCAACCGCCATCAGATAAACGGCTCCATTGTCGCGGATGGCCTCGATAGCGGCATCGCCGCGCTCGGCCTTGCCGACCATTCCGAGCAGGCCAGTCTGCTCAAGAATCTGACGGGTGAACTTGTCCATGCGGGTTGCTGTGGTCGGGCCCGCCGGGCCAATCACCTCTTCGCGCACAGCATCTACCGGGCCAACGTAATAGATGAAACGATCCTTCAAATCAACGGGAAGCGTTTCTCCCTTGTTGAGCATGTCCACCATGCGTTTGTGCGCGGCATCGCGGCCTGTGAGCAGCTTTCCGTTCAGCAACAAAACCTCGCCGGGCTTCCAGGTTGCGGCCTCGGCGCGAGTGACGGTGTCGAGGTTGACGCGGCGTGCAGTGCTGACGTCGTAGGCGAGCTTCGGCCACAGGTTTAGATTTGGCGGGTCAGGCGCGACGGCACCAGAGCCGTCCAAAACAAAATGCACATGGCGGGTGGCAGCGCAGTTGGGGATCATCGCGATGGGCAGATTCGCCGCGTGGCAGGGATACTCGCGGATTTTTACATCAAGCACGGTGGTCAGCCCGCCGAGTCCCTGAGCGCCGATGCCGAGGCGATTCACTTTTTCGTACAACTCGATGCGGCGCTCTTCGAGGCGGTTTGCGGGGCCGCGCGCGATGAGTTGCTGAATGTCTATTGGGTCCATCAGAACCTCTTTTGCCATGGACATTGCCTTCTCTGCGGTGCCGCCGATGCCGATTCCCAACATGCCGGGAGGACACCATCCCGCGCCCATGGTGGGAACGGTTTTGAGAACCCACTCGACAATTGAGTCCGAGGGGTTCAGCATAGCGAATTTGGATTTGGCCTCGCTGCCGCCGCCCTTGGCTGCAACGGTGATTTCGACTTTGTCGCCCTTGACCAGTTCCACGCTGACAACGGCGGGGGTGTTATCGCCTGTGTTTTTGCGCGCTCCGGCGGGGTCGCTGAGGACGGAGGCGCGCAGCTTGTTGTCGGGGTCGAGGTAGGCCTTGCGAACGCCTGCGTCAACCATCGCCTGGAGGTCGAGCGTGGAATCCCACTGTACGTCCATGCCGACCTTGACGAAGGCGTTGACGATGCCGGTGTCCTGACAGATGGGGCGATGGCCCTCGGCGCACATGCGGCTGTTGATGAGAATCTGCGCGATGGCGTCCTTGGCGGCGTGCGACTGCTCCAGCTCATAGGCCTGGGCGAGGGAGGTGATGAAGTCCTCGGGGTGGTAATAGCTGATGTATTGCAGAGCGTTTGCGACGCTCTCAATCACGTCGGACTGACGGATAACGGCCATGCGGAAAACCTCCCAGTGAGAGATATAGGGTAACGCGGGGGAGGCGGGTTTGGCATCTGGTGGAATGCTCATTCCTTTGCGTGAGCGGTATAGCTCAGAACTTTCTGCGTGACTTTGCCAGAATCATGAGGATTCAGGTTCAGAAAATTGATAGGAGATGATTCCATGCCACTCATCAATGTTGTTGTCATCATTGCCATCGTCGGTCTGCTGCTTTATCTGGTGAATCGCTACATTCCCATGCAGGGTCAGATTAAGGGAATCCTGAATGGTGTTGTCGTCATCGCTATCGTTATCTGGCTGCTGAAGGTCTTCGGTCTGCTGAACGCAATCCTCGACTATCGCGTTGGACATTAAGAGGGCAACCGTCAGAGAAGCATACCTCAGGGCGTGAAGGCTACTGCTCCCTCCGTTGTTCACAAAATCTCAGATGGCTCTGTTGTGACCCAGGGAAGCTCTGAACAAGTCTTGGTGTGCAGTGTTTTGAAAGGGCGCGGTTTTAACCGCGCCGCTTGCCGGGTAAATTAACTTCTGGGCTTCAGCCCCTGAGGGAATGTATTTTCAATGACTTGCATTCCCTCGGCGGCTAAAGCCGAACCCTTTGATTGTGCGTCCATGGCGGGGCTGAAAGCCCCGCCCTTTCAAAACATCGCAAGAGTGGAACTTGTTCAGAGCTTCCCCAGGGCCTGGTCGTTGCGGAAGGGGGAAATATACCCGCTACGGAATGACAATATCTTAGTGATGCGGAATGCCACATCCATCCCTGCTGTGGTTTACCCTAGGGGTGAGGAATAGATGCGTCATGAGCAATCTTGTGGACGTAATCGTGATCGGTGCCGGGCCTACGGGACTCGCCTGCGCTATTGATGCGCAAAAGGCTGGCCTCTCCGTGGAGATCGTCGAAAAAGGATGCCTCTGTAATTCACTCTTTCACTATCCCGCAAATATGACCTTCTTCACCACGCCGGAACTGCTCGAAATCGGCGACATTCCATTTCCCAGCCCCAATCAGAAACCCACTCGGAACGAAGCGCTCCAGTACTACCGTCAGGTGGCGCAGCACTACAAACTGGCGGTGCATCCCTATGAACGCGTCGAGCGCGTTACCGGCGTAGATGGCGACTTTACTCTGCACACCATTGACCGCTACGAGCGGCCTATCCTGCGACGAACCCGCAAACTGGTGATCGCAACCGGATATTACGATCTGCCGAATTACATGGGGATTCCGGGCGAGTCGCTGGCCAAGGTCTTTCACTATTACAACGACCCACATCCCTACTGCGGCCAGGATGTGCTGGTGATCGGCGGCAAAAACTCCGCTGCCATCGCCGCGCTGGAGCTTTGGCGCAATGGGGCGCGGGTGACGCTGGTGCATCGCGACAGTGAATTGCATCGCCATGTAAAGTACTGGATCAGGCCCGACCTTGAAAATCGCATCAAGAATGGCGAAATCACAGCCTACTTCCAGAGCAAAGTTACGCTCATTGAGCCCGATACCGTCACGCTCCAGACACCGCGTGGGGAACTGCTGCTGGCAAACAATTTTGTATTTGCCATGACCGGATACCATCCGGACTTTGACTTTTTGCTCGATTCCGGCATCCAACTGGAAGGGGAAGATAAACGCCCCCTGACCAATCCGAAGACGCTGGAGAGCAATGTGGCTGGAATCTATCTGGCCGGAGTCATTGTTGCCGGTTCACGGACCAATGAGATATTTATCGAGAATGGACGCTTCCACGGACAGCAGATTGCAGCAAGCCTGAAAGAAGCACTGAAAGCCGGTTGAAGAGCAACTCAGCCTGACCATTTGAAGGAGAGTTCTGTGGAACGTAATCGCAAGTCCTTCTGGCGTCCGAGAACTATCCGGCAACAACTGATACTGGGCCTCCTGCTGGTCAAGGTCTTTTCCATCCTGTTCTTTGTGCTTCTGCTCTTGCAGGTCGAGCGCAAGGATATGCTGAAACGCTCCGAGCTTCGCGTTGAATATCTGACAAATTCGCTTTTGGTTGAGGTCCGGCAGGCCTTTGAACAGGGCCAACCGAGTGCGTCTCTGAATGCTATTCAGATTGTGACCAACAGCCCCAGTACCAACTACGCCAAGGTGACCGATCCCACCGGCAAGACGATCTATGCGAATCCGGAGAGCCTGGTGGGGCAGATGCTTACGCCGGTCGAGCAGGAGAAACTTCAAAAGCTGAAGGAAGAGGACTTTGTCACCTACACCATTCCAGACCAGAGATACGGAGATCTTTATGCGGGAGTAAGACCGGTCTACTCCGAGGGCAAGCTGTGCGCCTATGTGTGGGTCTACACAAACCCATCGCTGGAGAAACAGCAGATGTCGGACCTTCTGCGGGTTACCGCGATGTTTGTGATTGTCTGGCTGGTCTTCACGCTGCTGCTGGTGTGGATTCTGGCAAGTTCGATTACCCGTCCGCTCGACAATCTGCTGCGGGGCACACGTGCCATCATCCATTCGCCGGAGTCGCTCAAGGATTTTCCGCTGCCCATTACTTCAAACAACGAGGTAGCTGACCTGACCATCGCCTTCAACCTGATGGTTGCTGCCATCGAAGAGCAGCGCTCCGGCCTGCGCGATACTCTCTCCCTGCTGGATTCGATGCTGGCCCATGCGCCGATCGGTTTTGCGTTTCTTGACCGCCGATGCCGCTTTGTCCGCATCAACGGATTTTTTACGCAGATGATGGGCCACCCCAATTCCCGCTACATCGGACGCACGATTTACGAGATGCTGCCGGAAACCTCTGCCCGTGAACTGGAGGCGGCAGCGCAGAGCGTTTTTCAGACCGGGGAACCGGTTGTGGATATGGAACTGAACATGTTGGAGGGGGCTGAACCGGACCAGCGGCTTCTTCCTGCGGGAAAGAACCTGAGTTGGTTGACGCGTATCTATCCGGTAAAAAGCAGTTCAGCGGAGATTGGCTGGGTCGGCGTGATTGCAATGGATACAAGCGAGCGGAAACGCTCGGAAGAGGCGATGCGCAGGACAGAAAAGCTGGCCGCAACGGGCAGACTGGCTGCATCCATTGCGCACGAGATCAACAACCCGCTGGAAGCAGTCACCAATCTGCTCTACCTGTTGCGCAATCACACTGCGCTGGACTCGGTGGCGTACCAGTACGCCACTCTGGCCGAGCACGAACTGCGGCGCGTCTCCGAGATCACACAGCAGACACTGCGCTTTTATCGCCAGAGTTCTCATGCAACTGAGACCAACCTCTGCGAGCTGATGGACAGCATTTTGAATCTGAATCACGGGCGATTGCTGGCGCTCGACGTCCGATTAAAGAAGGAGTACGCATCTGAGGTTCAGCTTTACTGCTACTCCGGCGAGATTCGGCAGGTCTTTGCCAATCTGGTGGGCAACGCTCTGGATGCGATGCCGACCGGTGGGGAGTTGCGGATACGGATTCGTCGCACACATAGCTGGTTGACAGGCTGGAGCGGTGTCCGTGTCACGGTGGCCGATACCGGATCGGGGATGACGTCGGAGGTTCGCAAACGCATCTTCGATGCATTTTTTACAACCAAGGAGGTTACTGGAACCGGCCTCGGCTTGTGGGTTTCAAACGAGATTATCGGCAAGCATCAGGGTCTGGTGCAGGTGCGCAGCCGAGTGGCAGGCAAGGGCCACGCTTCAGGCTCCGTCTTCTTCCTCTTCTTTCCGGACAGGGAGAAATTGACGGGCGATGGGTTAGATGCCTCTTTGGCTGCGGATACAAGCGGCGAAACCAAATAACGATAGCTGAATCCATAAAAAGAGGCCGTCCGAGATGCGGGCGGCCTCTTTTATGGAATTGCGGAAAACTAGCGCAGGTTCAGGCGCTCGGTGGCTGGTTGCCATGCGGGCTGTTGCGCAGCAAAGTTCCTGACGGCGCAGCGGCTGGGATGGGGAGCGGTTCTGTAGGAGCGGGTAATGCGCAGGCGATTCATGATGACGTAACGGGTACGCAGTCCGCTGAGGGTTGCCGGCAGGGTTGCAGGAACATGGTTTTTGTCTACAAAGATGTAGAGGGCGGCCTCGTTCGGGTTATCAAGACTCTGCGAGACGCCTACGCCGAAGTAGCTCTGGCTTGAGGTCAGCGAATGCTTCAACTGATTTTTGATGGTGATTGCATTGCTGAGTGCTGCTGAGGAGAGTGTAATGCCGGTAGAAGGCGTTGTGCGTGCCGTTCCGGCAGCGATCTCAGCCGCGGTGGTTGGTACTGCAATGGTGCGAACTCCGCCGATGGTGGCCGGAACCGTTACATTCGCCAGAGTCTTGTCGGTGTAGACGACGACGGCTGCCTCGCCGGGGTGATCGTAGCTCTTGCCGGCAGCTACACCAAGAATTCCACCTCTGGAACTGACGATGGACTGGGCGTTGGCGAGCGCTGCGTTGAGCCGGTTGGTTTCGCCGGCAGAGAGAGCAGCCAGCTTTTTGCCGGAGGAGGGATTGAAGGTTCCGGCATCATAGTTGAGGCAACTGACGGAGTGGGTGGTGCCGCCGACAAAGGTGAAGGTCTTGCCGGTGATGTATTCCATTGCCGTCGAAGTGGGAGCAATTGTTGTGCTGCCAAGCTCACTGAGCACATCGCCGACGGGCTGTGCAATGGTTTCCGTCTGGTTATTTGAGTCGGTGCCGCCGGCAAAGAGCAGGGCTACGGGCTCCGCGTTCGACGCATCCACAATCAGCGAGCCGGAGTCGCCCGCATCGCTGAAGCTGTTGCTCACAATCGCAATCTGATTGTTGTAGTACTTGGTGATGTAAGGGTTGGTTCCAGCGCAATCGGTGAAGTACTCGACCGGAATATCGTCCACGCCAACGGCAGCGATGGAGGAGCAGGTGAGGCCGGTCGTTCTTCCGCTCTTGGCCACGGTCAGGTTGGGGGTTGCAGTTTCGCCTGCTCCGGCTGCCGGTGCTGCGGGTGACAGAGTTCCGCCGGAGGGCGTTCCCAGATTCAGAATCTTGCCGGTCGGGTCAACCGAGCCGTTGTTGATGAATGCAACGGCTGCGTCCACATTGGTTGCCGGAGCATTCAGCGGCACATAGCCGGTCAGAGATGCAACACTGTTCAGTGTGCTGCCGGTGGATCCAAACGGAATGCAGTTGTCATCAATCAATCCGGGTTGCACGATGGTGCTGCCGATGGCGGAAGAGCTGTTTGTGCCACCCCAGTCGCTGCGGGCCAGCACGTGATTGTTGCTCAGGATGTATTTGTAGGTCCCGTCCGTTACCAGAGAACCCAGAGTTCCGCCGCAGCAATCTGCGATGTAATAGTTGTAACCGTTCTGAGTGGCTGTGTCGTAGTCGCTGTTGCTGCCGCCGCTGGTGCCAAGCTCAATGGCTCCGGTCTGCACATTCTGATTTGTAAGAGGACTGGAACTGATTCCGGCACTGTTGAGCAGGATGGGAGCATCGGTCTGGGAAGTTGTGGTGCCGATGGTCGCCACTAAAAAGGTCGGCGTGGTTGCGGAAATGACAGACGGAGCCGTGTATGTGACCTGGCAGTATGTGTACTGCGGATTGCTGGAAGTGATTCCAGCGCGAGTGCAGGAGGAGCCCGAAAGGGTTCCGACTCCGCCAGTGCTGCCCGTCGAAGTGTTACTGAGCGCGTAATTGATGCCCGTGGAGCCACCGACCTCGGAGGTATAGGTGTAGAAGGTCATGGTTCCGTTGGCTGGGATGGTGGCGTTTTCAGGCGTAAGGGGCTGCAGGAAGCCGGGTGTAATGGTAATGACAACGGAGGCTGTGGGAGTGGTGAGCGTACTGCCGACCAGAGTGGCGGTAACCGTTGCCTTGTCCACGTCCTGCGTCATGCAGTCCGGAGGCGTGAAAAGCCCGGTGGAAGTGATGGCCAGCGTCTGGTTGCAGCTAGAGACGGGATCACCCCCGCTGACCGTCCAGGTGACATTGGCCGGCGTCGAAGTCCCGGTAAGCACTGCTTTGAACTGAACCGAGCCATTTGTGTCAATGGAGGCGGAGGACGGCGTAATCGTAAAGGTGCTGTTTGAAGAAGAGGGCGAAGAACTGCCTCCGCTGCAACCGGAAATTACGACGCCAATACTTAGTACGAGAGCTAATCCTGTCAGACGCATAGAAACTCCTTAAAATGCCAGCCTTCCGGGACCTCCCCGGGAGACGTAACCACACCAGCCGCACTATCCTCAGCAGACAAGGATATGTCAAAGACGTACCACAAGGGAAATAGTTACCCCGCTCCGCTTGATTCCTTAACCCCAAATCGGTCAAAAAGTCGTTGCATTGAAAGGGCTGGCTTTCAGCGGGAATGTAAATTGTTGAATAAACATTCCCTCAGGGGCTAAAGCCCAGGAAGTTTTTGCCCGTCGAGCGGCGCGGCTAAAGCCACGCCCTTTCAAAACAAAAACAACCCGAACGCAAATAAGTTTTCCACAACTGCGCTCTTTCAAAACAAAGTCAATCCCAGCGCAAATGGGTTTTCTGCAGTCGCACCTTTCAAAACAGAGTCAATTTCCGCGCAAATGGGCTCTCCGCAGTTGCGCTCTTTCAAAACAGAGTCAATCCCAGTGCAAATGGGTTTTCTGCATTTGCGCCTTTCAAAACAGAGTCAATTCCAACTCAAACGAGTTTCCCCCAGCCTGTCCGGCGGGATTCAGGAGATGACGCGGCGGACAAATCCCCTCAATCCGAGCCTTCCCAACAGATACAGCGATATCAGTAAAGCCAGCAGTATCACGTACCAGGGCATGTGCGGCACATCCGGCGTCAGAGCCGTGCGCAGACCCTCACTCATATAGACGATCGGATTCAGCAGCACAGCCCATTTGAGCACAGGAATCCTGTTCAACATGCTCCATGGGTAATAGACGCATCCGAGGAAGGTAATGGGTACAAGAACGATGGAAAAAACCAGTCCAATCTGCGGCGGCTTGACGTTGGCCCCAATGGCCAGACCAAGCGCTCCGGCGACCAGACTCGACAAAATGAGCACCAGAACGGCAAAAAACCAGTGATCCACGCGTGCTGCGACGGGCGTTGTGGGGATGTAAATGGCCAACGGAAGAACGATGAGCGCGGCAATAATGCTTTGCATGGCGCCAAAACAGATTTTTTCGATGGCAACGCCGGCCACCGGCAAGGGACTCATGACGCGGTCGTCAATCTCGCGGGTGACTCCGAACTCCGAGGAGAGGGGCAGGGCAACGGCAGCAATGGCGCTGAACATGATGGCAACCGCCATCAGCCCCGGCAGCAGGACGGTGCCAAAGCTGGGGCCAGAGGCCGCAGCCATGGGGTTGCCGCCGCTCATGCGCGGAAAGACGTAGGTAAACACAAAGAGAAAGAGCAGCGGCTGCATCCCGACACGCAGGATGAAGGGGCCAAGCTCGCGGCTCAGGACGCGCAGGTCGCGCAGATAAAGGCCGAGGAAGGCACGGATGTACATGGAGCGGTTGCTCAGGGGCTTACTCACGCAGGTCTCTCCCGGTCAGCTTGATGAAAACGGATTCCAGACTCGGCTCATTGACCGAGATGTCGCGCAGGTTGAATCCCTGCGCTGCTTCGACGATGGCGGGCAGCAGCCCATTGGCGCTCTGAGCAAAGGCACGCACGCCGAAGCCGCTGACTTCGACACTTTCAATGCCGGGCAGGGCAGCGATTTTTTTGCCCAGCAGCTCAAGATCTTCGCCCTCGCGTACCGTCAGTTGAAAGAAGGTGAAGACGCCGAAGGTCTGTTTGAGCTTGAGCGGCGAGCCAAGCGCCAGTACGCGTCCCCGATCAATGATGGCAATGCGCTCGCAGAGGGCGTCTGCCTCTTCCATGTAATGCGTGGTCAGCAGAACAGTGATGCCCTCCTGGCGCAGGTTGCGAATGGCCTCCCACATGGCGAGACGGCTCTGCGGATCAAGGCCAGCGCTGGGCTCATCGAGGAAGAGAATGGCAGGCTTGTGCGCGATGGCCCGGGCAATCTGCACCCGCTGCTGAAGGCCGCCGGAGAGCTGATTCGGATAGCTTTTGGCGCGCTCTTCGAGGTAAAACTGCCTGAGCAATTCCCGTGTGCGGCGAATGGACTCTGAGCGCGACATGCCGAAGTAAGCGCAATGGTAGAAGAGATTTTCGTAGACGGTCAGCGAGCGGTCCAGAGTGTTGTACTGCGGCACCACGCCGATACTGCGCCGTGCCAGTGCCGGATGGGCCACGGCATCCACGCCGGCGATACAAACAGAGCCCATGGTGGGCAGAGCGCGGGTGGTGGCGATGCTGATGGTGGTGGTTTTGCCCGCACCATTCGGCCCCAACAGCCCGAAGAGCTCCCCTGGCTTTACAGCGAGGTCAACGCCGTCGAGCGCGACCACTCGCTGCTTGCCCTCGTAGATTTTGGTCAGTTCCTGAATTTCGACTATCGGATTCACAGGGTTTGCTTTGGCCTCAGATGCTGTTGCGCTGTATGAAAAGTGAAAAAAAAGACCGCCAATGCTGCATGTGGAAATGCTTCTTTCATTATAGAGGGCAGCAATTGAAGTGCGATTCACAGAAACAGCGTTACGATAGATAAAGGGGCCAATTCAGGCTCCTGACGCAAAAAACTACAAATTGGAGGATACAGATGGCAGAAGCACAAGGTGCAATCCTTGAAAGTAGCATCTCTCCGGAAGATCAACGCAAGGCGCTTGCCGCTGAAAGAGCACAAAAAGCCCGCCGTCGTCAGGAACTGGAACTGCAACGTGAACACATTCTGGGACAACGTACCTCAAATCCGTATCGCCGTACTGCTCTGGTGACGGCTCTGGCGGAGATTGAGTCCCAACTGGATACTCTCTAATAACTGCACGATTGGCTGATTTGCCTCCCACCCATCGCGCACAGAATGCGCGACGGATGGGATACTCTTCGTGTTCGTAAATCCAAAAAACGAATACAAAACCACAAAAATAATTTTTGGTAAATCTACTTTGCCGCCTCGCGATGAAAGAGCAACGAATTCGCCTGATGAATGCTTGTCATCGAAATGTGCGCAATATTCACATGTGCAGGACGTGTTGCTGCCCACAGAATTGCATCCGCTACATCCTCCGGGCGCAGTGGCGTCAGGCCTGAGTACACCTTGGCAGCCCGCTCCTCGTCGCCGTGAAAGCGAACCTTGCTGAAATCTGTTTCCACCATTCCGGGATCAACCGAGGTTACGCGGAGAGGCGTTCCTAACAGGTCTTGCCTCATACCGTCGTTGATGGAGCGCTCTGCGGCTTTGCTGCCGCAGTAGACGGCTCCATTGGGATAGGTAAGTTCGCCAGCCGTCGAGCCAAGATTGATGACATGACCCACGCCGCGCCTGACCATGCCGGGAAGCACCGCACGCGAGACGTAGAGCAGTCCCTTGACGTTGGTGTCAATCATCTCCTCCCAGTCCTCCAACTTGCCCTCGTGGAACTTTTCGAGGCCGCGGCTGAGGCCAGCGTTGTTGACGAGCACCTCAATCTCCTGCCACTCGGCGGGCAGCGCAGCAATGGAGCTGGCTACGGCTGCGGAACTGCGCACATCCAGCGAGAGAGTGTGGACACCGGTGGCACCAAGCGCTTTGAGATTGGGGATTGCGGCATCGAGCTTCTCTTTGCGGCGGGCGGCTAAAAGAAGCCGCGCACCCTCACGGGCAAAGGCTTCGGCACAGGCTGCGCCAATTCCTGCGCTAGCCCCGGTTATGAAAACAATCTTGTTGGTTAATTTCATGCAGCTATTTTAGTCCAGCGAGGGAGGAGGTAGTTTGCTCTGAAAAGCAAGCCTGATTTCTTGTCACTTGCAAATGTGGTAACCGTCACTGCAATCAGGAAGTTTGAGATTCAAACTATGAGCCCCTGATGGGGTAAGGAGGTGGCTGCCATGACACCTCTCGTACGCAGTCATTGGAGCAAGCCAGCATCAATTCTCTTTGCGACGGAAGTTCCTCCCGACGAAAAGCTATTTTCATTTGCGTTAGCTGAGGCCCTCAGGGGCTGCTCCCGTCTTATTCTCTTCCATGCCTATGACAGCCTGACAGCTGTTTCCACCGAGATGGCGACCGGTGTTCGCTACTACGATCTTGCCTCGGCCTCGCGTGGCAAAGAGGAGCTTTTGAAGCCCTTTGCAGAACGGGCGCGGGCACACGGAATCGAGTGCGAGGTGGTTGTCTGCGCCGGAGCTGCAGCGGAGCGCATCACCGCTGTAGCGAAGGAGAGTTGCGTTGACCGGATCGTGATGGGAACGCGCAGTCCCGGACGGCTGGACAAGTTTCTGCTGGGGTCGGTGGCAGAGTCGGTTCTGCGCTCGGCAACGGTTCCAGTCTGCATTCTGGGTCCGAATGGTGTTGATCGCTCCGTCTCCGGCTACAGGATTGACAGGATTCTCTGTGCAGTCGAGGTGGGGGCAAACGGTAATTCCATCGTTGCACTTGCGGCAGAGATGGCTCTGGCGAACAAGGCCAGGCTTGTTCTGGTGAATGTGGTTCGCCCTGTGGATTGGGCTCGCATGAGAGAATCTCTTGCGGAAGGGTGTGTGGAATCCCAGTTGGAGGCGATGATTCCAGTGGAACTCCGACGCCAGCTTGATTTTGAGGTCAGGATTGTGACCGGAGAACCAGCCGAGGAGATTCTCTATCAGAGCAATGCGGTTCAGGCGGACCTGCTGATTATGGGTGCGCATGGAGCGCCAGCCTTCTCCACGCTGGTGATGCAGGGAGTGGCATATCGCGTTCTGGCCCACGCGCAGATGCCGGTTCTTACTTTATCCCCACTGGTGCGGGAGCGCGATAGCAGCAGAGCGGCGGAGGAGCAAGCACTCGGATTTCTTGCGGGTGTCTTTTAAGAGATGGTCTCAGGGGGTGGCCGATGATAGACCGATGCGCCAATCCGCAGTGCAGTAAGACGCTGCATTATCTCCGGGAGGGGAAGATATATCTCTTTGCTGCTCATCCTGAAATCACAAAGGCATCCACCGGATGCCAACGGGAACACTACTGGCTCTGCGGGGATTGTTCACGGGTTTTTACGATGAAGCAGCAGATGAATGAGGCTCCTGCCCTGATCCCGCTGAGCAGGGAAGGCTTTTGCAGGGAAGAGTCTTGTGTCGGAGAGAGGGTGCGTTAAGCCTCCGGCGCGATCAGGTGATGAGCGATGGCAAACAGCGCCAGTTCCAGTCGCGTGGAGACACCGGTCTTGTCGAAGATATTTGAGAGATGCCGCTTGACCGTCTCTTCGCTCAATGTGAACTGCTTGGCGATGTCGCGGTTGCTGCAACCTTCCACGATGCATCCGACTACTTCCAGTTCCCGCGGAGTGAGGCCGTAGGTTTTACGCTGTGGAACAGCGGCCTGCTGCATAAGGTCGTGCAGGGCGCCCACCAGATTCACCACACGACGGCCACCAATCCAGTAATCGCCCGAAGCAACTGCGCGAACGGCGGTCTGGAGGTGATCTGCCAGCGCGTCCTTGAGGACGATGCCGCGTGCACCAATCTGAAGCGCTTCAATAATCTGCTGGGTGCTGATGGCGCTGGTCAGCAGGATAATCTTTGAAATGGCTGTTCCACCCATGATGGCACGCAGAGCATCAAGACCGGGCAGGCGGGGCATCTGTACATCGAGCAGGAGAATATCAGGCTGCTTTTCCAGGGTTTCCGTGATGGCTTCGTCGCCATCGGAGGCTTCGCCGACCACCTCAAAGCCGTCCTCTGCCAGCAGCATGTTGCGAACGCCGACACGAACCACAGGATGGTCATCTGCCAGCACGATACGGATTAATGGTTTATTCGATTCACTCGACATTGGCGTCTACTCCTGTTTCTCAGTAGTGCGTGCAAGTTCATCCTTCAGCATACCTTCGAGTTCTGCGGCTGTATTGCGGATTCCGCCAAGCATTTTGATAAGATCACCACGCTTGACAACCCTCGTCAAGGCCATTTTGCCAGCCTCTTCCACGGTAGCGCAGGCGGCAGCAAGTTGCTCCGCGCCAATCATAGCCGATGAACCACGCAGAATGTGCGCTTGTTTTGCCAAATCTACCGAAGAGACAGGGTCGGCCTGCAGAATCGCATCCATAGAACTCAGGCGAATGGGCAGGTCGTCCAGAAAGGCCCGGTAAACCCTCTGGGCAGCTTCCATTGGCATGGCCCGCAAGAGCTTGTCGCGGTCGAGTATCAGGAGGGTTGAGGAGCCCTGAGCGGGCCTGATTTGCGGGGTGGGAAGCTGATCCACAAGTGTCAGCAGCGAATCCACCTCGAAGGGCTTCAGCAAAAAACCGCTGCTTCCGGCGAGTGCTGCCTCCCCGGGATAACTGCTGCTCATGGCGATGAGGGGAGCGCTGGTTTCAGCCCGGAGCGCACTTATTAATTCGCTCGAACTCATATCCGGCATCTGTACATCGGTCAGGATGAGGTCAAAGCACTGCTGTTGATTGCGGATGAGCGCGAGCGCTTCAGCAGAGCCTGCCGCTGTTGTTACCAGAAAACCGGAGGCGCTGAGGAGAACAGAGAGCACCTCCAGACTTATCGGATCATCGTCAATCAGCAGCAACTTGCGCTCGTTGGTTTGCATCGTTTCTATTGTGCCTTACCGCCCAACCTCAAGAACAACAAAACTTCCCGAAACCATGGCAGGCTTTGGCTTTGGGTTCTCCGGCGTCGAGGGTGGACGCGGTCCAAAGGTGGCCGCTACCAGATAGATATTTCCGGTTGAGGCGTCCAGCGCACTGGTACGGGCCGAGGCCTGCGTAGGCAGCGTCTGGAGAAGCGTATAGCTGTCTGCCGACTGCTGACTGTAAATGCTGAGGTTGCCCTCGCCATTCGAACTGAAGACTACTCCGCGCAGCGCGTCATAGGTTGCGGCATCGGGACGGTTGCCAATGTCGAGGGTCGTAACCAACTTGCCGGCATCGGCATCGGAGACGGCCATTTTTTGATTGCCGCAAACAGAAAACAATCTGCGATGCACACCATCAAAGGCCAGTCCGCTTGGGCCGTCGCATGGGTCCAGCGACCAGGCTGCGGTAACGGTTGCAGTGGCTACGTCAATTCTTTTTATAAGATTGGTGTCTTCCACGTTGACCCAGACGGTGCCTTTGCCGTCGGTCTGCGGAAACTCCGGCTTGCCGCCGAGCGTGATGGTGGCCACCACTTTGTTGGTTGCGGTGTCAATCACGGTGGCATCCTTGCTGCGACCATTGAAGGCGATGATCCGTTTGGTCTTTGGCTCGTAGACGATGCCGTCGGGATTCTGCCCGGCGTCTATGCTGGCGGTAATCTTCAGCGTGGAAAGGTCAACCCTGCGCACGGCATTGCCCTGGCCATCACTGACGTATCCGACCTTGCCGCTTGTGACCACTACCAGACCATGGGTGGATCTGAAACCGGTAATCTCGCCGACAAGCTTTCCGGATTTCAGGTCAACGACCTGAATCCTGGGGCCGCGCGCTATGTAGAGAATGTGAGCCGAAGGATCAACGGTCAGGTAGTCCCAGCCGCCATCTCCGCCAATCTTCCATGTGTTGAGGACGCGATAGTTCTGTTGGGCAAAGCAGATGGCACAGGCTCCGAAGAACGTGCATAAAATCAGCAGGCGGAGAATGACTTGTTTCATGCATGTAAGTCTATTCCTGAATTCAGGCAGCAAGGCAAGTGCTGCCGCATATCCCCGGAAAAATTCATGCAGTCGCAACAGAAATTCACAGAGTGTTTTGTGCATTTTCATCCCTGTTTCAAGAGCAAGTATCAGGCTGATATCAATTCCATATGAGGGGAGCAGAAACCGGCTCCCCATTTTTTCCCACTTTCAAAAGAGACGATTCCCACCCTGCGGTACGCTCATCCCTGCTTTGCTGGCCTCTTTCCTCCTGCTTAGTGCAAAATAGAGATATGGCTCTCCTGCTTTCCACGCTGTTGCAGGATCGTTAATGAGCCCAATTGCTTACATTCAGGGCATGGATCGCAGCCTTGAGTTGTGCATTTCTCCGATGCTCTTTGCAGCTTCAACAACAGGAAAGGAAGTAACCCAAGTGAAAACCCTATTGATGGCCGACCCGATCCGCTACCCCCGCATGACAACCCAGGAGGTGCGCGAGACCTTTCTGCTGGACGCGCTCTACATTCCCGGACAACTGACGGCCACCTATGTGGATCTGGACCGCACGATTATCGGCATGGCCACTCCGCTTGCGCAGCCGCTTCCGCTGCCGGCCTATCCGGAGCTTCGTGCCGGCTATTTTCTGGAGCGCCGCGAACTGGGCGCGCTCAATATCGGCGGTCCCGGCGTCATTCACGTTGGCAAGGAGAGCTTTTCGCTGGAAAATCTCGATATGCTCTACATCGGTCGCGGCAACGCCGAGGTCAGCTTTTCATCCAAGGATGCATCGAATCCGGCCATCTTCTATCTGCTCAGCTATCCCTCTCATGCCGAGTGGCCCACAAAGCTGATCCGCAAGTCGGATGCATTCACCGCTGAACTGGGCTCGCTCGAGACATGCAACCGCCGCACCATTTGCAGATACATCCATCTGGAGGGCGCACGCAGCAGCCAGTTGGTGATGGGTGTGACACATCTGCATCCGGGCAGCAGTTGGAATACTCTGCCGCCGCATACACACAACCGCCGCTCCGAGGTCTACATGTACTTCAACCTGCCGGAGAGTGCGCGGGTACTGCACCTGATGGGTCCGGCTGAAGAGACGCGCCACATCGTGGTTGCAGACCGCCAGGTGGTGGTTTCCCCGGGCTGGTCCATGCATGCCGGTGTAGGAACTCAGGCTTACAGCTTCTGCTGGGGCATGGGCGGCGAGAATCAGGACTATGCGGACATGGACGGCATCGCCATCAGTGAAGTGAAGTAGGCAAAGGAGCCCTCCAGATGAAATTGGTGAATGCAATCAAACTAAGCAGCTTTGCACTGCTGCTTGTGGTCTCTCCGCTGGCCTTTGCACAGGCCGCCGCGCCACAGACACCCGCAGCCAAGCCGGCTGAGGTCTTCAAGGCCGCCGATATCAAGGCAGCTTTGGACAAACTGGCTCCGACGTCGAAGGAAAAGGGCAGCGGAGGGTCGGTCTTTGGCGATTACGATACGCACGCCATCCAGCTCTCCCTGCGCAATGCCAGCGGTGGCGCGGAGATTCACCGGCACAAGGATGATGTCTTTTTTGTCATTCGTGGCAGTGCAACGCTGATTACCGGCGGCACCGTGGTGGATCCCAAGGAGGGTGCCGGAGGCGAGATTAAGGGAACCAGCATCAAGGATGGCGTCTCGCAAACGATCAGCGCAGGGGATGTGGTTCACATCCCGGCCGGAACACCGCACATGCTCATCCTTACAAAGGGTGAGGAGTTTGGCGCAGTTGTCATCAAGATCAAAGAGTAGACCTGCAGGCAGAAACAAAAACAGCAAGGGCGGCTTGATATAGCCGCCCTTGCTGTTTTATAGGGGGGGGACGCAATACAGATTATTCGTCCGGATACTCGGAGTGCCTCCACAACCAGACCAGCCTGTAGGTGGCAGTGATGAGTAGAACAACGCCGGTCCCGATGCAGGAATAGGCGTTTCTGAATTGGGTATGCAATATCGGCAGCACTGCATTCAGTATAAGAATAACCGCCGCAACCACGATGTAGGAGCGTAGATGGAAGGCCCGCGCCAGCGGAATAAAGTGCACCCCAACGATGGTCGAGACAATCCAGGGAAGCCAATCCGCCTTGTTGAGAGCATTCAGGATGAGAATGAAAGCAGCAATCGTTGTCCAGAGAGTGATGTTCGTAATTTTGAAGATACGTTCGCTCAGGTCAGGGTCCGGAACGATGGACTCTCCCTTGCCCCCGCCAAGTATCTGCCAGATGGAAACCACCGCAATCAGAAAGCTGTAAGAGCCGATAACGATGAGCAATAAATCCGGTTTATCAAGATCAAGCAGGAAAATGCCCGCCATCAGCCAGACGCAACCAAAGACACTTAGGATCAGAGCGCCAATTCCAATTGCACGAACCACTTTTTTCTCCGCGACCCTCAAACCAACAGAAAGGGAATCACTCAGTACTGCTGCATTGATAGTATCGCAGACGTGTAAATCAATTTGAAATCAGCGTAATTGCTCTTCCGTTTCGTGCAGCCAGCCCGGAGATTTGAGCAGTTCGCGCGGCTTGGAGCCATCCGACGGCCCAACCAGACCATCGCGCTCCATCAGGTCAATCAGATGAGCGGCGCGTCCATAGCCGATTCTAAGGCGGCGCTGCAATAGAGATGTCGAGGCCTTGCCGAACTCGAAGACCAGACGGACGCCGTCGTCGTAGAGGTCGTCGCTATCCTCGGAGTTGGCTCCGGATGCATCCAGATCGCGGCCCTTTTCATCCTTGGGCGATTCGAGGAAGCCATGCGCGTACTCGGCGTCGGCCTGTTCCTTCCAGAAGGAGACAACGGCTGCCGTCTCCTTTTCCGAAACATAAGGAGCGTGCAGACGCATGAGCCTGGAGGTTCCCGGCGGCAGAAAGAGCATATCGCCCCGGCCCAGCAGGCTCTCAGCGCCATTGGTATCGAGAATCGTGCGCGAATCCACCTTGGTGGCCAGGCGGAAGCTGATGCGCGTCGGTATATTCGCCTTGATGAGTCCGGTGATGACATCCACCGAGGGGCGCTGTGTGGCCAGAATCAGGTGGATGCCGACGGCGCGCGCCATCTGCGCCAGACGCGTGATGGACTCTTCCACGTTGGCCTTGTCGAGCATCATCAGGTCGGCCAGCTCGTCAATGATGATGACGATGTAAGGCAGCGGTTTTTCGTCCTCGGCGTCGGCAAAGAGGCTGGTCATGCCGCTGTCGAAGAGCTTGTTGTACTGGTCTATGTTGCGCACACTGCGCGAGGCCAGCAGCTTGAGGCGGCGCTCCATCTCGCGGACGGCATTTCGGAGTGCATTTGCCGCCAGCTTGGGTTCGGTGATGATGGGCGTAAACAGGTGAGGCACACCCTCATACATTCCCAGTTCGACGCGTTTTGGATCAACAAGAATCAGTCGCACCTGCTCCGGCGTGGTCCGGTAGAGCAGCGACATGATCATTGCATTGATGGCCACCGATTTACCGCTGCCGGTTGAGCCGGCAATCAGAATGTGCGGCATGGTGGCGAGGTCGGCAACGGCGATGCGCCCGTTGATGTCCTTGCCCATAGCCATGGTCAGGCGGCTTTTGGCTCCGGTGAAGGTTTCCGACTCGATAACATCGCGGAACCAGATGGTCTCGCGCTCGCGGTTGGGAACCTGAATGCCGACGGTGCTTTTGCCGGCCATGCGCTCAATCAGGATGCTCTCGGCGCGCATTGCGAGGCAGAGGTCGTCGGCGAGGCCAGTGACGCGGCTGTACTTGACGCCCGCCTCCGGCTTGAACTCGAAAGTGGTGACCATGGGGCCGGGGTTGATTTGAACCACCTGGCCGCCAATATCAAATTCGCTGCACTTCTCGACCAGAACCTGTGCCTCTTCGCGCAGTTCATCCTCGCGGACCGCTCCGGGCTGCTCGCCGCGATGGAGCAGGGAACTGGGCGGCAGCTTAAAGCCCATCACCGACTTGGGCGTGACAGTAACTTTCTTGATGTCAGCATCGGCGCGCTGCTCGACGGCAATCCGCTGGTCCGGCTGTTCTGCACGGGGCGGCATGGGCCTGTCGAGCGGCACAAGTTGCGGTCCCGGCTTTACTGCCGGAGTCGAAGCGGCAATAACTGTGCGCGTAATGGGCGGGGCGGCCACCGGTTTCAACTCAGGTTCGTCGTCTATTCCCGCAGCGCCAGCCCCGGCAAACTCCTCCCAGACTTTGGCGGCGAGGGTTGTATCGCTCGCCAGTTCCGTAAATCCATTTTGGCGATGGCGTGCTGGGACATCGAGGGGGTCGCCTACTGCGTTCTCGTCACCTTCGGTTGCCCGCCGCGCATTTTCCAGTTCGCGTTCGCGCTTGGCTATCAATCTTGCCTGAGCCTTTTCGGCGCGATGATCCTTCCAGTTGGCCAGACGATCCCGCCACGATTGGAAGATGGAGAAGTGAATCAGCAACCTCATCCGCAGGGAGTGGAAGCGCAGCATCCAGCTAAGCCACAGACCGATGGCCGACATAGAAATGACCAGGACACAGGCCCCCGGCAGATTCAGCCAGTGGATGAGCGCATCGGCGAGAATCCTGCCGCTGGCTCCTTCAATCGGAACGGCGTTTGCCCAGAGAATACGCCACGGCAACATGGCTACGGCAGCCGGAAGAAAGATGAGCACCAGCAGAATTCCGATCATCCGCGCCCAGGCAGTACCGGCACTGCGCGAGGCGAACCATGCCAATCCAAGACTCATGCCGAGCAGCGGCAGAAAGAGCGCCGAGGCGCCGATGGTCTGGAGCAGCAGGTCGCTGGTCCAGGAGCCAACCACGCCGATCCAGTTCTGTGCCGGATGGGCGGCTTTGCTCAGTTGCGGAATTGCTGCGGTATTCAGGGAGGGGTCGCTCGGATGATAGGAGAGCAGCGCCAGCAGAAGCAGCAGCGCGGCCACAATCATCCCCAGCCCGATGCACTGATTCAGGCGGCGGTGGCGGGTTGGCGTAAAAAACATTGCAATTGCGGACATAGGAAGAGGCGGAGATCAGCCTTTCTGCACAGGGTCCGTCCTTTTGGACCTGCTGCGCCGGACTGAAAACCAGAGCAATTATGATTCTTCCACGCGAAAGCCGGAAATAGCTCGAAAAACAAGAGGGGTGGAATCTGACTCTCCACCCCTCCCGGCTGTTTCTGATGGCGCGTTTTGCTAAGTTTTAAGGCGTGGTCAGGATTGCTGCTGCATCTGCCGCCATCCACCCGTTGTTTGCCATCCATTTGGAGAGCAAATCCGGCCATCCCTTCAACTGCGGAAAGCCCGGGGCAAGACCAACACCATGCGGACCTTTTTGGAAGATGTGAAGCTCTGCCGGAACTCCGGCCTTCACCAGCGCCGAGTAAAACAAGACACTGTTCAACACCGGAACCACCGGATCGCTGGTGGTTGTAAACAGAAAGGCCGGGGGCGTCTCTTTGGTCACTCTTGTCTCAGCAGACAGGGCTTCGAAGAGCGCGGGATCGGAATTGTTCCCCAATAGATTGGTACGTGATCCAGTGTGCGCCAGAGGAGGCATGAACGTAATCACCGGGTAGGCCAGCACCAGGAAATCCGGACGGCTTGACTGGCGATCAATTTCATCGGTTGCATCCGAATTGCCCGCGTCAAACTGGGTTCCTACGGTTGCCGTCAGATGTCCTCCGGCTGAGAAGCCCCACATCCCGATATGGGTTGGGTCAACCCCATACTCAGCGGCATGGGCGCGAACCAAACGGATGGCTCGCTGGCCGTCCTGCAACTCAATGGGGTGGTGATAGGCGGGTCCGAGCCGGTACTTGAGCACAAAGCCGGCCACACCGCGCGTATTCAGCCATCGGGCAATATCCTCACCCTCTTTTTGTATCGCGAGATGGGCATATCCGCCTCCCGGTGCAATGACGACGGCGCTCTTTGTCGGGTTGGCTGTGGGCAGATAGGCTGTCAGGGTCGGTGTGTCTTCTGCTGTCGTTCCCTTTGCTCCGGGAGCGCCTGCCTTCCACAACGGTATTGTTATTCCCTGCGGTTTGGCGGTATCAACAACAGCCTGCTGCGCCTGAAGAAGTGCTGTCGAGAGCAGGGCTGCTGAGAGCAGAGTCAGACAGGATATGGAATTCCATCTACGCATGGTATTTATCTCCCAAAGAAAGGGGTGGGAGTCGAAGACCGACTCTCCACCCCCTCCCGATTTTGATTGAACATTTAGCTGGTCATCAATTTTGAGCCGAATACCAGCAGAGCCGCTGCCAGCAAAATGCGATAGACAGCAAAGAGAACAAAGCCGTGCTTGCGGACCCATTGCAGGAACCACTCGACTACACCGAGCGCCACAAAGAAGGAGACCACAAAGCCGATTGCGAGAACGATCCAGTTCTTCTGCGTCATTACCAGCGGCGCAATTGCATCCGCCGCAGCCGCATGGGAGTGGTGCAGCGTCTTGAAGAGGTCGTAGACGGTGGCAGCCAGCATGGTGGGAATCGAAAGCAGAAAGCTGAACTCGAGCGCCGTGGGCCGCGTCATGCCTACCAGTTGTCCGGCAGCAATTGTGGACATGGAGCGCGAAGTGCCTGGAAAAACCGCCGAAGTTACCTGACAGATGCCGATAAAAATGGCCTGCCAAAAGGTCATCTGCTCCACGTCGTGCGTTGGCGGATCCTGTCGGACCATCACAAAATCAATAATCCACATGACGATGCCGCCAATGAGCAACGCCAGAGCCATGGCGTGGATGCTTTCCAGATTCTTGCCGATTAACTTGATGAGCAGCAGGCTGGGTCCAGCCGTGCAGACAAAGGCAAAAAAAGTCAGCGAAATCGGGTGGTTCCAGATTGTACGGTCACCATTCTCGCCCTTGGGGAAGGTGCGCGTGAACTCGATGATTCGGCCCAGAAAGAGCAGGCAAAGCGCCAGAATCGCGCCCAGTTGAATCACGATGGTGTACATCTTCCAGTAGGCGTCATCCAGCGGAATGTGGAGCAGGGCCTCGGAGATACGCAGGTGGGCTGTCGAACTGACCGGCAAAAACTCCGTCAATCCTTCAACAATTCCCAACAGGACTGAGATTAAATAATCGTTCAAGATTCCTCCGCAAACACAACAATGGGCCTCGGCAATGGGCCGAGCTACCCTGACTTACTCGATTCCGGTTCCGTAGACAGGGATACCCTGTTCCAATTTGTACACCAGACTGGTCGCCCGTGCAGCAAAATCCGATGAGCTGTACCGCGTCCTGAGCCTTGCAGCTAACTCCCGTGCGTAATCACGGGCACCCTCACTCTTTTTTTGCCGGTTGTCTGCCTTGTACATATCAAAGACCACAGCCTGCCGGTAGACGGCATTGAAGAGCGCTTCAGCCGCTTTGGGACTGTCGGGATGGTCGGTTGCATAGTGTTCGAAGAGGTCTGTTTCCTTCTCCGGGCAATCGGGCTGACCCTGCCAGTCGCCGCAGATTTTATTGTCAAGACGATCCCATTCGGCCAGATCAGCCTGCCGGGTGTGAGGATATTTTTTCCCGATGGTCTTCATCTCGGCTTCGCCAATGGTTTGCCGCAGCCAGTTCTCCTTTTCCTTAGCCGAGGGGCGCGAAAAGACATCGGCCCGTTCCAGTTGCCAGCGAATATCGGCAGCCCGCCATGCCGCTTCAGCAGCGAGCGAGGAGCCAGGGAACATCTCCACCAGCCGACGATAGAGCAAACGTGCTTCCCGGGCGGCATTCTTGCGGCCATGCGGCTGGCTGGCCTCCGCTTCCAGGCCGGCAGCTTCGCCAAAGATGAGCAGGTCGCCCTGCGGCGTATCGGTGGTTACGACGCCGCGATTCCAGATCCATCCGGAGATGGGAGGGATTTTGTCTGCCTGACCGAACTCCGGCTCCTCGTCGCCGCTCGGCTTTTCGACATCAGTATTGGCAAAGACGCGCAGCCAGTCGCCATTGCGTTCGACGATGACCATCTCGCGGCCTGCCTCGACATCACCGACGCGCGCGGAGTCGTCGCTGCCGCCTGCATGAATCCGCAGCGTGGTCAGCGTAGTGGCGCGCGGGCCGGCCTGGGGGTCGTCGCGCTTTTCAGATGCGGGCAGGCAGGCAGCGGAAAGGCTGAACAGAGCGAGAATGGTAATGGAAGAAAACAATCGCATCGCTTCAACAGAATAACGCTGTTGGATGCGGTTGGTCAGGTGTAGCTATTTCCCCGCAAGGATGGACTGAAGCTGTGCCGGGTCCAGATTGCCGCCACTGACAATCGCAACGGCCTTGCGGAAGGCCGGCAGCTTATCGCGATGGAAGAAGACGGCGGCAGCGGCAACGGCTCCGCTGGGTTCGGGGATCAGCCGCGTAGTGCTGACCAGACGGCGCAGGCTGGCGCGAATCTCCGCTTCGCTGACCGTCACAATTCCAGCGACATATTTCTGGATAAGCGCGAAGTTTCGCTTACCAAGGCTCTGCGTGCGCAGGCCGTCGGCGATGGTGCGCGAGGTCTTTGCGGCGGGCCACTTTGTCAGGTTACCGGAGGCGAAGCTCTCGGCTGCATCGGCTGCCAGTTCCGGCTCAACGCCAATCACTAATGTGTGCGGGTTAAGCAGTTTGATGGCCGTGGCGACGCCACTGAGCAGACCGCCACCGCTGACCGGCGCGAACACTATATCCACATCGGAGATTTCTTCAATGATTTCAAGGCCGCAGGTTGCCTGTCCCGTAATAATCTGCTCGTCATCATAAGGGGGAATCATCGCGTAGCCATACTTTGCGACCAACTCCTCGGCCTTGTGCAGACGGTCGCTGCTGGCTACGCCTACTTCCACAATCTCTGCGCCCAGTGCCAGTGTTGCTGCGCGCTTGATGGCAGGAGCATTCGAAGGCATCACGATGACGGTCCTGGCTCCAAGTGCTCGGGCGGCAAAGGCAACGCCCTGAGCATGGTTTCCGCTGGAGTAAGTGATGACGCCGCGACGGAGTTCCGCCGGGCTGAGTTGAGAGATTTTGTTGTAGGCACCGCGCAGTTTAAAGCTGCCAATCGGTTGCAGGTTCTCGGCTTTGACCCAGAGGCCGGCATCTTCAACGGGGCAGGCCACCAAAGGAGTCCGCAGCGCAACTCCACGAAGGCGTTGCGCTGCGGCGTGAATCATTTCAAGGGTGATGCTGGGAGCGTCCAAGTGAGCGGCCTCAGATCTCGAGGATCACCGGCATAATCATCGGACGGCGGCTGGTGGACTTCTGGATGTAGCGCTTCAGGTCTACGCGAATCTTCTCCTTGATGACCCCGTAGTCGGCCTTCTCTTCGTCGTTCGAAGAATCAAGCGTCTTGAGAATAACCTGTTGCGCATCTTCCACAATGTCGTTGGCTGCAAAGCCGCGCATTACGACCTCCGGTGCGCGCTCCATTTTGCCCGTACGCTTGTTGATGGTGATGATGGCAATGATAATGCCGTCTTCGCTCAAGATTCTGCGGTCGCGGATGACAACATCCTCAACCACATCAATCGTCGAGCCGGAATCAATGCAGATGCGCCCAGCCGTCACCTTGTCGCGCTTCAGGATGGTGGTCTGTGTCAGTTCGACCACATCGCCATCTTCCATAATGAGCGTGTGCTCGATGGCTCCGGTTGAGAGCGCCACCTCGGTATGCTTCTTCAGGTGGCGATAGTCGCCATGAATGGGGATGAAAAATTTGGGCCGGAGCAGGTTAATCAACAGGCGCTGCTCCTCCTGCGAGCCGTGACCGCTGACGTGAATCAGTCCCGAAGAGCCATCGTCAAAAATGACATTCGCATCGCGGCGGCTGAGATGGTCAATTACACGGAAGATTCCCTTTTCGTTGCCGGGAATGACGCGCGAACTGAGCAGAACCGTATCGCCCGCATCAATCTTTGCATGTTTGTGATTGTCTACGGCGGCGCGGCTTAGAGCGCTCATCGGCTCGCCCTGCGTACCGCTGATAAGGATCATCAGTTCATCGGCATCGTAGTCGCGCATCTGGCCCGGTTGAATGACGAGGCCCTGCGGCAGATTCAGATAACCGAGATCCTGCGCAATTTCGCAACTCTCCATCATGGAGCGGCCCAGAATCGCAACCTTGCGGCCATGCTTCTTTGCCAGTTCCATCGCAAGGCCGATGCGGTAGATGGAGGAGGAGAAGCAACTGAAGAAGAGCTTTTTCCGGGTTTGCGAAAAAATCTCATCCAGCCGCGGACGCACTGCGTGCTCGCTCGGCGTGTAGCCGGGACGATCCACGTTGGTCGAGTCCTGAAACAGGGCCAGCACACCGCGCTTGCCGTACTCGGCAAAGGTCAGGAGGTCAAAGGACTTGCCATCCGGCGGCGAAAGGTCAATTTTGAAATCGCCTGTGAATACAATGACTCCAACGGGCGTGTCAATGGCGAGTGAGAGGCAATCCACCAGCGAGTGAGTGACGTGAATCGGCTCAATGGTAAAGGGGCCGATGGTGATCTTGTGCTTGGGAACCAGCTCAATCAGGTCAATCTCGTCGAGCAGGCGATGTTCTTCGAGCTTGCCTTCAACGTAGGCCAGCGTGAACTCGGAGCCGTAGACGGGAACCTTGAGTTCGCTGAGAATCCAGGGAAGGCCGCCGATGTGGTCCTCGTGACCGTGGGTCAGGAAAATGCCGCGAACGTGCTCTTTGTTTTCGACCAGATAGGTGATGTCGGGAACGACGATGTCCACTCCGAGCAGTTCGCTCTCCGGGAACATCAGTCCAGCGTCAATGACTACGATGTCGTCTTGCCAGCGAATTGCCGTGCAGTTCATGCCGAACTCACCGCAGCCGCCGAGGGGAATAACCTTCAGTTTTTCTTTACTCATCTATCCTAAATGTTAGCACTAGCAGGAATTTGCTGTATTTTGGCCTATCGGAGCAGGTCTTCAAGCGTGGTGCTGAGGTCGGTTTTCTCGTCGCGATACTTGACGATGACCGGCGCATAAACACTCAATCCCCACTCGGCTGCTTTGCCCTTCGTCACAGCGCGCGAACCCGGCACAACCACTGCGCCCTCGGGAATAATTAGCGGCTTTTCTGCGGTTGCTTTGAGGACTTCGCCCTTGACCAGATCGTAGACCGGAGTGCCGCGCGTCAGAATGGTTCCTGCCGCCAGCACGGCGTGATTTTTGACAAGGGTGCCTTCATAGACGCCGGTGTTGCCGCCGAGGAGTACGTCGTCTTCGATGATGACCGGGCTGGCGTTGATGGGTTCCAGTACGCCGCCAATCTGTGCAGCGGCGCTCAGGTGAACGCGCTTGCCAATCTGCGCGCAACTGCCAACCAGCGCGTGCGAATCAATCATGGTGCCTTCGTCCACATACGCGCCTACGTTGACGTACATCGGCGGCATACAGACGACGCCCTTGGCAAGATACGCGCCGGAGCGAATGCTGGAGCCGCCGGGAACTACGCGCACTCCATCGGCGAGCGTGAACTGCCGCGCCGGATAGGTGTCCTTGTCCACATAGGAGGCCGCGCTGTCGCCGAGCGGCTGCATTACGCCGATGCGGAAGCCAAGCAGAATTCCGCGTTTGACCCAGGCGTTGACGCGCCAGCCGATGGGGCTGCTGGCATCGGGCTCGGCGCTGCGCAGAGTGCCGGCTTCGAGGGCTGCGCGCAGTTCCAGAAAGGCGGCGCGGGCGTCGGGGTTGTGGATGGCCTCAGCGCCTGCGGCGAAGTGGTCTTCGATGCGGTTTTCAAGTGTGCTCATTGGGTTTTGAAAATCACTTTCAGAAGGTCTTGTCGTGTCGAGAATGTGTTATTGCTGCTGCATTGTTTTTGCTTTGAAAGGGCGCGGCTTTAGCCGCGCCGAGAGTGATTTTCTAATAACCGGCTTTAGCCGCCGAGGGAAAGTCAAACCGGAAGAGGCATTCCCTCAGGGGCTAAAGCCCCTTCAATGAGTGTGGTTCATGCGGCGCGGCTAAAGCCGCGCCCTTTCAAAGCAAAAACCTAATCCTTGCCATTCCGCAAAAGCCAATGCCTTTCCATTTTGCAAATGCCAATGCCTTGCCATCCTGCTAAAGCCAATGCTTTTCCAGCCTGCAAATGCCTATGCCTTCAGCCCCAACTCTGCGGCCAGTTTTTCCAGACGGGCGCGGGTGGGTTCGCTCGGAGTCAACAGCGGCAGACGAACGGTTGCCTCGCTGATTCCCATCAGGCTCAACACAAACTTCGCCGGGGCTGGATTCGACTCCCAGAAGTTGGCTGCCAGCAACGTTGCATATTTGCTCTCGATCTTGCGGGCTGCTGCAAAGTCATTCTTCAGCGCGGCTGTGACCATTGCCGTCATCTCGGCGGGAATCTCGTTGCTGGCCACGCTGACCAATCCGCGCGCTCCAACGCTGATAGCACCAAGCGCCAGATAATCATCGCCGCAAAAGACGCTGAAGTTGTCGGGAGTCTGGCGAACCAGATTGGCGGTGAAATCAATTTTGCCGCTGGAGTCTTTGATGGCTTCGATGTTCGGCACATCGTTTGCCAGCCGCGCCACGGTGGCTGCTTCAATGCTGATGCCGGTGCGTCCGGGAATGTTGTAGAGGACAACCGGAATTGGATAGACCGCCTCCGCAATGGCGCGGAAGTGGATGTACTGGCCCTCCTGCGTCGGCTTGTTGTAATAGGGGCTGGCGGTGAGAACGGCATCTATGCCGCCCTGTGCGGCGAGCTTTTTGGCTTTGGCTACGGCGCGCGCGGTGGAGTTGTCCGTGCATCCGGCCCAGACGGGAACACGTTTTGCTGCGGCCTCTGAGGTGATGGCAACGGCGCGAAGCCACTCGTTCTCTTCAAGCGTGGCTGCCTCGCCGGTCGAGCCGCACGAGAGCAGAAAGTTGATCCCGCTCCTGATTTGCCAGTCAACCAGCTTGACCAGCGCACCTTCGTCAAGACCGCCATCCTTGCGGAAGGGGGTCACCAGCGCAGTACCGCATCCTGTCAGGTTCATAACAAAGGAAGTTTATCATCCGCGCGGAGTGGCGCGCCGTGAGGGGGAACTAGAGTTGCGGAAAGATCTCGCGGAACTCCCAGCAGCCGGCCTTGCCGTTGACCCACTCTGCGGCGGCGACTGCACCCTCGGCAAAGCCGCGACGCGAGTGCGCCTCGTGCTTGACTTCGAGAAAGTCGGCCTCGCTCTCGGCGTGAACCACGTGCGTGCCACGGGCATCGCCTTCACGCAGAGAGGTGATTTCTGCGCTACGGCCTGCCGCTTCCAGAATCTGGTGCAGCGTGATGGCGGTTCCGCTCGGAGCGTCGAGCTTGGTGGCGTGGTGCGTTTCCGTGATATGGAATTTGTAGCCTTCGAGCCTGGCCAGTTCTGCGGTCAGTTGAAATAGCTTTTGCACGCCGATGGAAAAATTCGTGCCGTAGAGAAGCGCCCCACCTTTGGCCGCAGCCAGTGCGCGAAACTCCGGAAGGCGCGCGTACCAGCCCGTAGTGCCGACCACAATCCGCGCTCCGGCGCTGAGCACGGCTGTGATATTGGCCGCAGCGGCCTCAGGCGCGGTGAAGTCAATCGCTGTGTCAAAGTCGGCGAGCAGGGTCGGTGTCAGTGCGCTGGCGTTGGGATTGTCATTGATGTCGAGAACGCGAACGGTGTGGCCGTGCTCTCTCGCAACTTCAGCGACAAGGCTTCCGGTCTTTCCCGCGCCCAGCATGAGAATGCGCATTAGTGCGTGCCTCCCGCAATCGAGGCCACATCGGCAGCAGTGCGCTCGTTTACGTCAAAGATGTTTGGGTCAGGCTGCTTGAAGAAGGCGGCATGAAGTGAACGAATCGCCTCTTCTGCGTCCTCTTCTTCAATCATGAAGCTCATGTTGATTTCGCTGGCTCCCTGCGAAATCATGCGCACATTCACGTGACGAATGGCGTTGAAGACCTGCGCGGCAATGCCTTGCTGGCCGCGAATATTTTCGCCGACCATGCAGATGAGCGCCTTTTTGCCCTCGTACTTTACATCAGCCAGCTTGCTCAGGTCGGCAGCAATGGCGGGTAGCTTGTCATTCGAATCCACGGTAAGCGAAACGCTGACCTCGCTGGTCGAAACCATGTCCACCGGACACTTGTGCTTGTCGAAGACAGTAAAGATTTCGTGCAGATAACCGTGCGTCATCAACATGCGGCTGGCGACCACATCAATGATGGTCAGTTTCTTTTTGACGGCAATGCACTTGAAGGGGCTCTGACAGTGCGGTGCCAGCGATGTAATGCGGGTGCCTTCATTCTCCGGGTTGCGCGAGTTCAGTACGTAGACGGGAATATTCTTCTTAACTGCCGGGAGAATCGTGGCCGGGTGCAGAACCTTTGCGCCAAAGTAGGCAAGCTCGGCTGCCTCTTCAAAACTGATGGTTTTGACGCGCAGGGCGTCGGGACAAATGCGCGGGTCGGTGGTCATGATGCCGTTGACATCGGTCCAGATTTCGATGGCCTCGGCATTGAGAGCGCCACCGATAAGCGCGGCTGTAAAGTCTGAGCCGCCACGGCCAAGCGTGGTTGTCAGACCTGCTTCATTCGATGCGATAAAGCCGCCCATGACCGGAACCTGGCCAGCCTTGAGCAGAGGCAAAACATTGACCGCACAACGCTTTTCGATGAGGTCGTCCTGCGGAACAGCTTTCTGATACTGCGAATCGGTGATGATGCACTCGCGCGCATCCACATGCACGGCTTTGATGCCGCGTTCTGCGAAGGCTGCGGCAATCATGCGGCTGGAAAGGCGCTCGCCGTAGCTGACAATCAGGTCGGAGATGCGCGGCGTCAGTTCCAGAATCGCGGAAAGCCCGCGCAGAATCTCATCCAGCGTGTCGAACTTGCTGTCGAGCCAGAACTGCGTTTCGGTTGGCTCTTTGAGCAGGGCGGCGGCGGTGTCCCGGTGGCGCGAACGCAGGCGTGAACTGATGGCGAGTGCTCCGGTGCGGTCTCCGCGACCGGAGGCGGCAGCAGCGGCCAGTAGCTGGTCGGTGACCTTGGCCATCGCGCTGACAACCACGACGACAGACTTTCCCCTGGCCACTCTTCCGGCAACGATACCCGAGGTGCGTTCAATGGCGGTCTGGTCTTCAACCGAGGTTCCGCCGAACTTCATCACAACCACATTCATGAGGCGCGCTTCGCTGCTACCTTTCTTCTTCAAGCTTTACGAGCATTCCCTCGGGGGCTAAAGCCCTTCTATAGGGGCTCCGTAGCGGCGCGGCTAAAGCCGCGCCCTTTCAAAACAACAGCTAACGTCGTTTCAAAACAAAGCCATTGTTATTGCAACAACGGCTAACGTCGTTACAAAAAACATTGTTGTTGCAAAACGGCCATTGTTGTTGCATAACAACGTAGATAGCCCTTTCAAAACAAGGCATCCTACACTTGCAGCAATCCTAGACCGAGACAGCAACCGGCGTAAGTTTGCCGAGAGCCACCAGCAACTCCGCATTCACAATCGCTGCGCCTGCTGCGCCGCGAATCGTGTTGTGCGAGAGTACCGTAAACTTCCAGTCCAGCAATCCGCAGGGACGAAGACGACCCACCGTCGCTGCCATGCCGTTGCCACGCATACGATCCAGACGCGGCTGCGGACGATCATCTGCCGAAACCCACTCGACAGGCTGTGCCGGTGCGGTCGGAAGATTCTGTCCCTTGAGCGGATGGAACTCTGCCCAGGCTGCCAGCAAGTCTTCCTTCGTTGCCTTCTTTGTCAGCTTGATGCTCACGCTCTCGGTGTGGCCGTCTTCTACCGGGACACGGTTGCAATGAGCCGTCATCCGCGCATTCAAAGGCGTGACCGAAGAACCGTTCCACCTGCCCAGAAGCTTGAGCGTCTCCTCTTCCATCTTTTCCTCTTCATTCTTGATAAAGGGGACGACGTTGCCTAGGATGTCCATTGAGGGTACACCGGGGTAGCCCGCGCCGCTGATGGCCTGCATGGTCGAGACAAAAATCTGCTCGATGCCAAAGCGCTCTTCAAGGGCCTTGAGCGCCAGCACGAGGCCGATGGTCGAGCAATTGGGATTGGTGACGATGTAGCCGCCGGATTTTTTGCGCCACTCCTGCTCTTCAATGAGATGCAGATGCTCGGCGTTAATCTCTGGAATCACCAACGGAACCTGCGGGTGCATGCGAAAGGCGCTGGAGTTTGAAATCACAGCACAGCCTGCCGCAGCAAAGGCGGGCTCCATCTCACGCGCAATGTCGGCGTCGAGCGCGGCGAAGATAACCTTCGGCGCGCTATCGGGCACAGCAGGCGAGACAACCGTCTCGGCGAGACGTTTGGGGCAGGGAGTGTCAAGCTTCCACTTGGCGGCGTCAATATAACGCTTGCCGCTGGAGCGGTCGCTGGCCCCAAGCCACGTGATCTCAAACCACGGATGGTTCTCAAGCAGTTGGATAAAGCGCTGACCCACCATTCCGGTGGCGCCAAGGATGCCAATTTGTGTTTTTTGAGCCATAAACTTCTTTCCAGTGTACTAGAAGCGGATGCGTGATCGCCCGCCTCCGTTCCGCAGATGACAGTTTTTGGTTTTGCGGCTAGCTGACGGGGCTTTCCATTGCCGCCAGAATCGCGTCTGCAAAGGCCGTGGTGCTGCCGGTGCCGCCTACGTCACGGGTCAGGTGCTTGCCCTCGGTGTAGACCTTCTCCAGCGCTGCCTGCACCTTATCTGCTGCTGCAACCTCATCGAGATGACGCAACATCAGAATAGCCGATTGCAACAGCGCTGTGGGATTCGCCAGGTCTTTGCCTGCAATATCCGGTGCCGAGCCATGCACTGCTTCAAAGATGGCGCAGTCGGTTCCAAGATTCGCTCCCGGAACCAGACCCAGGCCGCCCACAAAGGCCGCGCAAAGGTCGCTGACGATGTCGCCGTAGAGATTTTCCAGCAGCAGCGTGTCGTACTGGTAGGGATTCATCACCAACTGCATGCAGGTGTTGTCAATAATGTGCTCCCCGTAAAAAATCTCCGGGAAGCCCACTGCAACCTTGCGCGCACAGGCCAGAAAAAGCCCATCGGACATCTTCATGATGTTGGCTTTGTGGATGGAGTGAATCTTTTTGCGGCCCATCTTGCGCGCGTACTCAAATGCGAATTTGGCAATGCGCGTGGAACCCTTTTCCGTGATGATCTTCAGGCTCTCCACCACTCCGGGCACCACTTCATGTTCCAGTCCGACGTACTCGCCCTCGGTATTTTCGCGGACAATCACCAGGTCCACGCCAGGATACTTTGAGACCAGTCCGGGAAGATTCTTGATGGGTCGGAAGTTCGCAAAGAGTTCAAACTTTTTGCGCAGGGTCACATTGATGCTTTTGAAACCCCCGCCAATCGGCGTGGTCACCGGGCCTTTGAGTGCCACTTTGTTGTGTTCAATGGAGTCGTACAGGTCCTGCGGGATGTATTCGCCAAAGACCTCGAAGGCTTCGGCACCGGCGGTAAAGCGCTCCCACTCGAATTTGGCACCACTCTGAGCAAGAATTCGCACTACAGCCGTCGAGACCTCGGGGCCAATGCCGTCGCCGGGGATCAGGGTAACCTTGTGCGTCTTCTGCTCGGTCATAGTGCTCGCTCTCCTGAATTATTTTTTCTTCTTGGCATCGCGGGTGTGCAGCAGTTGCTCCAGTTCTTCCTTGAATTCGCGCACATCGGTAAAGTCGCGATAGACGCTGGCAAAACGGATGTAGGCAACTGTGTCGAGAGCCTTCAGCCGCTCCATAATCAGTTCGCCAATCTCGGACGTGGTGCGCTCCCGGTCAAGTGAATCCACCACGTAAGCCTCAATCTCATCCACCATTGCTTCCAGGCGTCCCGATGCGACAGGGCGTTTTTCACAGGCGCGGAGCACGCCGTTCAGGACCTTGGCCCGATCAAAGCGCTCGCGCCGGCCATCCTTCTTCACCACCATGTATGGAATCTCGTCAATGCGCTCGTAGGTGGTAAAGCGTTTGTTGCAACTCTCGCACTCGCGGCGGCGACGGATGGAGTCTGCTTCTTTGCTCTCGCGGGAGTCCACAACCCGATCCTGGGTGAAGTTGCAATACGGGCATCTCATGGCTTTGATTCTAATGGAGAAAAACCCTTTCTGCCGACTTCCGTTGAGCCGATTTTCCATGATTATCGAAATGGAATCCCTCCCAGTCAGGCATGTTATTCGTTTTTTGCATTATTCTGGCTAGGTCAGGAGGGCTGACCATTTTGCGCCGTCTATTTTTTCTCGCTCCGTTTTTGCTTGTTGGTCTTCCGCTCATCGCACAGCAATCTTCCTCCCCGTTACCTCCGGGCAATGATGCACCCATCCGCGTCGCCACGAGGATTGTGGTTCTCGACGTGGTGGTTACAGACAAAAAAGGCAATTTGGTCAATGACCTCAAGCCCGAGGACTTCACGATTATCGAGGACAAGGTGCCGCAGACCATTCGATCCTTTGAACCGCCCTCGACGCACTTTATTCCGGAGCAGACCAAGGTTGCGGATGTAAAGTCCATGGACGATGTGCAGAAAAAGATGCCGAATGCTCCCATCAGCATTCTGGTGCTCGACGAGCTGAATACAAAATTTGAAGATATGTCCTATGCTCGATATACGCTGCAAAAATACCTCAAGTCTCAGCCCGCCAAGCTGGCCCAGCCCACCTCATTGACGGTGGCCACCAATACGCGATTCCTTCAGATTCACGACTACACGCTGGATAGGGATGCACTGCTCAAGACCCTCGCCGAGCACACGCCGGAGTATCCCTTTAAGGCCTCGCACGGAGGCGGCAGCTTTGCAGCAGAGAATCTTGCGACAACTCTTTCCATCATGCGGCAGATTGCCCACGCCACCAGCGGACATCCGGGGCGCAAGAACATGATATGGGTGGGCAAAGGCTTTCCGCCCATTAACCTGACCAACGAACTCGATACAACCGCCGATGCGCTTACGAACGCAGTCCAGCAGACAGTGAATCAACTGCGCGATGCGCGCATCACGCTGACCACGATTGATCCGACGGCTTCCCCTTCGTATACGGAGTCTGTTGTTACGCCCGATGATCTGGACGTGCAGGTAGATGCCATGGGCGATGATCCTTTCTCCGGCGACATCAACTTCACAAATCTGGCACCGGAGACCGGTGGCCGCTCGGTCTATGGCCGCAACGATGTGGGAGTGCAGATTGGCGATGCCATCCACGAAGGCGGCAACTATTACACCTTGAGTTATTCGCCCGGCAGCACATCGGATGAGCAGGCGCAATACCGCCATATTGCCATCAAGCTTTCGCGTCCGGATATGGTTGCCACAACGCGCAACGGCTATTACACGGGCGTGGACACGCGCGAGACACAACCAATGCAAAACCTTAAGCTGCTGGCCATGGATCTGGGGCAGGCTGCCAATTCCAGCGTTGTCTACACCGGTCTTGGCGTGAAGTCGGAGCGCGTCTCAGACGGCAGCTACAAAATTCTGGTGGATTCAAAAACGCTCAATTGGATCGAACAGCCCAATGGGGACCGGACCAGTGAGGTCACCATTATCGTGGCGGCCTTCAACAAGCAGAACAAGATTGTTGCCCACGCCGGGCAGGAGATGACCGCACACATTCCCGAGACTAAGATAGCCGATTCGCTGGGTCAGCCGGCCAGCTTTACGGTTCCATTTCAGGCGCCTGCGAATACTACCCGTCTGCGCGTAATTGTTCGCGATGCGGGCAGCGGAAAGATTGGCACCGCCGATCTTGATCCCGTTACCGGCAAGCAAAAATAACTCCGCTGCCTGAAAGCACAAGAGCCGAGGCATGCAGCCTCGGCTCTTTGCGTTGTGCCTGATTGAAGGCTCATCCGCTTACTCTGCGTCGAGCGCTTCGATCTCTGATTCCTCAGCCTCGGATTCCTCGGCAACCTTGTGCAGTGAGACGTGCTCGAAGCGTGCCCAGAGGAGTCCCACCGGCACGATGCCCAGAAAAGTGACCAGTAGGATGGTGGCTGCGCAGGCCGTGGATGCCTCCTGCCCGGCACCGTAGAAGCGCGTCATGGCTGCTGCCACAAAGCCGATCTGCGTGAACCAGCCCAGAATCGGCAACTGCAACACGCTGGCACCGCCCGAGAAGGCCAGCAGCAGAATGCACTTGGCCAGCGTCATCGAACTCAACTCGGGGCTGGCGGTAAAGGCCTGCGCCGTGGACAGGTACGAGTAGGTAATCAGCGCCCACATGCTCAGCGAGAGCCCGGCCACCCAGCCAAAATCTCCGAAAGAGCGCATGGTGTCCAGACCGGCGTGAAAGGTGCGAATCTTGTGTCCCACAGCATGGCCGAGCTTTTTGGAAATCATGCCGAAGATGCGCTCGAAGAAGGCGGCCACCTGATGGCCCGCCAGACGCACGGCAACCAGAAAGAGCGCGCCGGCAACCGTGAGCGCCATCCCTCCGATGCCGGCCTTCTTGACGATCTCCGGATGCGGCATGGCCCCGGCAGGTGCCAACAGAATGACGACGGAAAAGATGAAGGCCATAGAGCCCGCATCGAAGAGCCGCTCGACGATGTAAACCGCGATCTGCGAGCCTAAATCGGTTCCGGTCTTCCTGGATACAAGATAGGGCCGCACCGGGTCGGCGAAGCGACCGATCAGAGCCACTGCGGTAAAGCCGATGACCTGCGTGCCAACCAGCGAGAGCCCGGAGACCGGCTTGTTGTGGCGCATGAGCCGGGCCCAGCGAAAGGCTCGGAAGACGTAGGCCACATAGATGCAGCCCAGAGCCAGAATGATCTTCCACCAATTTGCCTGCCGCAACTGCTCGACGAACTGCGCCGGGCTGAAGCGGAGAATCTGATCGCGTCCCCAATACAGAAGTGCCGCCACCACGGCGGCCAGCACAAATACCACAATCCACTGCTTCTTCTTCACTTCTTCTCCGTGCAGAGTTCAGGTAGGTTCATTTAGAGGATACAGCTTTGCTTGATATCTGTGCCTGGATTGGCTTCGTGCGATTGCGCTCTGTTACACGGCGGTTAAATTCGTGAATCACGCGAGCGACATAGATTTGCGTCTCGCGGTAAGGAGGAATTCCGTGATAGCGGTCCACGGCTGCCGGTCCGGCGTTGTAGGCAGCCAGCGCGAGCGAGAGATTCTCGTGATAGCGGGTGAGCAGGGTGTCAATGTAAGCGGTTCCGCCATGCACGTTGTCGCTCGGGTCCATCGAATCTTTTACGCCGACCTCTGTTGCTGTATGCGGCATCAACTGCATCAAGCCCTGCGCTCCTGCTCGGCTAACGGCGGTTGGGCGGCCACCGCTCTCAGCGTGAACAATGCTGGCCAGCAAGTCTATGTCCACATTGTGGAGGCTCCCGGCATCGGCAAGCATCTCGTGCAGATCTTCTTTGGTTAAAACCGCAGGCTGCTTTGGTGCTGCTGCGGGTTTGACGGTTTCTGTCGGCGGGTTTGCTTCGAGTACATCGGGAAGTGCTTCGATGGACTTTATCTGACTGGCCGGCCATTCGAAGTAGTAGTTGTCATGATGCAGGTAGATGCGCACCTTGTCGTCAATCCGCTCCACGCGGTCGCAGGTTTCTTCATTGCCATTTTTATAGACGACGCGCGAGAGCGCCTGTGCAGCCGGCAACGCGGCTGCCACAACACAGAGAAGACTTACAAACTTTATTACTTGCTGCATGGACCAAAACATCCTGACTTTGTTTACTCGTCAACTTCCATTTTATGCCCGTGCGGCAGCCAGGACAGCCTCAATGGCTACGGCCACTCCATCAAGGTCGTTGGCAGCGGTTATCTGCCATCCGCGTTCGACGGCGAGTGTTTGTAACTCCGCGACGGCGTTTCCCATCACCACAGCCTGCCCTGAAAATTCCAGCATCTCCAGATCGTTCCAGTTGTCGCCGATGGCCATGACCTGTTCACTGGGAATTTTGAGCAGTTCTGCCAGTTGCCGCAGTGCAACCCCTTTGGAAATGCCCTGCGGCATCAGGTCCAGAAAGGCCATGTCCCACTCGGTGTACTCGGTGCGGTGCATGGAAAGCCGTTCGTAAATGCTGCTCTCTAGCACACGCTGCTCGGCCTCGATGATGTTTTCGATAGTTCCCGCGCACATCCCCTGAACTAATAGACGTCCCGGCGCTAGTTCCGCTTGCAGGGCATCCTCCAGCGGCTCGACTGCGCTGAGGTGATCCCGGTTTGCTTTGACCCAGAGATCAATGCGCGAGTGGACGGGCTCCAGACTCTCTGTGACCATGTAGCTGCGGTCCGAATCGGTTTTGTCATCAAAGGTAAAAACGGTAATGCCGAGTCCGCGCAAAAGGGGAACCAGTGCCCGCGCAACCTCCATCTCCATGGAGGCGCATTTGAGCAGTTCTCCGCCAAAGCGCCGCGCCATAGCGCCATTCGAACTGATGAGAATGGTTTCGGGGTCGAGGCCGATGGCATGAAGTACCTGCATGGCGTAGATGTGGCGTCGGCCCGTGGCGATGGCAACGCAAATCCCTGCGGCCTCTGCATCAAGCAGCGCTTGTTGGTTGCGTCGGCTTACCGGGCCGGTCGCACCATTTACCAGAGTTCCATCAATATCAATTGCAATCAGCCGGACAGGAGCAAAAGCCATATCTCAAGTTTACGGGAGCTTGATGAAATGCGTGTGACCGCCGGCTGGAATGATTACTCCGCAGTCATTCAATACCCGTTCTCAACCAGATAACGCTCGCTCAGGTCGAAGCTCTGCCGCTGCGCTGCCTGCATGGCTGCGAACTTGACCAGCACATCGGCCTCGACGTTTACGGGAGCGCCTGCTGAGAGCGTGTGCAGATTCGTGCGCCAGTAGGTGAGCGGCAAAATCGCAACGCCGACGCACTCGCCATCAAAGGATGCAATCGTCAGGCTGATGCCCTCAATCGCAACCGAACCCTTCTCGACCATGTAGACGCGAATGTTCTCAGGTATGCGAACCTTGAGCCACCAGTCGGTGAGTTTGGGGTCGGCATCAGGTACGACAGGAGTGAGCGCGACCAGCGTTCCCTTGCCATCCACGTGGCCCTGCACCACATGGCCGCCAAGCGGACTGCCCGCTGCGGTCGGCAGTTCCAGATTGACCTTCGAGCCGGGCTTCAGCTCGGCCAGCGAGGTTCGCGCGATGGTCTCTGCGGCCAGATCGGCGTAGAAATATTCCGGGTTCACATCGAGCGCAGTCAGGCAAACGCCGCTGACGGCCAGACTGTCGCCCTCATGCAGGCGTCCGGCAACCTCTGGCGCATGGATGGTAAGTCTGCGCGCGCCACGGTTGTCCTCCAACGCGACGATGGTGCCGGTCATCTCGACTATGCCTGTAAACATGTGGTTCCCTCCGTGGGCCATGGGTTGCGCAGGAGCGCTTGCAAATGCAGATCGTCGCCAATTTTTTCTGTGCTGAAATCCGGCGCGAGTGTAAGCGGCTCCAGATGGGCGAAGGCGGGAGCCGCATCGGCGCCGAGCAATCGCGGTGCGACAAAAAGATGCAGCGCGTCCACCAGCCCCTCATTCCTCAGCGATGTGTTGAGTGCCGAACCGCCTTCGACAAAGAGATTCTGCATCTGCTCCTTGCCGAGCAGATGCAGCAGCGAGTGCAGATTCACACGCCCATCGGAGTCGGCATTCACTGTGACCACGCGCACTCCGTGACTTTCCAGAATCGCCCGGCGCTCAGCGTTTTGACTCACCGTAGCAATCAGCAGATCGTCTTGCGCACTTTGCACCAGTTGCGAACTGAGTGGGATTCTGAGTTGTGAATCAACAACCACGCGCAGCAACGGGCGGCGACGAAGCATGCCGCTGCGGTCGGTAAGCTGCGGGTCATCGGCGATTACGGTTCCAATGCCGGTCAGGATTGCGTCGCTTGCATGGCGCAGCGGCTGTACTGCACGGCGTGACTCCGGGCCGGTAATCCAGAAGATTTTTTCTTCGTAATCAAAATCAGGCGAGGGTGCGATGCGCCCGTCGAGCGTCATTGCAACTTTTACTGTTACGAATGGAACTTCCGACTGAATCCAACGTGCAAAGCCGTGGTTGAGCTGCTGCGCCTGTTTGCATCCCAGGCCAATTGCAACCTCGATTCCCGCATCCCGCAGCATTGCAACACCGCTCCCCGCAACCTGCGGATTGGGATCGTTGGTAGCAAGGACAACGCGCTGGATGCCTGCACGAATCAAGGCTTCCGCGCAGGGGCCGGTGCGTCCGGTATGGCTGCATGGCTCAAGCGTGACGTAAGCCGTTGCTCCCAGAGCAAGAGAACCGGCCTGATGAAGCGCAACAATCTCGGCGTGATCGCGGCGGTCGTATTCATGCCAGCCTTCGCCAACGATTTTTTCATCGCGAACCAGAACGCATCCCACCGCAGGGTTCGGCGCAGAGAGCCCCACGCCACGACGGGCAAGCGAGAGCGCTCGCTGCATGTAGGTATGGTCGCGGTCTGTGAATGGAAGGGGCATGGAATTCTCTCTGCGCACTGCTATCCCAGCAGCGATTCGACAAAGACCTCGCTATCGAAGGGCAGCAGGTCCTCCATCTTTTCTCCAACACCGGCATAGCGTACCGGCAGTGCCATCTCGCGTGCAATGGCAATTGCGATGCCGCCCTTGGCGGTGCCGTCGAGCTTGGTCAGGACGATGCCCGTCACTCCTGCGGCCTCTGCAAAGAGTCGTGCCTGTTGCAGGCCGTTCTGTCCGGTGGTTGCATCCATCACCAGCAGAACCTCATGCGGCGCACCGGGAATCTGCTTTGCAGTGATGCGGCGCATCTTATCGAGCTCATCCATCAGACCGCCCTTGGTGTGCAGGCGCCCGGCGGTGTCCACCAGTAGGACATCTATGCCGCGTGCTTTGGCTGCGGCGAGCGAATCAAAGAGAACCGCTGCCGGATCGCTGCCCTGTTTTGACTTGATGAGAGCTACGCCGGAGCGCTGGCTCCAGACCTCCAGTTGCTCGATGGCTGCGGCGCGAAAGGTATCTGCCGCACAGAGCAGAACGCTCTTTCCCTGTGCGCGATAAAAGGCTGCCAGTTTGCCGCTGGTGGTGGTTTTGCCGGTTCCGTTGACGCCGACCAGCAGAACGACGCGTGGTGACGGAACCTCTTGAATCGGAGTAGCAGGCGCATCGAGGATGGCCTTCAACTCGGCTTTGAGCGCCGAGCGCAGTTCGTGGCCGGGAATCTCTTCCCGCAGGGCACGTTCACGCAAATGGTCGAGGATTGCCGTGGTCGCGGTTACTCCGAGGTCGCTGGTGAGCAGAGCCGTCTCCAGACTCGACAGGGTTTCCTCGTCCACGCGGCGGGTGAGCGCCAGTACGCCCTCTACCTTGTCGGCAAGGTTCTCGCGGGTGCGCGTAATGGCCTCGCGCATGCGCCCGAAGAAGCCGGTTTTTGTATCCGGCTCAGCGGGAGAAATATTTTCTTCTGGAGCGGATTTCTTTCCGCCGAAAAAAGAGGAGATCATAGCGCTTTGCTCACAGAGATTAGTTTACCGTCTTTTTGGGGGCTACTCGTCGCGACCGGGCCGGGTCATCAGTTCGCGAATGGCGTCGCGGGGACTCTTGCCGGTGTCGAGAATCAGCGCCATCTGCGCGGTGATGGGCATCTCCACGCCCTGTTTCTGCGCCAGTCCAATGGCGGCGCGAGTCGTCAATACACCCTCTGCGACCTTGCCGCCGAGCGATTCCAGAATCTCCGGCAGCTTGCGTCCTTTGCCCAGTTCAAATCCAACGGTGCGGTTTCTGGAGAGTGATCCGGTACAGGTGAGCACAAGGTCGCCGACGCCGCTGAGCCCCGCAAGCGTCTCTCGGCGCGCGCCACAGGAAACGGCGAGTCGAGTAATCTCTGCAATGCCGCGCGTGATGAGCGCTGCGGCGGGATTGTGTCCGAGGTCAAGCCCCGCAACCACGCCGGATGCAATCGCTATGACGTTCTTGAGCGCGCCGCCAAGTTCCACGCCGATGATGTCGTCATTGGTGTAAAGGCGCAGCGTTGGGCTGGAGAACTCACGCTGAATTCGCGCGGCATGTTCGATTTTTTCGAAGGCAATGGTGATGGCCGTCGGCGCTCCCTGCGCAACTTCAAGCGCAAAAGAGGGACCACTGAGCGCGCCGACCGGCAGATTCAATCCCTGCGCGGTGAGCGATTGCGTAATGACCTCGGTCATGCGCAGGCCGGTGTGGTCTTCGACGCCTTTGGTCGCGCTGACCAGCAACTGGCCATTGTGTATCTGCGGGGCCAGACGCTTGCAGGTGGCCCGCAAAAACTCCGAGGGGATGACGCTGAGGATAATCTCCGCTTCGGCGATGGCGCTGTCCTCGCCGGTAACGTTGAGCATGGCGGGGAGCGGAAATCCGGGAAGAAAGAACTTGTTTTCGTTGGCGGCGATAATCTCTGCTGCCAGCTTTGGGTCGTGCGCCCAGAGGGTGACCTCGTGCCCGCCGCGCTCCACAAGGGAAAGGGCAAGTGCCGTGCCCCATGCTCCGCAACCTAGAACAACTATCCGGCTCATTCTGCTACCGCTTTCTTCTTGCCGAAGCGATACTCGGTGCCGTTGACCAGACGACCGATGTTTTCGCGATGCTTAACGATGATGATGAAGGGAACGATGAAGACAACCAACAGATAAATGACCGGCAAATTATGCGGCGGAGCCAGCGTCAAAACCAGCAGCGGAAAGGCCGCCGCGCTCACAATCGAAGCCAGCGAAACATAGCGCCAGATGGCGAAGACAATAACAAAAATCAACAGCGCAACCAGAGACGCCGGCAGCGCCAGAGCAAGAAAGACACCGAAGCCGGTTGCCACTCCCTTGCCGCCCCTGAACTTGAGCCAGATGGGATAGATGTGTCCGAGCATGGCGCAGAGTCCGGCAATGGCTACCGCGTCAAAGAGATTGAAGGAGCCCATCGGCAGCATATGCGGGTCGGCATAATCCTGTGCCAAGGAGCGGGCCATCCAGACAGCGGCAAAACCCTTCAGCGCGTCCAGCAAAAAGGTGAGCGCGCCAAGCCATTTGCCGCCGCTGCGAAGAACATTTGTGGCACCAATGTTTCCGCTTCCCACCGCGCGAATGTCTTCTTTGCGAAAAAAACGCACCAGCAGATAGCCAAAGGGAATCGAGCCCATCAGGTAAGCGATCAGGGAAATTTCGAGAATCTTTGTGTAGGTCATGTTCGAGGGTCAGTGTATCAGTCGGACTGCTTTCCTCAGTCATTCATCATAAGACGACGGCGAATCATGTCGAGCGCCTGTTGCGATGCCCATTGGCGAACCCGGTCGCGGCCACCGGTCCAGCGGCGCTCAACGACCTCGGTACGGGCACCATCCGTCAGGCTGACATAGACCAGACCGACGGGCTTGGTATCGGTTGCTCCGCCGGGGCCTGCAATCCCGGTAATACCGACGCCGTAGCGCGCGCCGGTCTTGCGCCGGATGCCCTTGGCAAGAGCCTCGGCCACCTCGCGGCTGACTGCGCCGTACTCCTCGATGAGTTCTTCGGGAACCTCTGCGAAGAGCGTCTTCAATTCGTCGGAATAAACAATTGCGCCGCCGAGAAAGGAGCGCGAACTGCCCGGCACCGAGGTCAGCCGCTCCGAGAGCAGGCCACCGGTGCAGCTCTCCGCAACGGCGAGCGTGGCTCCGCGCATCTCCAGGAAATAGAGCACAATCTGCTCCAGCGTCTCGCCCTGTGAGGAGTAAATTTCTTCGCCCAACTCCTCTTCAATGCGGCTGGCAAGTTCGTTGACGCGGTTCAGCGCTGCCTGCATGGTCGGCTTGGCGCAGATGAGGTTGAGTTGAATGTCTCCGGCGCTGGCCAGAATCGTTGTCTCCACATCACCGTATTGCTGGTAGATGGGCGCAATTCTGGCATCGCACTGTGATTCCGGAAGCATCGCGGCCTTCAGCACGCGCTTGGCGATGTTGCGCACAGGCAGCGTCATGCGCAGGCGCGGCAGGCACTCCGTATCGAAGAGCGGCTTGCACTCATTCGGCGGCCCGGGGAGCAGGAATAGAATTTTGCGATGGCCCTGATAAACCGTGTCGAGCCACTGGCCCGGCGCGGTTCCGTTGGGATTGGGCAGAACCTCAGCCCCTTGCAGCACATCGGCCTGCCGCGAGTTGTTCTCGGTCATGGCGATGCGGCGTGCGGCAAAGCGAGCATAGAGAGCGGCCACAATCTCCGGGTCGCGTCGAAGGGAGAGTTGCAGAGCCTCGGCCACGGCCTGACGGGTGCGGTCATCCTCCGTGGGGCCAAGCCCGCCCATGACGGCAACAATATCCGTCCGCGCGAGCGCAATGCGGATGGCATCGGTGAGGTCTTTGGGCCGATCGCCGACGATGGTCTTGTAATGGACATCCACGCCGATTTCGTTCAGGCGTCCGGTCAGGTAGAGCGAATTGGTGTCCTGACGGAAAGGGGTCAGCAGTTCAGAGCCGATGGCAACAATCTCACATTTCATTGTGCTGGTTCAGGCGACTTTGCCCGGCTCCTCTCAATAGAATGATTCCGAAAAATTGATTTCTGGAACGAATTCCCCGGCTGCTGACTTTATCCTATCAATCCGGCTGCTTTGTGTTGTATCGGGCGACGGTCTGAAAAGGAAAACTCCCGCAAACGATTAGAGCGGTTCTCCAAAAGGTGTACCCTGTCCGACTATTTACAGGGTGGATTTTTCTTGAGGAAAAATCCACTCAAAGCGGTTGCCTTCGGTGTACATCAATTGGAGAACCGCTGTAACCTGCGGGAGTTGCCTGAAATGCAAGTTGCTTTAGCGGTTTTTGGCGACTTCAGCCACGGTGACCGGGTCGAGGAAGGGCATGGCAGCGCGAAGTTTTGCGCCGACAATCTCGACGGGGTGAACGGCTTCGGCGTCGCGGAAGGCCTGAAATTCCTTGCGCCCGGAGTTCTGGTCGGCGAGGAAGCGCTTGGCGAAGGTTCCATCCTGAATCTCGGTGAGAATGTCCTTCATCGCCTTGCGGCTCTCGGCGTTGATGACGCGCGGACCGCTGACGTAATCTCCCCACTCGGCGGTGTCGCTGATGGAGTAACGCATGTAGGAAAGGCCACCGCGATAGATGAGATCAACGATCAGCTTGAGCTCGTGCAGACACTCGAAGTAAGCGCTCTCCGGCTCGTAGCCCGCTTCGACCAGCGTTTCAAAGCCAGCTTTGATGAGGGCGCTGACGCCGCCGCAGAGCACAGCCTGCTCGCCGAAGAGGTCGGTTTCAGTCTCTTCGCGGAAGGTGGTCTCCAGAACTCCTGCACGGGTGCAGCCAATGCCCTTCAGATAACTGAGCACGAGCGCGTGTGCGTTGCCGGTTGCGTCCTGATGAACCGCGATGAGTCCGGGTACACCGCCGCCCTCGACAAAGACCTCGCGCACGCGATGGCCGGGAGCCTTCGGCGCAGCCAGACCTACATCAATGGTCGCGATGGGAGTGATGGTCTTGTAGTGAATGTTGAATCCGTGTGCAAACAGGAGCAACTTGCCTGCGGTCAGGTGCGGAGCAAGTTCCTCGGCGTAGAGCTTTGCCTGCGTCTGGTCAGGAGTAAGGATCATGACCACATCGGCCCATGCAGCGGCCTCGGCGGGCGTGGCGACGGCGAGGCCAGCCTTCTGCGCCTTGACAATGGACTTGCTGGTGGTCGGAAGGCCAATCTTCACATCAACGCCTGAGTCCTTCAGGTTGAGCGCGTGGGCATGGCCCTGTGAGCCGTAGCCGATAATGGCTACCTTCTTGCTTTGGATGAGGGACAGGTCTGCATTGTTGTCGTAATAAGTTTTTGCCATTGCTGATGAATTTCCTCTCGGTTGAATCCTGTTGGAATTTCTTGTTCTGAACCAGTGTATTGCTTTTCGAACTACTCCGGCTCGTTGGTGAAGCTTGTGTTGTCAACGGCGATGTCCGGCAGAATGTCGCCGGGTTCGGGAAGCTCTTCGTTTCCGACTCCCATCGCCTTCATGACTCGGCTGGTGTGATGGCCGCGACGCATGGTCATGCGTCCGGTGCGCGAGATCTCCAGGATGCGCTCCTCGCCCTCATTGAGAACCTGAATGAGTCCTTCAATCTTGCTTTCCACGCCGGTGATTTCGATCATCATGGACTCCGGTGCAAGGTCCACAATGCGGGCGCGGAAGACCTCGGCCAGTTCGAAGATGGTCGAACGGGTCCGGGGCGTGGCAGCTACTTTGATGAGCGCCAGCTCGCGGGTAACATTGGCAACCTGCCCGATTTCGTCCACCTCGATGACATTCTCCAGCTTGTACAGACTGGCGACCATGCGGTTACCGGAACTGGGTGAGGCCTCGCAGACGATGGTCATGCGCGAGACTCCCTGTCGCTCCGAGCGGCCTACGGTGATGGAGGAGATGTTGATGTTCAGGCGCCGGAAGAGGGAGGCAACGCGCGTCAGTACGCCCGGCTTGTCTTCAACGTAAGCAACAATTGTGTGCAGCATAGATCGTTCTCTCTTTCTACTCGTGGCTGATTCGTCGTTTTTCGTCGGCGTTATTCGTCTTCGGCGGTTTCAACCAGAGGGTCGTGCTTCTTCTTCGAGGGGCGACGGATCATCTCGTGCAGCGAGGCTCCCACCGGAATCATCGGGTAGACGGAGTCTTCCTTTTCAACATGGAAGTTGATGAGGAAGGGGCCATCCGTTTTGCGCGCCTGCTCTATCGTCGGGATAACATCGCCGCGCTTGCTTACGGCTGCACCGGGGATGCCATGTGCGTCGGCAAGCTTGACGAAGTCGGGACTGACAATCGGCGTGCATTCGTAATTCTTGTCGTAGAAGAACTCCTGCCACTGGCGCACCATGCCGAGGAAACCGTTGTTGATGATGGCAATTTTAATCGGCAAATGCTCCTGCGTGATGGTGGCGAGTTCGGCGGCGGTCATCTGGAATCCGCCATCGCCGACGATGACCCAGACCTCTCGGTCGGGGCAAGCAATCTTTGCGCCGATGGCTGCCGGCAGCGCGAATCCCATCGTACCGAGGCCGCCGCTGGTGATGAGGGTGCGCGGATGTTCGTGGTGGTAGTACTGCGCCTCCCACATCTGGTGCTGGCCTACGTCGGTGACGATGATGGCATCGCCCCTGGTGGCGCGCCACAAATCATGCACGACGTGCGCGGCGTAGAGGTGTCCGTCATCGGGAATATTCTTGATGTCGCGAACAGCCGCCGTGCCCTTGCTGTCCTTGATGGTCTTGAGCCATGCGGCACCATCGCGGGAGCCGATGTGGGGCAGGAGCGATTCGAGAACCTCCTTCAGATCGCCGATGAGCGCTACATCCACAGGCACATTCTTGTTGATCTCAGAGGGATCAATCTCGATGTGAATTTTTTTGGCGTTGGGCGCGTAGGTGGAGGTGGTTCCGGTCACGCGGTCATCAAATCGCATTCCACAGGCGATTAAAAGGTCGGCTTCCTGAATCGCGTTGTTGACCCACGACTCGCCGTGCATGCCCATCATGCCGAGGTTCAGATCGTGCGAGGCAGGGAAGCCGCCGAGACCAAGCAGCGTGAGCGCTACGGGAATCTCGGAGCGCTCTGCAAGTGTGCGCAACTGTTCAAAGGCATTCGAGCGGATGACACCTGCACCGGCAAGAATCACTGGGCGCTTTGCATTGCGGATTAACTCGGCGGCCTGCCTGACTTCGGTTGCATCAACGCGAAGCATCGGGTGCGGACGATGAGGCCGTGCGGCTGCAGCGGCAAAATCGAAGATCGCAACATTCTGCTGCGCGTCCTTGGTGATGTCCACATGCACCGGGCCGGGGCGACCGGAGTTGGCAATGCGGAAGGCCTCGCGGATGGCCGGAGCGATGTCCTCGGTGCGCGTGATGAGATAGTTGTGCTTGGTGACAGGCAGCGTGATGCCGGTGATGTCCACCTCTTGAAAGGCATCCGTTCCGAGCACCTTGCTGGTGACCTGCCCGGTGATGACGACCATCGGAATGGAGTCAAGCATGGCATTGGCAATTCCGGTGACGAGGTTGGTAGCACCGGGACCGGAGGTGGCAACGGCGACGCCGACCTTGCCGGTGGCACGCGCGTATCCATCGGCCATGTGCGCGGCACTCTGCTCGTGGCGGACTAGAACGTGGCGAATAGGGAACTTGCGCAGCGCATCGTAGACGGGGAGAATTGCCCCACCCGGATAACCGAAGACGTCCGTGACACCCTCGCCTTCAAGCGTTGCCCATACAATCTCCGCACCGGTGAGCTTAGTGCCGGCAGTAGGTTGAGGTCCATCTTTCTTGCCATTCTTGTGTGCCATGTTTTTTCTCCTTTCTGTAGCCTGTTTGAAACTGATTTGTAACTGTTTTTGTTGCTAAACGGTGATTGCGCCCTTTGATGCCGAGGTGACACTGGCACCGTACTTGCGGAAGACACCGGTGTTAAGCTTCGGCGTGGGAGCCTTAAAGTTCTTGAGTCGCGCAGCAAGTTCTGCATCGCTGATTTCGACCGTGAGCTTGCGGTTGGCGATGTCAAAGTGGATGATGTCGCCATCCTTGACAGCAGCAATCGGGCCGCCGACCTGTGCCTCCGGAGCAACGTGCCCGGCAGTGAAACCACGGGTAGCGCCGCTGAAGCGGCCATCGGTGAGCAGAGCTACGGTGCTGCTGAGGCTGTCAATGCCGCTGATAGCGGCTGTGACGGCGAGCATCTCTCTCATGCCGGGTCCGCCCTTGGGGCCTTCGTAGCGAATTACAAGAACGTCGTTCGGCTTGATGCTGCCCGACTCGACGGCGGCAAAGGCATCGTCTTCGCAGTTGAAAACGCGTGCCGGGCCACGATGCTCGGCGCGGGTAGCGGCAGAAACCTTCATCACGCAGCCCTCCGGTGCCAGATTGCCCTTGAGGATAACCAAGCCGCCAGTCGGCTTGATGGGAGCGGCGGTGGTGTAGAAGACCTTTTGGCCGGGTGTTTCGACGGCGCTTACAGCCTCTTCGGCGATGGTTTTTCCGCTGATGGTAAGAGCACTGCCATCAATGTGTCCTGAGACAAGCAAACGCTGCGCCAGCAGGCGCGAACCGCCCGCTGCCTGATAATCCGCAGCCGCGTATTTGCCGCCGGGCTTCATGTCGCAGATGAAAGGAGTGCGTGCGCTGATACGGTCAAAGTCGTCAATGGAGAGTTCGATGCCCATCTCATTGGCAATGGCGAGGAAGTGCAACACGGCATTGGTCGAGCCGCCGCTTGCTGCTACGCTGGCGATTGCATTTTCAATTGAGGTGCGCGTGATGATGTCTGAGGGGCGGCGATTTTTGCGGACTGCATCCATCAGAATGCGACCGGCTTCGACAGAAGCGGAGTGCTTGTCCGGTGCGGTCGCCGGAACGCCGGAGAGTTGAATCGGAGAGATGCCGAGAATCTCGGCGGCCATCGCCATGGTGTTGGCGGTGAACTGTCCGCCACAGGCGCCGGGGCCGGGACAGGCTGCGGCCTCCAGAGCTTCTAGGCCGGCATCGTCAATCTTTCCGCTGGCGTGCGCGCCGATGCCTTCGAATACATCCTGAATGGTGATGTCCATCCCGTTGAGCTTGCCGGGAGCGATGGAGCCGCCGTAGATCATCATGCCGGGAATGTTGAGGCGACACATGGCCATGATGGTTCCGGGAAGATTCTTGTCACAGCCTGCAATGCAGACAATGCCGTCAAAAAGATTGCCGAGCCCGACCAGTTCGATGGAGTCGGCAATGACTTCACGGCTGACCAGAGATGCCTTCATGCCGCTGGTGCCCATGGTGATGCCGTCGGAGATGGTGATGGTGTTGAACTCCATGGGAGTGCCGCCGGCTTGGCGGATGCCTTCCTTGAGCGCCTCGGCCACATCGCGCAGATGCACGTTGCATGGGCCGATCTCCGTCCATGTATTTGCGATGCCGATGATCGGCTTGTGCAGGTCTTCCTTGCTGAATCCAACGCCACGCAGATAGCTGCGCGCGGCTGCACGGCTTGGTCCCTCGGTCAACGGAATACTCTGGCGCTTACCTTCTACGGTCATTTTTCTCCCCGGCTTTCATTTTTTGAATCTGCTGTTTTACTGCGAGGCTCAGACGCGCGGCCTGAGTCCGATGGTCTTGTCATGCTGTGCTTCAAATGCGTTCAGCGCTGCTTCGTGACGCAGGGTGAGGCCGATGTCGTCAAGGCCCTCCAGCAGGCACATGCGACGGAATGCGTCGGTTGTGAATTTTGCCTCGAAGCCCTGCTCATCCCACAGGCGCTCCTCTTCGAGCGAAACGGTGAGTTTGTAGTTTGGCGTTGTTGCGGCGCGCTTCAACAGCTCTGCGACCTGTTCCTCGCTGAGCCTGACCAGCAGGATTCCATTCTTGCCAGCGTTCGAGAAGAAGATGTCTGCAAAGCTCGGCGCAATCACGCAGCGGAAGCCGTAATCGGCAAGTGCCCATGCAGCGTGCTCGCGGCTGGAGCCGCATCCGAAGTTCTTTCCGGCGACCAGAATCTCGGCGCCGTTGTAGCGCGGATTGTTCAGCACAAAGTCTGCAACAGGCACGCCCTCGGCGGATTTGCGCCAGTCGAAGAAGAGAAATTCGCCGTAGCCGGTGCGCTCAATGCGCTTGAGAAACTGCTTCGGGATGATCTGATCCGTGTCCACATTGACGCGGTCCAGCGGTGCAACGAGCGAGGTGACGGTGCGAAAGGGGTTCATAATTAGCTCCTGTACTCCCACTGGCGGATGTCTACGAAGTGTCCTGCCACGGCGGCTGCGGCGGCCATCTCCGGGCTGACGAGGTGAGTGCGTCCACCGCGCCCCTGACGGCCTTCAAAGTTGCGATTGCTGGTTGAGGCTGAGCGCTCACCCGGCGAAAGGGTGTCGGGGTTCATGGCGAGGCACATGGAACAGCCCGGCTCGCGCCACTCGAATCCGGCAGCAGTGAAGATGCGGTCCAGGCCCTCCTGCTCGGCCTGTGCTTTTACTTTTTGCGAGCCCGGAACCACCATCGCGCGGACATGCTTGCTGACTGTGTAGCCGGCAACAACCTTTGCAGCAGCGCGTAGATCCTCGATCCGCGAGTTGGTGCAGGAGCCGATGAAGACGCAATCCACGTCAATGGTGTCGAGAGCCTTGCCGGGCGTAAGCGCCATGTATTCGAGAGCACGCTCCACATTCTTGCGCTCAATTGCATCAGTCTGGGCTGCTGGGTCCGGCACTTTGGCGGTAATCGGAAGCACCATGCCGGGACTGGTTCCCCAGGTGACATACGGTGCAAGTTCGCTGGCGGGAATCACAAGTTCACGATCAAAAACAGCATCCGCATCAGAGGGCAGCTTGCGCCACTCAGCGACGGCTCTATCCCAATCCGCGCCCTTCGGTGCGTAGCGGCGCGTCTTGAGATAGGCGAAGGTGATTTCGTCGGGAGCGATCATTCCGGCGCGGGCACCGGCCTCGATGCTCATGTTGCAGAGCGTCATGCGGCCTTCCATCGAAAGGGAACGGATGGCGGAACCGGCAAATTCGATGACGTATCCCGTAGCGCCATCGGTGCCGATGCGGCCAATGATTCCCAGTGCAATATCTTTGGCGGTGACACCGGGGCCAAGCTCGCCTTCAACGGAGATGCGGAAGGTTTTGGCGCGCCCCTGCGGCAGCGTCTGCGTGGCCATCACGTGCTCGACCTCGCTGGTGCCGATTCCAAAGGCTAACGCGCCGAAGGCTCCGTGAGTGCTGGTGTGGCTGTCGCCGCAGACGATGGTCATGCCGGGCTTGGTGAGTCCGAGTTCCGGGCCGACGACATGCACAATGCCCTGATCGGGACTCTCCACGTCGTAAAGCTCAACGCCGAAGTCCTTGCAGTTCTGGCGCAGTGCGGCAATCTGTTTTGCGGCAATCTGATCGGTGATGATGAGGCGGTCTTTGGTGGTGGTGGGGACGTTGTGATCCACCGTAGCCGCTGAACGGTCCGGCCTGCGCAGTTTGCGACCGGCCAGACGAAGACCTTCAAAGGCCTGCGGCGAGGTCACTTCATGAATCAGATGCAGGTCTACGTAGAGCAGCGTCGGCTCGCCCTTTGGTTCTACGACGACATGCTGTTCCCAGACCTTTTGAAATAGTGTTTTCCCTGCCATTGGAATGCGCTCCGTATCTCTGTTGCCTGTTGTGCTTGCTTAAAGAAGTTCCGCGACTTTGGCGCCCATCTCGGTGGTGCTTAAAACGGTGAGCCCTTCACGATTGCCGCGAACTAAATCCGGTGTGCGATAACCCTGCTCGAGCGCCTTGCGGATAGCGAGTTCGAGCTTGAGGGCTTCGGCTTCTAGTCCTGCCGAGTAGCGCAACAACATTGCCGCCGTCATGATGGCTCCGAGCGGATTGGCCAGTCCCTTGCCTGCAATGTCCGGTGCGGAACCGTGGACCGGCTCGTAAAGCGCGACCTTGCCGCCGATGGTGGCCGAGGGCAACATGCCGAGCGAACCAGTGATGACGCCCGCCTCGTCGCTGAGGATGTCGCCAAATAAATTTTCTGTCAGCACAACATCAAAATCCCTGGGGCGATTCATCAGGAACATCGCCATTGCATCCACATACTGATGTTCGAGGGTGACATCCGGATAATCGGCTGCGACTTCAATCACGGCTGCGCGCCAGAGTTGCGAAACCTCAAGCACATTGGCCTTGTCCACACTGGTGACCTTCTTGCGGCGCTTCCTTGCCAGTTCAAAGGCGACCTTCGCCACACGAACAACCTCGTCGCGGGTGTAGCGCATGGTGTTCCATGCTTCGCCTGCGGCCTTGTTCCACTCGCGGGGCTGGCCGAAGTAGAGACCGCCAAGCAGTTCGCGAACAAAAAGAATGTCGGCGCCCTCAATCACTTCAGGACGCAAGGGTGAGTTGACGGTCAGCTCCTTGAAGGCGAAGGAGGGACGCAGGTTTGCAAAACCGCCGAGCGCAGAACGAATACCCAGCAATCCCGCTTCGGGGCGCTTGTTCGGGGGCAGGGAATTGAACTCATTGCCGCCCACCGCGCCAAGCAGTACGGCATCGCTGGCGAGTGCTGCGGTAAGTGTTTCCTCAGGCAGCGGAGTGCCGCACTGCGTAATGCCAACGCCGCCAATCAGCTTGTGCTCGAAGGTGAATTCGTGCCCGCCGTTCGATGCAATCTTCTTGAGGATCAGTTCGGCCTCTCGTGTTACCTCAGGGCCGATGCCATCCCCAGCTACTACCAGAATCTTCAGTTTCATTCTTGCGCCTTTTTTCTTTTGTGGTGCGTTAAGAACAGCCGTTTTGTGAGTGTACGTTTGTGCCTTCCCACCCTTGCGGCAACGCCGCAAGGGTGGGGCACCCAGATTGTTACAACGAAAAACGGTTAAAGACCTATGCGGTCTGTGTTCGTTTTGCTTCGCGAATACTCTCCGGAACCATTCCCAGAAGATCCTGATCGTAGATATTTTTCTTGCGGTCGGCCAGAGCGACAAAGCGATGGTAAGCGATGTCGAGGTCTTCTCCCTGTAGCTCGAAGCCGAGGTCGCAGAGCCGCGCTTTGAGCGCGTGGCGTCCGCTGTGCTTGCCCAGAACCATGCGATTGTGCGCAACACCGACACTCTCCGGCGTCATGATTTCGTAGCAAAGGGGATTGGCCATTACGCCATGCTGATGAATGCCTGCCTCATGCGCGAAGGCATTGGCGCCGACGACGGCCTTGTTCGGCGAGGGGCCAAAACTGATGACCTCGCGCAGAACCTGACTGGTGGGATAGAGATGATCTACGCGAATGCCGGATTCCATTGGGAAGCGATCCCGGCGGACATGGAGGACTGCGGCCAACTCTTCCAGGGCAGCATTGCCAGCTCGCTCGCCGATGCCGTTGATCGTACACTCGACCTGCCGCGCTCCGGCCTCGACGGCTGCAAGAGAGTTGGCGACGGCAAGGCCCAGATCATTGTGACAATGCGAGCTTAGAATAACGCCCTTCCGGTCAATTGCCGGTACGCGCTGGCGAACCTCGCGAAACATTGCACCGTACTCCTCCGGCGTGGTGTATCCAACGGTGTCCGGCATGTTGATGGTGGTGGCACCGGCTTCCACGGCGATGCTGACCATCTCGACCAGAAAATCACGGTCGGCGCGGGTGGCGTCTTCCGGAGAAAACTCAACATCCTCAACAAAGGTGCGGGCAAGGCGAACAGATTCGCCGGTCTGCTCCAGCGCCTGAGCGCGATTGATCTTCAGCTTGTATTCGAGGTGAAGATCGGAACAGGCAAGAAAAATATGAATGCGCGAGCGCTCGGCATGTTCCAGAGCGCGGGCTGCGGCCTCAATATCCTCGCGTCGCGTACGGGCTAGCGATGCGATTCTGGGGCCGCGGATGGTCTGTGCAATAGTGCTGATGGCGGCAAAGTCGCCCTCGGAGGCAACAGCAAAACCTGCCTCAAGAATGTCCACACCCAAAGCTTCAAGGGCGTGGGCCATGGTCAGCTTTTCCTGCGTGGTCATGCTACAACCCGGCGACTGCTCGCCGTCGCGCAGGGTGGTGTCGAAAAAGTAGAGCCGGTCGCTCTTTGGGGAATTCTGAGAGATAACGCTCATCAACGCCTGCCAGTTTCTACCCAAAAGGGGTTGAAAGCAGTTTCGCTGAAAACTCTCCATAAGGCAAATTTATAATTCTTTGGCTAGCTATAAAATTATGTTATATCAATGGAGTAGTCAGGGCAGGAGGCGCTCATGGAGTTTACGCAGCTTGAGGATTTAATCACTGTTGCTGAGGAACGGAGTTTTTCCCGCGCGGCAAAACGCCTGAATCGCACCCAACCGGCGGTGAGCCAGTCGGTGCGCAAATTGGAGTTTGAGGTAGGCGAGCCGCTGCTGGAGCGCGGTGCCAGAGATGTTTCGCTGACGCAGGCCGGGGAACTGCTGACCGACTACGCGCGGCGGCTTTTGCAGCTTGCGCGGGAGTCGCGGCTGGCGGTTGATCAACTCAGGGCTCTGGAACGCGGCGAGTTGCTGATTGCCGCCAACGAGTATACCTGCATGTTTCTGCTGCTGACGCTGGGCAGCTTTCGCCAGCGTTATCCGGAGATTCGGGTTACGATTCATCGCTCGCTGGCCAGCAATATCCCGCAGGAGATTCTGGAGCGGCGAGCCGAGTTTGGCGTGCTCACCTTTGTGCCGAACCATCCCGACCTGGCCGTGATGCCCGCCTATACGGACCGTGTGGCGTTTATCGTGAGTCCCAATCACCCCTTTGCGCGGCTGAAGCAGGTCCATATTCATCAACTGGGCGGGGAGAATTTTATTGCGCATAATGTCCACTCTCCTCTGCGCGACCGGATAGTGGCGGCCTTTGCTGCCCACAACACGCCGCTGAATATCGGAGTCGAACTGCCCAGCCTGGATGCAATTAAAAAATATGTGGCACAAGGACACGGCGTGGCGCTGGTGCCGGAGCTGACCGTAAGCTACGAGCTTGCGCGTCGCGATCTGATCCGGATTCCGGTGCCGGAACTCGACATTCGCCGCCAGCTTTACATCGTCTATCGCCACAAAGGGCCAGCTTCCCACGCCTCGCGCGCATTCCTGAAGGAAATGACAGAACTGCTGCCCGGCGTACAGGCGGCTGAGAGCCCCAAGAGCAGACGACGGGAGTTGAAAAAGAAGAAATAAAAGGCGGACGAGGTGCGTTGCCCCTGCGTACATTCGCGATTAAGACTGCACTGCCAGCCTGATGCGCTCCCACCCATCGCGATGATACCGCGAGGAATGGGGCACCCATTTCTGTGACTGGTTTACTACTCCGTGTGAGGTTTACGAACGATTTTTGAGGTGGTTTTTACACGATTTTTTTATTGCAGATGGAGAAAAATCTCGCAATCTTTGTGCAGAAGGGCATCAATCTCCATCCAATATTGGCAGCGGCACTGCGCGAAGAGGAATCTCCATTTACAATGAATGCAGTGAGTTCCTGCCAGTCCGGGGGAATCAGAGATTGATAGGAAGCTTTGCGCCACAGATGTGCGCGCGGGCGCGAGGTTGACGAGAAGAATGAAAAGGATCGCTTTGTTACTTATTGTGCTGCCGTTTTTGCTGGCAGCGGCCAATGCCCAGGAGAGCCGTCAGGATGTAAGCGCAAGCGTTACCGGCATCGGTCATCTCGATGATCCCGTTGCAGGTGACACCAATGTGCAAATGACCACCCATAAAGGCATGGGCGCACTCTTCAGCTATCGCTATATGCTTACTCCGCGCAGCGCACTTGAGGTCAACTACCAGTACCTTCAGAACGCGATCCACTACGATACCAATCCGACCGGCTCCTCCACCTATCCGGGCGTCTATCGCGTCCACACGCGGATTCAGGAGGTTTCGGCGGCCTATGTGTTCAACTTCAACTTCCGTCGCTGGAATCCCTTTCTGGAGGTTGGTGGCGGCGGCTACTTCTTTACCCCGATTGCTGCCGGAACCAGCCTTCTGGATCTGAAGTCAAAGACAAGCATCGGCGGACTTTACGGAGCTGGTGTTTCCTATGAGATCAGCCCGAGCTTCGATGTCCGCCTCGAGTATCGTGGAATTTTCCTGAAGACTCCCGACTTTGGCAGCACCACCCCGAATCTTTCTACTGGTAAGTACTACAACCTGAGCAACCCGGTTCTGGGCGTGGCGTACCACTTCTAATTCACAGGAGACAGCAGCAAAAGAGCGGGGCTCCCAATTTGGGAGCCCCGCTCTTTTGCTGCTGAGAATGTTTTAATAGAGGCGGTACTTGACGCCAGCAGAGATGCCTATCGGGCTTATCGAACCGGTGGCGAAGTAGGGCCACATCTGGTACTCAACATCAATTGGGCGCAGGATAATGTGCTTAGTCATGCGGTACTCGTAATGACCGCCAAAGGCAATGTCCGTATATCCGCCGTGAGCGTAGCTGTTCGGGAAGTTGAACTCAGCGGCTCCAAAGAGACCCTTGACCCACAGACTGTGGCGACCATACCGGAAGGCGCGATAACGACCGCCGACCAGATAGTTGTCCTCGTGGACCTGATAGAGCTGGTTGAAGCGAAGCCAGCGAGCTTCAGATTCAATTCCGAGCCAGGGGGTCAGATTGATATCCACAACCGCTCCGACTCCGCCGAGTTTGCTCGGTCCCCAGTTTGGAAGATTCGTGCTGAAGACGGAACCAAAGGCTCCGGCGTCAATGGTGAGGAGCTTGTCGCGATAAGCGCGCTCCACCTGACCATGAACGGCAGCAGCAGAGAATACGAACAAAAAAAAGCAGAGAATGTTATTTCGCACTGTACTTGCTCCGTGGTTTGAATCGAGCTCGACCCCAGCGGTCTGCTGCAAGTTGCCAAACAAATTGAATCCTATGAAAAAGCAGGCTGGACACAAGTGCCAGCCCGCTTTATGTTCAGGTCTTCAAGGACGCGGGCTAGTTATTCCCCGGTGCGGGCTGCGACTGCCCGCTGGTATTGGCCGGGGTCGTAGCGGGTGTCGTGTCTGCGGGCTTATCTGCCGGAGGAGTAGTTGCCGGCGTTGTCGCTGGAGCATTCGTTGCCGGAGTTGCGGTTGCCGGTTGAGCGTTCTGATCCGGAGCCGGAGCAGCCGGTGCAGCATCGGGTGGTGCAACGTAGCGAGTCAGCTTGTAGTTGATGGGCGTGACCTGGAAGGGTAGCTTATCGCGAGCGCTGAGAGGAGCAAATTGCAGCGCCTTGATGTTGTATACCTTGTCGGACCATGCATCAATCTTGAGCACGCTTCCCAAAGGCATGGCAGCCTGCTGATCGAGATTGTCCATGTCCAGTTTGGGAATGCCCTTGGTGTACTCAGAGAGCCAGGGAGTCCCATCGGGCTTGAGCAGGGAGTCGCCAAGGCGCGGAGTCATCAGAGCGGGCATGGCGCGGTTGGTCTGCTGCATCTGTGCAAAGTAGAGGCCGATGTCCTGCAGGTGGGGCTTGAGGTCGTCGGACTTCGAGATCAGTTCCAGAGCCTTTTTTACAGCGCTCTTGTTGTCCATGTCTGTGTGCAGCATGTAGATGCGCGAGAAGGTCGCTGTATCCGGGAAGAGCAGGCGGTCATTGAAGGCGTATTTGGTGTCAATGTGATGTCCAAGCACGATGTGCGCCAGTTCATAGGCAACCACGGCACCGAGTACAAAGGGATACTTGGGAGCGGTATCCACCAGACCCTTACTGAGCAGGATGGTGTTGCCTACGGCAACAGCTTCTACCGGCATGGTGAGCATGATGCGCACATGAATCGGATCCGGAAGCGCGAGGTTGTTGTAATAGATGAGGTTGTTGGCCAGCGCTTCCAGGTTCTTGTCAACTTCACTCGACGGAGCAATCAGACCGGCAATGACCAAACGGTCGAGCACATTCTCTTCTGCCTGCGAGACCCAGTTGCGCGAGGCCTGGAGCGGACCGATATCCGGGGCATCGTTGCTGGAGTCGTTGGCATTGTCAATGCGGATGGAGGTGTTCTCGTCGGTATCATGTGTGGGCAGCTTGAGAGAGTAGCCCCAGAAATGTGTCTGCGCATTCAGGCCGAGCGATTTTTCGTTCTCGCTCTGTACGGTGTTCTGAATGAAGATGGCAACCGGCAGCCAGAGTCCCGGCTGGAGTTCTGAGCGCCAACTGTCGAAATCAAAGTAGAGAGTACGATCCTCGTCGTTGCGTCCGGTCGTATAGCTGCCCTTAAAGCGAACCACATTGCCGTCGCGATCCTCAATCCAGATGCGTCCGTAGAAGCGGCCGGAGCCGAGGCCGGGCTTGGGATGGACATCAAAGACCCAGGTGCGAACATCGCCGACAAACTTGCGACCGACAAAGCCGAAGACGTAGTGCTGCTGGTCAAAGCTGGTCGGGTCCAGGAACATCATCTGGAGGAAGCCGTTGGAGTCGTATCCGCTTGCGGCAAAGACGTCCAGATGCAGTGCCTTGGTGAGCCCGGACATGGCTTCAAGAGAGCCCTTGAAGAAGCCGTGTGCCTTATTGTTCGTTTCGGAACGGGCATCGTAGACCTTGCCTTCGAAGGTCTTGGCAAAGTCAACGCGGCTCAGGAAGTAAGTGTCGGAGATGGGAACCTGTCCGAGTTTGATGTCGCCGCGCAGATTCTGGATGTAGGTCTCGACGACCGGCGTTGACTCGCGGATTTTTTTGATTGTAATTTTTTCGCGAGCCACTGCCTTTTCAATCAGGGCAGTCTGCTGGGGGGTTAATTTGGCTGCCTCTTCATACTTCTGCTCTTTCTTAGCAGAAGCAGAGGTTACAGCGAGCGCCAAAAACAGGCAAAAGGTTGTTAATTTTTCGATCCTCATCATCCGGCTCCTGAGATGTTCTATTTGAACATCGCTTACGGGGTTGTACTACAAACAAACAGCCCGAAAAAAATCAGCCAGCCTTATGCAAGCTGGAAGGTGATTGTTACGCTTCCGACAAAATCAACAGGATGACCGCCCTGCATTGCCGGTTTGAAACGAATATTTTGCGCAGCCTTTTTGGCTTGTTCGTCCAAACCGTGTCCGAGGCTGTGCAAAACGTTGAGAATCTCAATCTGACCACTTGAACGAAAGCGTACCTGAAGTACTACATTCCCTTCAACCTTAAGATTCCTGCCTTCAGCAGTGTATTCCGGTTTTGGTTTGTATGTGACATCGGGCGGAGTGGTTGGGGCACTCGACGGACGAACTGCCGATGATACCGGAGCAACTGGCCCGGTGTTGGCCTGAACCGTAGCTACGCTGACCCTATTATTGGAGTTGGTCGGACCTTTGGGCGCACCAACGACGGCAACTTTTCCGGGTACTCCGGCAGATTGCCCGTAGCGAGTCCCGTTGCCCGAACCCATTGAGCCGGCAATACCTTGCGGTGCTCGAACAGCACCGGTCAGGGAGCCGCCTGGAGTTCCAACCGAGGTAATGGTGGCCGGACCGTGAGCATTCGGATTCGGTTTGACGCCAAAGGCGTCACCCATATGGATGTCAGCCTTCTCCGGCTTGTTGCCCCGCGTGCGTGAATCTGAGGCGGCATTGGGTACAACCTTGAGGACGTGATTCGGATTGACTACGGCAATCTGCTGATTTTGCATCACATTCACATGATTCTTGTCGAGGGTCACCGTTTTGTTATCCAGAGTCTGGATGGGTAAGGGCTTGCGCTCTACCGGCGGAGGAGGCTGCTTAATGGGAGTCGGAGGCGGCTGCTTTACCGGCGGAGGCGGCTCAATCTTGGGCGGCTGTTCAATCTTGGGCGGCTCAACCTTTGGCGGCTCAATCTTGGGCGGTTTGGGCATCTCCGGCTTGGGCTTTGGCGGTTCCTGTTTGGTTGGCAGGAAGACCATGGTTTTTTCCCTGACCACCATGTCGTGATGCACTTTGGCGATGGAAACGAACAGGAGCAGGGCAGCGATGGTTATATTAATGGCGATGCTGGCCGTAAAAGCCGAAGATCGGCCCTCATTTTCGGGGAGGAGCCCGAAGGTGGTCTTACGATTCACGTCAATGCTCGACATGTGCTGTCCAGTTTCTTGCTAAAAGGTTCGTTGATGTGGCGCCAAAATACTGACGAGGGAATCCATACATCAGCTTGGGGAATTCAAAAACCTAACACGCCCTACTCAAGCTTATAATGCCTGAGCCGGAATTCCTATTGCCAAAGAAAATGCCTCCTGAGAACGAATTTCATCCCATAGCGGAAAAACCTCTGTTCCTCAACAAGTATTAGACACTCAAACACCAATATAAAGCTAACGCCTAGAAGAAGAAGATAGCATTCCCCAAAAGTGGGTGAGGTCCAAATTAAAGAGTTAGCAGGCTTCAATTAGAATCATTTGAGCGGAGAAATCTTCGCAGAAGATTCACAAGGAGAACAGGATGAAGGTACTGGTAACGGGTGGGGCCGGCTACATCGGAGGCACAGTTGCACTGAAGTTGATGGAGAGCGGCCACGAGGTCATCGTGTATGACAACCTGTGCCACAGCCAACGTTCACAGTTGCCGGCGGGTGCTTCCTTTGTTGAAGGGGATATCGCTGATCGTGCCAAGCTGGAAAACATTTTCCGGAGCAAAGAGATTGCAGGTGTCCTGCATTTTGCCGCGCTCATCGAAGCCGGCGAATCCATGCAGAAGCCGGAGGTTTACTTCCGCAACAATACAGCCTCGACGCTTTCTCTGCTGGAAGCGATGCTTACAACAGGAGTTAAACGGCTGGTCTTCAGTTCGACTGCGGCTGTTTACGGCGAGCCCGAGACGGTGCCGATCCTGGAAACGGCCAAACTGAAGCCGACCAATGCCTACGGCGAGAGCAAACTGCTGGTAGAGCACATGCTGGGCTGGTTCCACCGCGTGCATGGTTTTCGCTATGCCTCCCTGCGCTACTTTAACGTGGCCGGAGCGCTCAGGGGCCGTGGGGAAGCGCACGAGCCGGAGTCACATCTGATTCCGCTGATTCTGGATGTGGCGCTGGGACGCAGGCAGAGCATCAAGATTTTTGGCGAGGACTATCCCACGCACGACGGCACCTGTATCCGCGACTACATCCATGTGGAAGATTTGGCTGCGGCGCATCTGCTGGCCTTTGCAGCGCTGGAAAAGCGCGACCACATTCTTTGCAATCTGGGCAACGGTCAGGGCTTTACCGTTCGCGAGGTGGTGGAGAGCGTTCGCCGCGTAACCGGACATCCGATTCCTGTGGTTGTGGAGCCGCGCCGGGCCGGGGATCCTGCCGTGCTGGTGGCGAGTTCCGAGCGGGCCAAGGCAGAACTGGGATGGAAACCGAATTATCCGGGGCTCGATGAGATTGTGCGCTCGGCCTGGGAGTGGCATCAGATTCGTTACGCGAAGTCGTAGAAGTATATGTAACGGGTTCGGCTTTAGCCGAGGGAATGCAAGTCATTGAAAATACATTCCCTCAGGGGCTGAAGCCCAGAAGTTAATTTACCCGGTAAGCGGCGCGGTTAAAACCGCGCCCTTTCAAAACACTGCACACCAAGACTTGTTCAGAGCTTCCTTAGGTCTCCATCGCCCAGGGGGTGAGCGTGTCTTTGCGCATGGTTTCTTCTGTTTTATTGCGCGCATTGGAGACAGTTCGCATGTCCTGAATGTCCTCGATGATGCCGTGCCAACGGAGGATTTTGCCGGCTTCGTCGCGTACCGGATAGCCGCGACTCCTAATCCAGCGCCACTCTCCCTGCGGACTTTGTAGTCTGTACTCCATATCCAGAGGGGTTTCAGAGCGGATAGCTTGTAACCATGTTTCTAAAGTGTGTTTGAGATCCTCCGGATGCACCATCGCAATCCAACCGTCTGCCATGGCCTGTTCGCGGGGTTGTCCGGTGAGACTTTCCCATTGATGGCCCGTATCAGTGATTCTGCCCTCGGCATCGGTTGTCCATGGGACATGCGGAGTGAGGTTGAGCGTGGTCTGATAGCGCTCCTGTAACTCCTTGAGGGAGTGCCTCAAACTGGCATCGGCAGTAATGTCTAGCGCCGCGACCGAGATACCCACCAATTCCATGCCATCGTCATAGACCGGGCGAGCGGCAAAGATGCACTCCCGCTTCCCGTATTTGGTGTTAACGCTGCACTGGATGCCCTCCAGCATCTCTCCGCGAAGCACCCGCTCAATATTGGGCCGGTAGGATGCGTAGAGTTCCGGGGATGTTTCATCTAACTTCTTGCCGATGCGCTCGTCGGCATTGGTGCCGAACATCTTTGCCAGATGATGGTTGTAACTGACAAAGCGCATCTCACGGTCAAGGAAGCAGAGTCCCACCGGAGCGCTGTTGAAGGCAGCCTTTAGATAGTGAAGCTGCTCGGTAAGAGAGTAGTGGAGGAAAGGATCGTTCGTATCGGTTTGAGGCGCGTCCGTAATATGGCCGACCTTTGGATATTCTCTCAGCAGCAGAGAAGGCAACTGCTCTGCAATCGCCGCCTTGCCGTAGAACCATCCCTGCACGGAGTTGCAGCCCATGTGGTGAAGGATGAGCGCAGTCTCGTAATCCTCCACTCCCTCGGCCAATGTCATCATGCCGAGCGAGTGACCAAGGCTGATGATGGCAGAGACAATCTTGCGGCTCTCCTTCTGGGTCTTCATGGAGCGGACAAAACTGGTGTCAATCTTGACCATGTCGAAGTTGAAGGCCTGAAGATAGCCGAGAGAGGAATAACCGGTGCCAAAGTCGTCGAGAGCGATGTGTGCACCGGCCGCGCGCAGTTCTGCCGTCAGGCCGCGGGCCAGATCGAAGTTGCGGATCAGAGAGCTCTCCGTGATCTCGATGAGGAGCCGCCCCGGCGGAAAGGCAGCGTCTTTTGCCAATCGAAGGATGATCTCTGCCAGCGTGGGGTTTTCCAATTGATAGGGAGAGATGTTAACGGAAAGGTAAAGGTCGTTTTCGAAGTTGGCGCAGACAAGGCAGGACTGCGAGAAGACTTCCTCAAAAAGCTCCTCGATGAGTCCGGACTCCTCTGCCATCGGGATGAATTCGTTCGGGCAAACCTCACCGAATTTTGCGCTCGTCCAGCGCGCAAGCACCTCAAATCCCACGAGTCGCCCGCTTCCAAGCTGAACAATGGGCTGAAAGTTAGGCTTCACCTCGTGGCGTAGAAGCGCCTGCTTCAAATCCTTAATTCCGGGCATAGTCATAGACACTCCAGGCTTGGGGGGGGCGTCGGAGTCGTATCTGAACACCCAACAATGTCGAAATTAGACATGCACGGATGGGTCGCTGTCCATGTTACTAAGGAGTTAGTTATCCGGGTCGCCAATATTTACCTGAACAGGGGAACCTCCAAATCCGGCGAGTGACAATACTGACTAGCGCTGTGTCGGATTGCTTGTCCACCAGACAGGGAAATGCGGAATCCTGGGGATATGCAGCTTTCGCATAGCGGTGACAATCTCCGGACTGAATTCCTTGAAGATATCTCCGGAGCTGTATCCGGCCAAACGACGGATGCTGCGCTGCCCTGCGTGAGTAATGTCACCGAAGCCGTCGGGCAGATAGGCCATACCGACAAAACCACTGCCCGCAGCACCCCCAAGGTTCACAAAAGAAGGCATGTAATGGCCGGAATCGCTCTCGCCGACCAGTGTTCCCGCCAGCGCATGGCCAATGCGGGTCATGGTACTGGTGCTGGTGGAACGCGTATAGCGGACACGCTCATGCAGCGCGAGGGCGGGCAGCAGTTCTCCGGCGCGGGCCGTGAAATTGCGGGCGTAATGATCGCCAAGATTGCGGCCAAAGGCTCCTGCGCCCTCTGTCCACTCGGATGGGTATCCCTTTTTATTGGCAAGATCCGGATAGCTGACGGCCATGGCGATGGCAGGCATAAAGATGCCCTTGGGACCAAAGGGCTCTTCCATCTGATAGATGGTCTTCTGCCTTGCGGTGAAGGGCTGGTAGTAGCACCACGAACCATGATGATGGTGTCCGGGTTGCGCATCCGGATTGGGCGCATTCGGATCGCTGGCTGCTTTGGCGTTGAAGGGAATGCAGTTGGTGGGCAAAGCAGAAGTTTTGGCTGGAGCCAGAGTGGCCAGCGTCCCCTTGGAGGCCATAGCCTGTGCGGTCACCGCTGGATTTGTCGAGACCTGCGCGGGTGAAGGCGCATCGGGCAAGGGGGCTTCTGTGCTGGGCTGTTCGGCTGAAACAAAGGATGCGAAAAGAATCACCGAGAATAGCAGGTAGCTCGGACGATAGTGCTTGGACAAGGAAACCTCTTAGTCCGGGCATCAAGGAAAAGCGCCTGCCCGTGTGATTGTCAAAATTCCTGAAGTGGACACAGGAGAGACGTTGGAAGATGTGTTTTGTTGCTACCAGTCTATGCGAATATTCCAATATTTCCCATTTGGAAGAGGGACTGGGCAAATTTTCATGGGAAGAGTGCAGGCCAGACTGATGGGTGAGCGGTTGTACTTGCCTAACGTACTACATTCTGTCTAAGGTATTCGACATACACGGGCAGGCCCTTCGGGGCCTGTCTGGCGTTCCACACAATTTTGTGTTTGAACAATCCTCTGATTCTTCTACGGGAGATGCGAACGATGGCTCAAAGGCCGATTCATCCAATCCATGTTGATCCTAATCTGGATGCACTCTTACGAGAAAATCGCGTTTTCCCGCCGCCGGAGGAGTTTGCAGCCACCGCTCACGTCAGCGGCATGGAAGCATACAAGGCGATGTACGAGCGCTCCATCGCCGACCCAGAGGCATTCTGGGCTGGAGTTGCGAAGGAGTTGCACTGGTTTGAGCCGTGGACCAAAGTGTTGGATTGGCAGCTTCCGTGGGCGAAGTGGTTTGTGGGCGGCAAGATGAATCTGAGCTACAACTGCGTGGATCGCCACGCTCTGGGCGCTCGCAAAGACAAGATCGCAATTTTGTGGGAAGGCGAGCCGGGCGAGGTGCGAAAGCTGACCTACGGCGAACTTTACATCGAAGTGCAGAAGGCTGCGAATGCTCTCAAATCGCTTGGCATCAAGAAGGGCGATTGCGTTGCCATCTATATGGGTATGACGCCGGAGTTGGCTATCGCCCTGTTGGCCTGCGCGCGGATTGGCGCGGTGCATTCAGTGATTTTTGGAGGCTTTGCGGCGAATGCGATTGTGGATCGCGTCAACGATGCGCAGTGCGTTGCGATTCTGACGCAGGATACAAGCTATCGTCGCGGAACAGAGATTAAGTTGAAGGCGATTGTGGATGAGGCGGTGGTGGCGACGCCGACCGTTCGGCATGTGGTGGTCTATCGCCGCTCCGGTACTCCGGTGACGATGGTTGAAGGGCGCGATTACTGGTGGCAGGATTTAATCGCCAAGGCCTCGCCCGTTTGTCCTGCCGAGGAACTTGATTCCGAAGACCCGCTCTACATTCTTTACACGTCGGGAACCACGGGTAAGCCGAAGGGACTGGTGCATACAACCGGCGGTTACGCTGTACAGACCTATCTGACGGCGAAGCTGGTCTTCGATTTGAAAGAGGAGGATGTCTATTGGTGTACCGCCGATATTGGATGGGTCACCGGGCACTCCTATGTGGTGTATGGGATTTTGCAGAATGGCGCGACGACGGTGATGTATGAGGGCGCGCCGAACTTCCCCGATCCTGGACGATTCTGGAAGATTATTGACGACCACAAGGTGACGATCTTCTACACCGCGCCGACAGCGATTCGCGCATTCATCAAGTGGGGCGATCGCCATCTGGAGCCGTACAAACTCGACACGCTGCGGCTGCTGGGAACAGTGGGTGAGCCGATCAATCCCGAAGCGTGGATGTGGTATCGCGAGAAGATTGGGCACAACCGCTGCCCCATCGTGGATACATGGTGGCAGACCGAGACAGGCGCCATCATGATTGTGCCGATTCCCGGAGCAGTGCCAGCCAAGCCCGGCTGCGCAACATTGCCCTTCCCGGGAATTGTGGCGGAGGTGGTGACGAAGGAGGGCGAGACGGTTCCGAAGGGCTCCGGTGGCTTGCTGGTCATTCGCAAGCCGTGGCCTTCGATGGCGCGGACTGTTTATGGTGATCCTGAGCGCTATCAAAAGACATATTGGAGCGATATTCCCGGCAGCTACTTTACCGGCGATGGCGCGCGCATAGACAACGATGGATACATCTGGCTGATGGGGCGAGTGGATGACGTCATCAACGTGAGCGGACACCGCCTGGGCACGATGGAGGTTGAGTCGGCACTGGTGGCACATCCTAAGGTGGCCGAGGCCGCGGTGGTTGGCAGGCCGGATGAGTTGAAGGGGCAGGCAATTTCGGCGTTTGTGTCGCTGGAACAGGGAAATGCTCCGTCGGAAGCGCTCAAAGACGAGTTGAAGAAGTGGGTGACAAAGGAGATTGGCGCGCTGGCGCGGCCTGACGATATTCGTTTTACGGAGATGCTGCCTAAGACGCGCTCAGGCAAGATTATGCGGCGGTTGCTGAGGGAATTGGCGACCAACGGCGTTATCGCTGGCGATACAACGACGCTCGAAGACTTTACCGTGATTGCGAAGTTACGGGAGGCGGAGGAGGGGTAGGGTTACGCTGAAAGGACTACTGGCAACAATCACTTCAACGCTATCTGGCTCAAATGTCTGTCAAGGAGCTACGAGTAGTGTGATTCCGTTCAACATACAAGCAGGGCAACAGGGTGATATTCTTTTGCTCGCAGGGTCAAATCTGAGCGGAAATTTTGATCTTGGTTTTAGCGGGACAGCCGTCAAGCAATGAGTTGAATTGGAGATTGGCAACCGGTTCGATTTCTTACTCAGCATCAACCCGCTCGACAGCGAGCCTCAGTCCCATTGCTTTGAGGACGGCCGACAGGCTACGGAGTTCTGAGTTCCTTAATGCAGCTTTCTTGATTCAGACTCTTAAAGCAAAAAGGCCTATCCGTTGTGGATGGGCCTTTTGCTTTACACGATTTCTCCTGTTTCATTCACATGGCAGTTTGCGCTGCGGTCTGTTTAGATGCTTGCGCTCTGCTTGATTCCTGCGTAGTTTTTAGGCTGCGGTTAGCTGGCCGGAGCCATTCGTGTTTACCTTGAAGCGCTTCATCGTTATCGAGAGGTGACGCTCGATGCGGCGAAGATCGCCACGCTCGGCTGGGCCGGTGAAGGTGCTGGCAATGCCCTTGGCACTGGCGCGACCCGTGCGGCCAACGCGATGCACAAAGTCTTCCGGCACCTTGGGCAGATCGTAGTTGATGACGTGCGCGATGTCGGCTACATCAATGCCGCGCGCTGCAACATCGGTCGCAACCAGAATGCGGTGATGGCCCTCGCTGAAGCTGCGCAGGGCTGCAATGCGCTGCGACTGCGAACGGTCACCGTGAATCTGCGTGGCGCTCCAGCCGGAGCGAGTGAGCTGTTTGGCTACACGGTCGGCTCCATGCTTGGTGCGAACAAATACCAGAAAGCTGCCCTTGTCGCGGCCCAACAGGTGCTCCAATAGTGCAAGCTTCTTGTCCTGCGGGACATCAAAGGCGCGCAACTCAACATTTTCCGTCGGCTTGAGGACGTTGCCGACTTCAATGCGCGTGGGATTTTTGAGGTACTTGCGGGCTACATCCTTGACCTTGCCCTCAAGCGTTGCCGAGTAGCAAAGCGTCTGATGGTTTGCCGGCAGCAGGGAAACAATGCGCTGAATGGCAGGCTGGAAGCCCATGTCCAACATGCGGTCCACTTCGTCAAATACCAGAATCTCAATCTTGTCGAGACGGACAAGCTTGCGGTTCAAAAGGTCTTCGAGGCGTCCCGGCGTGGCGACGATGATGCGTGCGCCACGACGGATGGCACGAACCTGAGGGCCTTCGCCCATTCCGCCAACAATCAACGCTGCTGTGTGCGCGGTGTTGATGCGCATCTTCTGGAAGGTGGCCTCGACCTGCATGGCAAGCTCGCGCGTGGGCAGCAGAATGAGGACGTTGGCCTCGCGATTCGGCATGGTTTGCAGGCGTTCGAGGATGGGGATGAGGAAGCTGAGAGTTTTGCCGGTGCCGGTCTGCGCGGTGGCGAGAACATCTCGGCCTTCAAGAGCAGGAGGAATCGCTCCGAGCTGAACCGGAGTGGGGATAGTGAACTGGTGATGGTTTAACTGCCCCATCATTGCCGGGGAAAGATTGAACTGCGAAAACTGAGTTGTCAAAAGAATCCTATGGTGGACGCCGGGAGCCCGCGATTTCAAAAGGGGCCTGCAAACGGAGTCGGACCGAGACCATGCACACGTCGAGTTGACGACGGGCGTGGGCCTGATTTTTGTAAGCGTGGGGGAGTGCCGATGAGGTCTTGTGGACTGGTCTGTGATGCTGACCCGGAGCTGCCATACGCGGATTTTGTTCGGCTGAAACGGCACATTGCCGAAGAGCCTCCACACTGCTGTACATTCCTGCTGGGGAAAGCGGCAGGCAGCCTGTGGATACGCTGTAGGAGCTTGGGGAAATCTGTGCCAGAAGGAGATGCCGGTCAGGGCGTGTCCGCTGCTCACAACCAAAATACTGAGCGCTGTTGTTACTTTAACATGGATTGCGATTTGAAGCGCCAAAACACGGATCAACAGAGAGAAGTCCCACGGAAGTGGTAATCATTTGTTGGCAAGAGGGATTTTCGGAAGCTATTGGAAAATATTATTGATGCATAGGAAAACCCCGCACGCTATACTTTCGCCAATATTCATTACGGCTGCGAATTGCCCGTTTTTGGGAGAGTCATGGTAGAAGATACATCGCCAAACACGAGCGCTGCTGCAAAAGCCTATCAGGCTCGTGCGCATCTGGCGGCCTTAATCGAGAGTACCGAAGACCTTATCTGGTCTGTGGATATTGATTTCAGGCTTTTAACCTTCAATAAGGCATTTGAGCGGGCTATAGAGCATATCCGAGGCAAAAAGCCGGTAGTTGGGATGCGTCATGAAGATACCATGACTCCTGAGAGAGCGGCATTATGGCCCCCGCTCTATCGGCGAGTGCTTACTGAGGGTTCCTATCGCATAGAGTATTTATTGCATGACGGCAGAACGCTGGAGATAACCTTCAACCCAATTGTTATTGATGGCGTAACGACAGGGATATCAGCATTTGGGAAGGACATTACCGAACGGAAACGAACCGAGAAGGAATTGAGCGATAGCCTGAAGACTTTGAGAGAAGCGCAGGTTATAGGAGCTATCGGCAGCTACGTGACGGATTTACAGGCAGGGATGTGGACAAGCTCCGAGGTGCTGGATGAGATCTTCAGCATCGGGCCTGAATATGTTCGCAGCGTAGAGGGATGGTCGAATCTTATTCATCCCGATGATTGTGCAATGATGACCTCCTATCTTGAAGAAGATGTCATTGGCAAAGGACTGGATTTCAATAAGGAATACCGCATCATCCGGCAAAACGACCGTGCTGTGCGCTGGGTGCATGGAATCGGCAGGCTTGAGTATGGTGCGGATGGCCAACTGCTCTGGATGCGCGGAGTGATTCAAGACATAACGGAACGCAAGCGGGCGGCGCAGGCACTGGCAGAGAGCGAAGAGCGTTACCGCTTGTCCTTCCAGATGAGTCAGGACGCGGTCAACATTAATCGTTTGAGCGACGGGGTATATATAGAAGTCAACAAGGCCTTCCTTGACATCCTGGGTTATGAGCGTGAGGAGATAATGGGCCACAATCCTCTGGAACGGAATATCTGGGCAGATTCCCGCGATCGGGAGAAGCTGTTCGAAGAGTTGCGGCAACACTCCTATTGTCGGAACTTGGAGGCGCAGTTCAGAAGAAAGGATGGGAGTCTCGTTTGGGGATTGATGTCAGCCTCTGTGATTGAACTTGAAGGCGAAGCCTGTGTCCTCTCCATCACACGCGATATTACGGAGAAAAAGAAAGCAGAGGCGGAACTGGCCATGGCATCTGAGGCGCTCAAGGCAAGCGAAGAGCGCTATCGAACAGCCTTCCAGACCAGCCTTGATTGCATCATCATCAGTCGGCTGGACGACGGGAAATACATTGATGTCAACAAGGCATTCCTTGACCTGACGGGGTATGCCTATGAGGAAGTTATCGGAAAGACTTCGATTGAAATGAATGTTTGGGTTGACCCGATTGACCGCGACGATATGGTTGAAGCGCTGCGGCTGAACTCCAGCTTCCGCGATGTAAAGACACAGTTCCAGAAGAAGAGCGGGGAAGTTTTCTGGATTTTGATTTCAGCATCTGTAATTGTGATTGAAGGTATTCCCTGCATCCTCAGCATCATGCGGGATATTTCCGATGCCAAGGCGGCAGAGGACAAGATATGGAATCTGGCCTTCTATGATGTGCTGACCCATCTGCCGAATCGCCGATTGCTGCTGGATCGCCTGCAACAGACACTGGCCGTGAGCACACGCAACATCTCGAAGCATGCGTTGCTTTTTGTTGATCTGGACAACTTTAAGGTATTGAATGACACGCTCGGCCATCAGACCGGCGATCTTCTGCTTCAGGAGGTTGCACGACGATTTATCGCCTGTGTCCGTGAGGCCGATACGGTCGCCCGCTTAGGCGGGGATGAGTTTGTGGTCATGCTCGACGACCTGAGCGAGGTTCCGGAAGAGGCGGCAGCGCAGGCAGAAAATGTAGGCGAAAAGATACTGGAGGCGGTAGCGAAGCCCTATCTGCTTGCCGGCCATGAGTGCCACAGCACGGCGAGTATCGGGATTACGATCTTCGGCGAAGAGCGCAAAAGCCGGGATGAGGTTTTGCAGCAGGCGGACATTGCCATGTATCAGGCCAAGGCGGCGGGCCGCAATACGATTCGCTTCTTTGCGCCATCCTTGCAGGCTGCTGTTAACGAGCGCGCCGCGATGGACGACGATCTTCGTCAGGCAATCTGCGGAAATCAGTTTGTACTCTACTACCAGCCGCAGGTGCGATACGACAGCTTGATTGGCGTTGAGGCGCTCATCCGGTGGCATCATCCGACACATGGAATTATGTTGCCGGATGAATTTATTCCTCTGGCAGAAGAGACAGGACTGATCCTGCCACTGGGCGATTGGATTCTGAATACAGCTTGCGCACAGGTCGCAGCATGGTCAAAGCGAGCAGAGACGGCGCAGATGACGGTTGCCGTCAACATCAGCCCGCGCCAACTGCGACAGCCGGAGTTTGTGGAACGGGTACTGGCGGCGCTGGAGCGCTCCGGAGCGAATCCGCATAATATCAGGCTGGAGTTGACCGAGGGAATGCTGCTGGAAAATGTCGAAGGGGTTACCGGCAAAATGACAGCACTCAAGGCGCATGGACTACGCTTCTCGCTGGATGATTTCGGCACAGGTTACTCTTCGCTGGCTTATTTGAAGCATCTGCCGCTGGACCAGTTGAAGATAGACCAGTCCTTTGTGCGGGACATTTTGGCCGACAGCAGCAGCAGCGCCATCGCACAGACGATTATTTCCCTGGGACGCGCTATGGGACTTTCCGTGATTGCGGAAGGCGTAGAGACAGAAGAGCAGCGGGAGATGCTCATCCGGATGGGATGCCACTCGCTGCAGGGATATCTGTTTAGCCGCCCCGTGCCGATCGCCGAGGTTGAACTATTTATAAAGGAATTCAGGAAGAGAACTACTCCGACAACGGAATAAATACCGCTGTTTATGCGTGTCTGGGGAGGGTGAAGGAGAAGCAACTGCCTTTGCCCTGTTCGCTGTGAACCTGAATCTGCGTTCCATGCTGGTCCAGAATGCTGCGGCAAAGCGCAAGACCGAGTCCGGTTCCGCCGCTGGTGCGCGTGTCGGATGAGTCGCCCTGACGGAAGCGGTCGAAGATAATCTGCAACTGCTCGGCGGGAATGCCGCGGCCTCGATCTTCAACCTCGAAGAGAACCTCGTTGCTGTTCTCCGGTGAGGTGATGGCGGCCATGCGGACATATTGTCCCGGCGTTGAGAACTTGATGGCATTGCCGAGCAGATGATCCAGCGCCTGCACAATAAGTTCCGGATCAGCCCAGACAGTGAGGTGCTCGGCGTCGAGACGCAAGCGGACGTTGGCATGATCGGCTGCGGCCTGATTGAGGTCCGCAACCCGGCGCAGCAGGTCAAGAACATTGGTCTCGGCGCGATGGATGGGCAGAGCCTGCTTGTCAACATGCTCGAAGTTGAGAATGTCGTTGACCAGCTTGGTGAGGCGTTCGCAGTTGGCAATGGCAACATCGAGCATCTGCGCTGCCTTTTCCGGACGATCCCGCAGAACGCCACCCGAAAGCAGGCCGAGCGCTCCGCGCAGACTGGTGAGCGGCGTGCGCAACTCATGACTGACCGAGGAGATGAACTCATCCTTCATGCGGTCAAGACGGTTCTTCTCAGAGATATCCTGGAAGGCGACGACGGTTCCGGTGAGCTTGCCATTGTAGATGAGCGGGTTGGCCAGATACTCGACCGGCAGCGGCGTTCCATCCTTGCGCCAGAAGACTTCGTTAAGAATGCGGAGGCTCTTCATGTTGTCGCCATCGGTGGTGGCCTTGTAGATGGGACATTTTTCGCGGGGATACGGCGTGCCGTCGGGATAGCTGTGATGGATGAGTTCATGGACATCGCGGCCCACCATCTCCTCCGGCCTGTAGCCGAGCATGGCCGCAGCAGCGGGATTGATGAAGCTGAGCTTGCCATCAAAGGTGACGCCGTAAATTCCTTCTCCCACGGAAGCGAGAATGGATTCGCGCTGGCGCGTGAGTTGGTGCAGCATCTCCTCTGTTTCTGCCGAGCCGGTTGTGTCGAGCGCGTGCATGAGGATGAAGGGAGCACTGCCGGGGATATCCATGACACGGCTGCGGCAGCGGATGGTGCGGGTGGGAAGGACATCGCCATCGTCACGAGCGCGTTGAAGCATGTGCAACTCGAAGATGACCTCGCGCCCGCTGCGAAGACTGTCAAGAGCAAAGCCGAGACTCGTGGATTCCCCGGTGGCAAGGAACTCGGAGATCAGGCGGCCTGTCATCTCGCTCTGCTGGTATCCGAGATATTCGGCAAAGGCCGGATTGAGCGAGAGAATGCGGCCATCCATATCGTGGGTGCAGACGAGACCGAGAGAGTTTTCGACGAGCTGATGGAAGCTGGCCTTGCTGCTTTTGAGAGCCTCCTGCGCCTCATATTGCAGGGTTACATCTTCGCCGGTGACGAGCAGGAACTGAACTTCGCCCGCAGGTGAAAGCATGGGACGTGCATTCCAGCAGACACGCAGCGTTTTGCCCTCAGACGTTTGCCAGCGCGACTCAAAGTCCACTACCTCCTGGCCGTCGCGTACGGTGGCCAGCTTGTCGAGCAGCGCCTGACGGTCTTCGCCCTGAAAGAGTTCTTCTGGAAAGGCACGACCGGCAAGGTCAGAGAAGTGATAGCCGGTGAGGTCTTCGCAGGTTTGATTGAAGCGAATAACGCGGCCCGCCGTATCAAGAACGATAACCAGAGTACGGATGTTGTTGAGCGTGGCTGAGACAAATTCGCGTTCGAGCAGCAGTGCGTGCTCCATGCGCTTGCTGCTGCGCATGGCCTGCTCCTGCATGCGGATGCGGGCGTAAAGTTCCAGGCGCGTTACGGCCTGCCGCGCAAAGGCGGACATCACCTTGATGTGTCCGGCGTTGAAGCGGTTGGGCTCGCGCGTGAAAAGACAGAGGCGTGCCAGATCGTTATGGCCGGGAATTTCGAGTGGAACCGAGGCAAAGGACTGGCAGGCAATCTCGCGGCCCTCGCGGTCGAGTCCCAGAGCAATGCCTGCGGGTGGGAAGCGCGTATCAAGGTAGGCCTCATTGACGATGACCGGCTCACCCGTCTTGCCTACGTGATACCAGATCGGTACGCTGCTTATGCGTTCGCGGGGCTGATAACCGAAAGAGGATTTGTACCATATCCGCTTGCCATGAAGCAGACAGATGCAGGCGTACTCCGCTCCACAGTAACGCGCTGCGAGAGCAGAGATTTCGTCAAGCGCTATATCCGCGTAGACGTCAAGAATCTCAGCCGGGAGCAAAGCCCAGATACGATCAACGTCTTCCCGTGGAATGATTTTGAGGATTCCTGACATCGTCAACTTTCGGTTTACATACACCCGAAGCTATTGTTGCAAAATAATGAAAAAAGCACCCTGCCACCTTCAGGGAAGAGCCTAGATGGTTACTTTTCGTACAACGGTAACATTCTATTCACATTACCCTGTTACTCTTTTGATTCCCTTTAGCCTAAATGTTTATTTATGAGCAAGATACAGTGTTTGCGAACTCTGCTTCTTCTGAGGGTACGATGGGGGCCTGCTGAGTCCCCAGGGTAACTATTCTTGCAATCCCAGTTCTGGAATGGGAATTCATCAGGGAAGTTTGCATCCACAGTCGGCTGGTTCCTCGTTGCTGGCGTCGAGAGCGACCTTCCAGGAGCCGTCGGATAGTTTTTTCCAGATGGTGAAATAACGTCCTGAGGTGAGGACGGGGTTACCGTGGGAGTCCTTACTGTGCCCCTCATAGTGCCCCCAGGTGTAGCCCATATCGCCGCCGGCGGACATCTGCCCGCCTTGCGGCGTCCATGTGAGCTGATAGACGGTTGGATCCCAGTTGGCCTTTCCCGCGATGGCTACGCGACCGATGACAGCCTCCTGCTTGTTTGCGATGGATACGCCATCATCCGCAAAGAAGCTGGCGAAGGCTTTGCCGCCACCGGCAAGGACGGCTTTGGCGAATTCGGCTTCAAGCTTGAAGAGCTGGGCCTTGCCGGTCGAATAGCTGGGATCATCGAGCGGATTGACGGCGTTGGCGGGCTTCTCGGTGAGGCCGGGGATGATCTGGGCCGTGAGTGCGGCTGGTGCGGTGAGAGCGAAAACTAGCAGAGACAACAGCAGGCGACGGGGCATTGCTCGAAACCTCAGAGGATGAAAATCCGTGTGAGAAAAGGCTATCAGATGGCTGGTCAAAGGCGATAAAGGCCGTGAGCGTCGGCGGAGTTGCTGCGTCCTGTAAGAGTTGGGTTCCGAATCTACCCGAAGTAGGTTTTGCCCGGAATTTGTTGAGAATCGGTTCCCCGATTGAACATTGAAGGGTCGGTTTTCGTATACTCAGCCGAAGTGCATTCGATTCTTCCCCAAACCAAAGGAGTTCCATGATTCGAGTTGCTTTCTCACGTTTTTCCCTGCGGGTATTGCCTGCTCTCTTTGCTGGACTGATGATTTCCGCGACGGCTTCGGCGCGTGCCGAAGATGCAGCGAAGCCAAAAATAGATAAGCCCGATGCCGTTGCCGACTCGACAACTGAAGGCAAAGTAGCCGTGGTGAGCGGCAAGTCCATCGCTTATACCGCAGTGGTGGGGACCATCACCGTCGGCGCGACCGACCCGCAGGATGCGCTGCTGGGCAATGACGGCAAACCACTGCCGGGAACGACCAGCGAGCCCAAAAGCCCGGAAGAGGCAGCGCCGACAGCAAAGATGTCGTACGTTGCTTATTTTGCAAAGGACGAGAAAACGCCGGAGCGGCCCGTGGTTTTTTTCTATAACGGCGGACCGGGCAGCTCGACCGTGTGGCTGCATATGGGATCGTTCGGACCGAAGCGCGCCGTGGCCGGCGATGGTGAGTACGGGAACCCTGCGCCTTACAAACTGGTCGAGAACCAGTACAGCCTGCTTGATGTAGCCGATCTTGTTTTTATTGATGCACCGGGAACCGGTTTTGGACGCCTGCAGGGCAAGGATGCGGAAAAGAGCTTCTGGGGTGTGGATGAGGATGCCCACGCCTTTGCGCGATTTATCCCGCGCTTCCTGTCGAAGTATGGACGGTGGAATTCGCCGCGTTATTTGTTTGGCGAGAGTTATGGGACAACGCGCTCGGCACAGGTTGCGTTGTTGCTGACGACGGACAAGAGTACGGACCTGAATGGCGTGATTCTGCTTTCACAGATTTTGAATTTTGACACCAGTGTGGATGAGGCAGGAGGCAATCCCGGCAACGATCTGCCTTATGAACTGGCACTGCCCACCTACGCGGCGACGGCGTGGTATCACAAAAAACTGGCAAATCCGGCACCGGCGCTTGCGCCCTTCCTGACTGAGGTGGAGAACTACGCGATGAGCGAGTACGCCCACGCTCTGGCGCAGGGAACCGGCATCAGCGCTGAAGAAAAGCAGCGCGTTGCCGCCAAACTGCACGACTATACCGGTCTGCCGGTGGATTATCTGCTGAAAGCGGATATGCGTGTAGCGGGCGGACAGTTTGAGAAGACATTGCAGGATGATGCAGGGCTGACAACAGGGCGTCTCGATACGCGTTACTCGGGGACGACTGTCAATCCTTTGAGCGAGTCTGCGGATTATGATCCGCAATCGTCAGCAATCAGTTCTGCTTATGTTTCTCTCTTCAATGATTACGTGCGTCGCGATCTGAAGTACGGGGAGGGCCAAACCTATTTGGCAGAGGCGCTCTTCCACGGATTTCAATGGGAGTTCAAGCACAACAATCCGGTGGGGCCAGGAGTCATAGGGCTCAATGTGATGCCGGATATGGCAGCAGTGCTGAAGACTGCGCCAAAGACAAAGCTGATGGTGCTGGGCGGTTACTTCGATCTGGCCACTCCGTACTTTGCGGCACTTTACGAGGACAGGCACTTGCAGATTCCCTCAGAGACGGCAAAGAAGATTACCTATCACTGGTATCCTTCCGGCCATATGGTTTATGTCAACGAGGAAAGCCTGAAGAAGCTGCATGAGGATGTTGCAGCCTTTGTAACGACAAAGTAAAGCACTCGATTCAGACGATGCCGCACCTTTCCATGTTGCGAGAGGGCGGCATCGTGCTTTGTTTTCTACGGAATCAATCACAGATCGCGGAAGTTGATATACTGGATCATCGGTGGAAAGACATCGGATGACCCCGCAAGGGGTCATTTTTCTAAAGAGTGCTACGGGCCCGCCACTTGCCTGCGCACGGGATGCCATGGGAAAACTTCTCGATACAATTAACTCTCCCGCGGATATTAAGTGCCTTTCCCTTGTGGAACTGGAGGCGCTGGCTCAGGAGATTCGGGAGCACATGATTTTGGTGCTCTCAAAGACAGGTGGTCATCTCGGCCCGAATCTGGGCGTGGTGGAACTGACTCTGGCTCTGCATTACGTATTCAATACCCCCACGGACAAATTTGTATTTGATGTGAGTCATCAGACATACATCCACAAGCTGTTGACGGGACGTCGCGATCGCTTTGAAACGATTCGCCAGCCGGGCGGATTGAATGGCTTTATGCTGCGTACGGAGAGCGAGCACGACAGCTTTGGAGCCGGACATGCCGGAACTGCTCTGAGCGCAGCACTGGGTATGGCCGTCGCACGGGATCTGGCAAAGACCGATGAGCATGTGATTGCCGTGGCCGGAGATGCAGCCTTTACCAATGGCATCAGCTTCGAAGCGTTGAACAATCTGGCTGAACACACCAAGCGGATGATCGTGGTGCTCAATGACAATGAGTGGTCCATTGACCGCAACGTTGGCGCCATTGCCAGCTACCTGACCCGCGTGGTCACAGATAAGCGCTACAAGCGGTTGCATGGTCACGCAGGCAAGTGGCTGGAGAAGCTCGGCGGCAAGGTAGCTGTCGAGGCTGTGCGACGCGCCGAAGAGGCAGCTAAAGGAATGCTGGTTCCCTCGATGATCTTCGAGGAGTTCGGATTGACGTATTACGGGCCGATTGATGGACACGATCTGCCCTTGCTGATTGAGACATTCACAGCTTTGAAGTCTGAGGACAAGCCTGTTCTGCTGCATATTCTGACGCAGAAGGGACGCGGCTTCCAGCCGGCCATTGACAAGACGAAGAAGTTTCATGGTCTTGGACCCTACAACCCGGAGACAGGCGAAACCAAGGCTGCCGGACAGCGCTCCTATGCAGAGATATTTGCCGAACGACTCAGCAAACTGGCCGACAAAGACCCGCGAGTGGTTGCAATCACCGCAGCCATGCCGAGCGGGACCGGGCTGGATCTCTTCCGCCCAAATCATCCGGATCGCTATTTTGATGTAGGAATCGCAGAAGAACATGCGGTGATCTTTGCGGCAGGCATGGCAACCAAAGGCTTCAAGCCCTTCTGCGCCATCTACTCAACCTTCCTGCAAAGGGCTTTCGATCCGATTGTGCATGACGTGGCGCTGCAGAATCTGCCGGTTACCTTCTGCATGGATCGAGCCGGGCTCTCCGGCGATGACGGGCCGACGCATCACGGGCTCTTCGACATTGCATACCTGCATGGCATTCCAAGAATGACGCTGATGGCTCCCTCGAACGAGGATGAGCTGGCCGACATGATGAAGACCGCTCTCGATGCACCGGGGCCCTGCGCCATACGCTATCCGCGCGGGCTTGGGCCGCACATGCCACTGAAGGCGGAGCCGGTAGCACTGCCGATTGGCAAAGCCCAGGTTCTGCGGGAAGGGCGCGATGTGGCGATTTTTGGGCTTGGAAATCTGCTGCCGATGGCAACGGAACTTGCAGACCAACTGACGGCGGAGGGCTTCAGCGTTTCGCTGGTGAACCCGAGGTTTGTAAAGCCCTTTGATGTCGAGACGCTGGAGCGTGTTGCGGCGAAGGCTTCTGCTGTGGTGACCTTCGAGGACCATGTGCTGATGGGCGGCTTTGGAAGCATTGTAATGGAAAGCCTGCAAGAACTTGGACTGGCTGTTCCTGTGGTCCGCGTGGGCTGGCCGGATCAATTCATCGAACATGGTAAAGTGGATGAACTGCGAGAGAAGTATGGCATCAGCCTGAAGGCGGCCTACGAGCGGGTGTCACCGCTGTTGAAGGGCGTTCACAAGACGATGGTTGCTGTTTAGTTATTTTGGTAAACATGGAAGAGGACGAGCCTGCGGGTCGGTCCTCTTTTTATTGCTCGGTTTGTATCTTCGCTTCCCACCCTTCGCGCACAAAACGCGCGAAGGATGGGCACCCTGACGGCGAGGGTGATTGAGAAAAATCCTCGCATAGAGAGCACTGCTAGAGGCCAGCCTGCTTTGCGGCAATGGGCAGAATCTCGGCCAGACGTTGCTGGCGGTAATCAAAGAGCGACTCCAACCGGGAACGGAATAGGAGTGCATTGAGAACAATACCGATGGGGCCGAGCGGCAAAGCGTACTCCAGATCGTCGCTGACGACTGTGCCTGTAACCATGCAGCCGGTGTGATCTTCGCGCGGGTCGGGGTGGGTCTCTGTGCGGAAGCGATGCGTGTGGCGCCAGCTCTTGAAGGGGCCCTTCTGCTGCTCGTCAATAAAATGGCTATTCCACTCGAATTCCCGGATAACACCCTGCCAGCCAATGCGTCCGGGAACAAAAGGAACCGGGCTGAAACTTATATCCAATTCGGTTCCGGCGCCGGCAGCCATGGAGCGGAAACGGAGTCGCGGGTTCTCTGCGAGAGGTCGCTGCGGCGGGGCCTGAAGACGCATCTGCTCGACCTTGGTCTTTTGCCGTTGTGGCATCAAGTGTGGCAGGTTCTGCGGATTTGCAAAGAAGGCAAAGACCAACTCCACCGGAAAGGGAACAAACTGCTCGGTAATGAAGTGATGAACGCCTGAAGTGGTCACGGAGTTATCGTATCGCGTTCCTGCCCGCAAAGGATAAAGCTTGTGTGGATGCAGAAGTGCGGAGAATCCGGTAGCGTAGTAGATGGTGCTTACAACCAGCAATCCCGAGATAAAGAAACCGGCAAGCCTTGAAGAGAAATTGACGGCTAGTTCGGTCGTAGAGGTGATAAATCCCGCAGGCACGGGCAAGCACCGGACGCATCATCGCGGAATGGTACTGATCGCCATCTACAAACTGACCGCTGCTGCGCTGTTTATCGCGGTTGGAGTGGGGGCACTGCAACTGCTGCACCGCGACCTGAGCGACATGCTGTGGGATCTGGCCGACAATCTGCGGATGAATCCAGATGGGCGACTGCTCTCCCTGATGTTGGAAAAGGCTGAACTGCTCAACGACACCCTGCTGCGGCGGATTGGATTTGGGCTCTTCTTTTACGCGGCGCTCTATGTGGCTGAAGGTCTGGGGCTGCTCTATGAGAAGGTTTGGGCCGAATACCTGACTCTGATAGCGACCGCTTCCTTCCTGCCGTGGGAGGTCTACGAGGTTTTTCACAGCGTGACATGGTTGAAGGTGACACTGCTGGTAGTGAACCTGCTTGTGGTCTACTATCTGCTGCTCTTTGTAACGCGCGTGCGGACATCGGATAATCGAGCCAGTCTGGACGGGTAGGAAATCAAATACTGGTAAATCAGACAGGGAAAAGTCCTCAGATTTAGAAAGTGGGAAAATGTGGCCCGGAATCATGCCGCAAGAGAAAATAAATAAGGCAATCGTAGCAACAATATTGCGAATATAAAGCGAAAGACTGTGGAAAAGTAGAGTTTAATTAAAGTGAATATGGGAAATTTGATGGTTGCAATTGCCGAATTTAGCCCTGACTCATTTTTGTAAACACTATATGTGGTGGTTTATTTCAGTTTTAACACTCCCTGGTGTGCTTGAACCAATCACCTGCAAAAGCAATTCGGGTACGCAGACAGGACTTTCACTTTCCATTAGGAGGTGAGGCCAGATTGCGCTACTATGGTGGACGAAAGTGGTCCAAAGGGGAGCAAAGTTCTAAAAGCTACCCCTTTTGAATCCACTTCTGAGCCTAACAGGAAAAGGGACCAGATTTCCACAGTTTTCCGGGGCAGGAACAAGAAGAGGAACCAGAGATGTTCAGGGGCAGTTACACAACCCGCATTGATGAAAAGGGCCGGCTGAAGCTGCCGTCGGACTTCAAGCGGATTGTGGAGGAACAGTATGGTGCCAAGTTTTACCTGACCAGTGAGGACGGCAAGGCCGCCCAGATATGGCCGATGAGCGAGTGGGAGAAGAAAGAGGCGCAACTTGCCCTGATCCCGGATATGGACCCGCTCAAGAAAAAGCTGATGGTCCGCCTGAACGCCTACGGGCGCGAGGTGGAGATGGATGGGCAAGGAAGGATTTTGATTCATCCGAGGCTTCGCGAAAAGGCGAACCTCTCGGACGATGTGATGGTTCTGGGCCAGTACAAGTATCTGGAGGTCGTCAATCTGGAAGCTCATGAGAAGTCGCTTGAGATGGATTGGACGGACGAGGAACGCAGCAAACTGGCCGGGTACGGGGTTTAAGGTTGCCCGAGTTTGAGCAGGGGCAAGATTCCCCTCAGGGGGAGCACATGCACGATCACGATGAACGCCATGTGCCGGTTCTTTCAAACGAGGTACTTGAGTTTTTACGGGTGCGACGTGGCGGAGTTTACGCCGATGCAACGCTGGGGCTGGCCGGTCACTCCTCGCTGATTGCGAGGGCTTTAGGGCCGGAGGGCAAGCTGATTGGCTTTGACCGGGATTCGGAGGCGATGGAAATCGCCAGGGCAAGACTGGCAAGGCTGAGCGAGGAGCTGGGCAGCGAGATGCCAGCCGTCGAACTGGTGGAAGAGGAGTTCAGCCGGGCAGCAGAGCATATTGCGGAAGGGACTCTGGACGGGTTACTGGCGGATTTTGGAATCAGTTCGCTGCAACTCAGCGGGGCGCACCGAGGATTTAGTTTTCAGGCGGAGTTGGACGGCCCATTGGATATGCGCATGAATACGCGCACCGGGGTCACTGCCGAACAGGTGGTAAATCAGTACGGCGAAAAAGAACTCGCTGACTTGATTTACGAATTTGGAGAAGAAAGGAGGTCGCGGAGAATCGCCAGAGCAGTCGTGAGGGCACGGCCGATTACAACAACGGCACAATTAGCCAGAGTAGTTTCGGCCGCTGCCCCAACGACAAAACAAGACAGGATTCATCCCGCCACGCGGACGTTTCAGGCTATCAGGATTCACGTGAACGGTGAGTTGGATGAGATTCAGGCATTACTACAGGCAGCGCCAAAGCTGCTGAAGCAGGGCGGAAGGCTGGTAGTCATCAGTTTCCACTCGCTGGAGGACCGGCTGGCAAAGGATGCCCTGAGAGAGGGCTTGCAGCAAGGGACTTATGAGGTTTTAACGCGCAAGCCGGTAACGGCGAGCGAAGAAGAGATGGACCGGAACCCAAGATCGCGGAGCGCAAAGTTGAGAGCGGCGGAGCGGATGGGGGAAGGACACAAGTTTGAAAGCAGAAAAAAGAACAAGTATCGCGCGTAGTTTTTAAGGGTGTTTTTGGAGGCAGTATGGCGACCAGTGCAATGAGGATGGACGGGATGACGATGGGAGCTTCGGGCAGAACCGAGACGTCAATTGCCGAACACAATCAGGCATTGTTCCTGTCTCAGATTCGGGCGCGCCGTGGGCCGACGCCCGAGGTTCACTTTGCCAAGCATTTGGACAACTCGCGACTGGTAAAGCAGGAAGATCCCAAGCGTGCGCGGGAGATGCGCCTGTTTTCAGCGGCGATTACGGTCTTGTTTTCCCTGCTGATGGTTTACGGTTTGCAGCACTTTCAGGCCATCATGGCGGGCTATCACATTGAAGAAGCCAAGCAGCAGCGCGAGATGCTTCGCGAGGAGAATCGGCAGCTTCGTTTAACGGAAGCGAAGTTACGCGATCCGGGGCGACTGGATAGAATGGCGCGCGAACTAGGGCTTGAGGCTCCGCATCCGGGACAGGTGGTTCGTCCGGACCAGCCGGCCAATAGCGGCGATACGGTGCTGGCTATGGTTGAACAGCCGAAACCTGCAACACGATAACGCAAGCATGTAGAGGACGCTGAAGCAAAAATGGCGGGAGGCAAACAAGAGTGAATCGTACCCCCGCCAATGCATACGGAGAAAAGATAAAGAGCGGAGCCACCGTGCGAAGATTACGCTTCGCAGGGGTGGCTCTTTTCTTTGCGCTCTGGGCCGCCGTGCTGGGCGGAAAACTCTTCTGGCTTCAGGTGGTCAAGCACAAGGAATATCAGGAGAAGGCGCTTCGGCAGCAGGAGCGCAATATTGAGGTTGCTCCGCGACGGGGCGTGCTTTACGATCGCAATCTGCGCGAACTGGCCGTGACGGTGCAGGCGGATTCCGTCTTCGCTGTGCCCTCGGAGATCAGCGACAAGCACGCAATGGCCGAGGCGCTCTCTGCAATCCTGCACGTTGATCCTCAGGACAGCTTTACGACAGCCGAGCAGATGGAGGCGCGCATGAACGCCTCGCGCGGCTATGCATGGGTCGCACGCAAGATAGAGCCGGAGATGGTGGAGCGTGTCAAGACTCTGGAGAAGAGCGGCCTTGGGCTGAAGGGAATTTACTTTGTCAAGGAGCCGAAGCGCTATTACCCGAATAACGAAATCGCAGCGCAGGTACTGGGTTACGTCGGTCTGGACGACAACGGGCTCGGCGGCGTGGAGCAGCGCTTTGAGCAGAAGTTGCACGGGGTTCCCGGCAAGCGGCTGGCGGCGCTTGATGCACGACATCACGTATTGAGCAGTCAGGAAAGCCAGCCGATGCCGGGTGAAAATCTGGTGCTGACACTCGATGAGAATATTCAGTTCATGGCCGAACAGGCTCTCGATCATGCGATGGAAAAAACACAGGCGCTGAACGGGACGGTGGTTGTAGAGGACGTACACACCGGAGAGATTCTTGCGCTGGCCATGCGGCCTACCTTCAATCCCAATGACCTGAAGCACTCCGACCCATCGCTGCTAAGGAACCATGCAGTGAGCGATGTCTATGAGCCGGGGTCTACGTTTAAGTTGGTGACCTATTCGACGGCCTTCGAGCGCAAGGTGGCAACGCCGGAGGACACGATTGATTGTCAGGGCGGAAAAATTGTGATTGCCGGGCGCACAATCCATGACTCGCATCTGGGGCTGGGAAAGATGTCGGTGGCGCAGGCGCTGTGGGAGTCGAGCGATGTAGCTGCAGCCAAACTGGCATTGAAGATCGGGGCCGATCCGTTTTATGAATCTATTCGGAGCTTTGGTTTTGGTGCAAAGACGGGAATTGAATTGCCTGGCGAGACACGCGGCCTGCTGCGTCCGGTTAAGCGCTGGGGTGCCAGTTCGATTGGTTCGATTGCAATGGGGCAGGAGATTGGCGTGACGCCGGTGCAACTGGTCGCGATGGTCTCTGCTATTGCAAATGGTGGCATGTTATTGCCGCCGCACATTGTTCTGCAAGAGACGATGGAGACCAAGGAGGGCGGGAAGCTTCATGCGCGTTCCTTCCACCCTGAGGGCCAGTTGCCGGACCCATTGCCGCAAGGGGCGCACCGAGCGATTTCGACGATGACGGCAGCGCAGATGCGCAAGGCGATGGAGGGCGTGGTGCTGTATGGCACCGGCAAGAAGGCGCAATTGAACGGCTACTCTGCCGGGGGCAAGACGGGTACAGCACAGAAGATTGATCCGGCGACGCATACCTATTCCAAGACAATGCATATTGCTTCTTTTGCAGGACTGACGCCGGTGAACAATCCTGCCATTGCTGTTGCGGTGATTATGGATTCGCCGAAGGGTGCAGCGTACTACGGCGGGGATGCGGCGGCTCCGGTCTTTGCTGAGGTGGCGCAACAGGTGCTGGAGTATCTGGGGGTGCCGCATGATATGCCAGTGAAGTCGGCTATGGTGCTGGCGAAGGCCCGCGAGGGTGATACGCGCGAAGGAACGGAAGAACCTGTCGGCGATTTGAACGCGCTTTTTGCAGAAATTAATAATCTTCCCGAAGATGACCCGTTGCGAGGCGCAGCAACAGCGGCAGGAGCGGCGGCGCAAAACGGAGCAAGTCCGAGCGGGATGACGAGTACAGAGCATCCAATGATGCAGAAGAGTGAGCCCTTTGCTGCGGGGAAACAGCCGCTGCCTGCGACAGCGCCGACCAGCACGATAACACCTCCGCATCCGGCAGGTTCGGTGGTGGTCGAGACAGGCAAGCCGATTATGGTGCCGAATCTGATGGGATTGCCGGTGCGCAAGGTTGTTGAGCAGGTGGGCGCGCTGGGGCTTGGTGTGCAGGTGCTGGGAAGCGGTACGGTGAAGGAACAGGTTCCCGCTGCCGGGACGATGGTTCCAGCAGGAACGCAGGTTGTAGTGCGCTGCGGACGTTGATGAATTTGATGAGAGCTTATGAATGTTACTGATGTATTTGCGGGCGTAGATTTTCTTGCTGTCTCTGTGAGGGATGGCAGGCGCGCAGTTGTTGGCGTCGAATATGATTCGCGGCGAGTAGTAAGGGGAAGTGTGTTTGTTGCGATGCGCGGCGGCAGCAGCGATGGAAATCGCTATGCGAAGGCTGCGCTTGCGGCTGGAGCGGCTGCTGTGGTGACGGACTCCGAAGAGATGTTTGCGGAGTTGAAGGCGGAGCACACTGTCGGGTTGGTATTCCATGGACGAACGGCGCTGGCTGCACTGGCGGCTAACTTCTTTCGCCATCCCGAAGAAAAACTCAAGCTGATTGGCGTGACAGGAACCAATGGCAAGACGACCACGGCCTTTATTGCTGAGGCAATGCTGAATGCTGCGGGACGCAAGTGCGTGCTGGTTGGAACCATTGAGGTGCATGTTGCTGGCCAGGTGCAGAGCAGTCCGCATACAACGCCGGAGTCACGCGACCTCTTCGAGTTGATGAGCGAGGGTGTGCAGCGCGGAGCCACCGAGATGGTGATGGAGGTAAGCAGTCACGCACTGGATCAGGGACGAGTGGCGAGCCTTCCCTTTGATGTGGCTGTCTTCACCAATTTGACGCGCGACCATCTGGATTATCACGGCACCATGGAAGAGTATTTTGCCGCCAAACTGCGGCTCTTTGACGGGACGCGTTATGCGGCGCCACGGGTTGCAGTGGTGAATGCCGAGGATGCATATGGCGTGAAGTGCGGTGAGGTTGCACGCGCTGCAGGAGCAATGGTCTGGAGCTACGGCGTTGGTGGAGATTTGTGTGCGGAAGATATCAAAATGCGCGCCGGTGGAATGGAGTTTGTGCTGGTTGCTCCGCAGGGCCGCGTGAATGTGGCGACGCGGTTGACGGGGCGCGTGAATGTGGCGAATCTGCTGGCGGCGAGCGGTGCTGCGCTCTCGCGCGGATTAACGCTTAAAGAAGTTGCTACGGGTGCGGCTGCACTGGAGTGCGTGCCGGGGCGATTCCAATCGGTGGATTGCGGCCAGAGCTTTGCCGTGGTGGTGGATTATGCGCACACCGATGATGCGCTGCGGAATCTGACAGCGTTGGCAAGGGAGTTTGTGAAGCCGCATGGCGGTCGCGTGATTACGCTCTTTGGCTGCGGTGGAGACCGCGACCGAATGAAGCGTCCGTTGATGGGACGGGCTGCCGGAGAGGGCAGCGATTTTGTGGTGCTGACCTCGGATAATCCGCGCAGTGAGGAGCCGGCAGCGATTCTTGCCGACGTACAGCCGGGTCTGGATGCAACTGGGGTTCGCTATACGACGGTGGTGGATCGGCACTCTGCCATTGAGTTGGCGATTCGCTCGGCGAAGGCCGGAGACATAGTACTGCTGGCTGGCAAAGGTCATGAGAAGGTGCAGATTATAGCTGGTCGCGAGATTCCCTTTGATGATGCAGAGATTGCCAGAGAAATTCTGAAAGGATGCCGATGAAGCTGACGCTCAACGAGATTGCAATGTCCTGCGGCGCTGAATTGGTTGGTCCGGCAGGCAGTGGCACGCGCGTGGCCGTGGGCTACTCGATTGATTCGCGAACGATTGCTGCCGGGGAGCTGTTTTTTGCAATCCGCGGAGAGAAATTTAATGGGCACAGCTTTGTTGCCTCTGCGGTTGATCGCGGCGCGGTGGCTGTTGTGATTGCAGCGAGCGAGTGGGAGATGTTTGCAGGGTTGGCTGAGCAGACTGCACTGCTGTTGGTCGAAGACACTCTGGTTGCATTGCAGCAACTGGCTACGGCAGTACGCAGGCAGTGGGGGAAGCGGGTTATTGCAGTCACCGGCAGCGCAGGAAAGACGACAACCAAGGACGCAATTGCTCTTGTGCTTGCAAGCCGATACCGGGTGCTGAAGTCAAAAGGAAATCTGAATAACGGATTTGGGTTGCCGTTGCAGTTGCTGCGGCTGGAGCCTGAACACGAGATTGCCGTCGTCGAAATGGGAATGAACCACTCCGGAGAGATTGCGGCGCTGGCACGGATTGGGCAACCCGACTGGGGTGTGGTGACAAACATCGGCAACGCGCACATTGAGAACTTTCCGGATGGTCAGGCAGGGATTGCCCGTTCGAAGTATGAGTTGATAGAGAGCCTGCCCGCGACGGGGATTGCGTTTCTTAACTACGATGATGCGTATGCTTCCCAGTTTGGCCGCGGATTTGCGGGAACAAGTATTTATTACGGCAGTGGTGCCTGTGCCGATCCGCAGGTGAGCGAGGTTGTGGAAGGCACAGAGGGAATTCGCTTCCGCGTAAAGAGCGGCGAGGAATCAGCAACCGTCTCAATGAACCTGCTGGGGCGGCACAATGCGCTGAATGCTGCGGCGGCAATTGCCGTCGGCGTGGCGGCGGGAATCCCGCTCGCAGAGGCGGCAAAGACACTCAGTGGCATGGATGCCGGAGACAAACGCGGCGAGGTGCGCCAGTGGAACGGTGCCCGTATTATCAATGATTGCTACAACTCGAATCCAGAGGCGCTTGAGAGCATGATTAGCGTGCTGGCTGCGCTCAAGGCCGAGCGCCGCATCCTGATTGCAGGCGAGATGCTTGAGTTGGGAACACATGCTGCGGAACTTCATGCTCGTTGTGGCAGAGCTGCTGCCGAGGCCGGTATTGATCTGATTGTCGGCGTGCGCGGCAATGCAGAGCATCTGGTGACAGCAGCGCGGGAGGCGGGCTGCAAGTCTGTGTTTTTGGAAGATGCTACAGCCGCCGGTGCGTGGATGCGCGCAAATCTAAGGGCTGGCGATGCGATTTTGCTGAAGGGCTCGCGCGGAGTGGGGCTGGAGCGGGCGCTCCTGGAACTGGAAGCGGAGAAAACAATTTCCGGTAACGGTGAAGCCTGAAATCTTCAAACGCTGTTTTCGGCGCTTTTGAGGGATGCACATCTCAAAAGGCGAGATGTGGGGTACTCGGTCCAGTTTCACAATCTGTTATCCCAGGCCTGTTCCTCGACCTGTAAACTGATACTTGAGCAAAGATTTTTGCCGGAGGTCCGTTGCTTTACTGGCTGCTTTACCAAAAGCTTTATCCGCATTTTCGACCCTTCCGGATCTTCCGCTACCTGACCTTCCGGACGGCCTTCGCGTCGCTGACTGCGTTGCTGATCGCTCTGTTGATCGGGCCCTATGTGATTCAGAAGCTGCGTGAGTTCCAGATCGGCCAGTATATTCGCGAGGACGGTCCGCGCGACCATCAGAAGAAGGCCGGCACACCGACGATGGGCGGAGTGCTCATCTGCATTGCAATTCTGCTGCCGACACTTTTGTGGAGCGATCTCGCCGATCCCTTTGTCTGGATTGTCATGCTGTCAACGTTGGGTTTTGGCGCAGTAGGTTTTGCCGATGACTACATCAAGGTTGTGCATCGCAGGAATCTTGGACTGACGGCACGCTCGAAGCTGGCATGGCAGGGGGTGGTTTCGGCAAGCGTGGCGATTTCGCTGGTGGTGCTACAGGCGCGAGGTGTTTTTTCAACGCGATTGCTCTTCCCGTTCTTCAAGAACATCCGGCCCGATCTGGTGATTCCGGCGTTGCTGAATATTCCGCATATGTATCTGGTGGCGTTTCTTCCGTTCATCATTTTTGTAGTGCTGGTGATTGTGTTTTCCAGCAACGCAGTGAATCTGACGGATGGTCTCGACGGGCTGGCCATCGGCTGCACGATTATTGCCGCAGGAGCCTTGACGGTGCTCACCTACGTCAGCGGTCACGCGGTCTTTGCCGATTATCTGGAGTTGCAGCGTATGCCGCTGGTCGGGGAGCTGAGCATATTTTGCGGCTCAATGGTAGGGGCCAGTATAGGCTTCCTGTGGTTCAACGCGCATCCGGCGGAGATATTTATGGGTGATGTCGGCTCGCTGGCTCTGGGTGGCGCAATCGGTACGGTTGCAGTGATTATCAAGCAGGAACTGCTGCTGCCTTTTATCGGCGGGATTTTTGTGCTGGAGGCGGTCAGCGTCATTCTGCAGGTGGGCAGTTACAAGCTGCGCAAAAAACGCATCTTCAAGATGGCTCCGATTCATCATCACTTTGAGTTGATGGGCTGGTCGGAGTCAAAGGTGATTACGCGTTTCTGGATTGGCGCGCTGGTGTTTGCACTCTTTGCACTCACTACGTTGAAGTTGCGCTAAAGAGTTTCGGGCAGTGCAAGAATGGCTCTATTGAGCCAGCAGGGACAGAGGTAAGCGATGGAGTTGAAGGGCAAAAAAGTACTGGTGGTTGGCCTAGGACGATCTGGTCTGGCGGCGGCGCTGTTTCTGCGGCGGCATGGGGCTCAGGTAACTGTCTCTGATGTCAGGAGCGCGGAGGCGCTGGCCAGCGAACTGCCTGCGCTTCTGGAAGAGGGCATCATGGTCGAGGCCGGTGGGCACGGCCTGCTGACCTTCCGCAGACAGGATCTGATTGTGGTGAGTCCGGGAGTTCCGTTGACGACGCCGGAACTGGTTCAGGTGATGAAGTTTGGTCTGCCGGTGATTGGCGAACTGGAGCTTGCTGCGCGCTTCCTGAAGGGGAAAGTGCTGGCGATTACCGGCTCAAATGGAAAGACGACGACCACGACACTGGCCGGGGAAATTTTGCAGGCAGCCGGAATGACTACACTGGTCGGCGGAAATATCGGCGTGCCGGTGGTGGCGCTGACGGAAGAGAGCACCGAAGATAGCTGGGCCGTGCTTGAGGTTTCCAGCTTCCAGCTTGAGACAACGGAGAGCTTCCATCCGCAGGTGGCTGTAATTCTGAACATTACGCCGGATCATCTGGACAGGCATGGAAGCTTTGAGAATTATGCGCGGGCAAAAGAGCGGATTTTTTCTGCGCAGACCAGCAGCGATGCTCTGGTGCTGAATGCGTCCAATCAGCGGGCTGCCGAATCAGCAAAGCGGACACAGGCCACGGTCTACTGGTTCAGCATGGAGCAGAGCGTCCAGCGCGGTGCCTGGGTTGAGGGCGGTCATATCGTCTTCCGTCGCGAGCCAGGTGGTGCAGTGGAAAATATTCTGCCGCTGAGCACGATTCCGCTCAAGGGTGAACACAATGTGGAGAATGTGCTTGCAGCCGTGGTTGCAACGCGACTGGCCGGGGCCAGCGTAGAAGCAATTCGCAAAACAGTGAAAGAGTTCAAGGCCGTAGAACATCGTCTGGAACTGGTGGCGACAATTTTGGGTGTGGAGTATTACAACGACTCCAAGGCGACGAATGTGGATGCAACGGCTAAGGCAATTACCGCCTTCCCGGAAGGCATCCATCTGATTCTCGGCGGCAAGGACAAGAATTCCGACTACACCACACTCATTCCACTGCTGAAGGAGCGCGTCAAGTGCGTTTATACGATTGGCGCTGCGGCAGAAAAGATTGAGCAGCATCTGAACCACTGTGTGCCGCTAGTTCATGCCGAGACGATGGCCAATGCAGTGAGAGAAGCAGCAGGGGCAGCGGAGAAGGGCGAGATTGTTTTGCTGGCTCCGGCCTGCTCCAGCTTTGACCAGTTTGAGAATTATGAACACCGTGGGCAGGTCTTCAAGGATCTGGTTACCGAGTTGCGGAGTCAGGGCACATGGCAACGCGCATAGGCGTGGATAAGTGGCTCTTCGGCATCACGCTTACGCTGGTGCTGTGGGGACTGGCCATGGTTTTTTCTGCTTCGGCGGTGATGGCAACGGAGCGTTATGGGTCGCCCTATACTTTTCTGCTGAAGCAGTCGCTGTGGGCGCTGCTGGGCCTGATTACTATGACCGGGCTGATGCGCGTGGATTACAACCGATATAACCATGCCTTTGTCGCTTACACGCTTGTTGGCCTGACAACTCTGTTGCTGATGGTGGTATTCCTGATGCCGGGCTCCCATGCCACGCATCGCTGGATACGCTTTGGCGGTTTTTTTTCCCTGCAACCCTCAGAGGTTGCCAAGCCGGTGCTGGTGCTTTTTCTGGCGTGGTTCCTGCAGAACCGCATGAGCCAGATGAAGAATTGGCGGCGAACACTTTTACCGGCAGCGCTGCCGGGATTTGTGTTTGTGCTTCTCATCGTTGCCGAGCCTGATCTTGGAACAGCGGTGGTCTGTTTTGCCGTGATGGGTCTGATGCTTTTCCTGGCTGGCATCCAGTGGCGCTATCTGATTGGTGCAGTACTGGCAGGCGCGGTTCCACTGGCGGCGCTGCTGATGCTGGTCCCGTGGCGTCGTGCACGCATCATGGCCTTTCTGCACCCGGACGCAGCGGTGCAGGGCGTCGGCTTCCAGACCAATCAATCGCTGATTGCCGTCGGGACCGGCGGATTGAACGGGCTCGGATATATGGAGGGAGTACAGAAGCTCTTCTACCTGCCGGAACCGCATACGGACTTCATTTTTGCAACAGTCGCAGAAGAGTTTGGATTTCTGCGGACGATTTTAATGGTGCTGCTCTTTGTGCTGCTGGGCTATCGCGGACTGCGTGCGGCTGCTCTGGTGCGCGATCCCTTTGGCCGCTTTCTTGCTTTTGGAATTACAGCAACAATTCTGATTCAGAGCTTCTTCAACCTGAGCGTGGTGATGGGAGTGCTGCCGAATAAGGGCATTCCGCTGCCTCTGATCTCTTCCGGCGGGACATCCTTGTTTATTACGCTGGCGAGTATCGGTGTACTGCTGAACGTGACGCGTGAGATTGATGGCAACTGATAAACAAACTCCGTTGCGCGTATTGATTGCGGGTGGCGGCACCGGCGGCCATATTATTCCTGCACTGGCGATTGCCCGCGTGCTCAAGGAACAGTATGGAGCAGAGGTTCGCTTTGTAGGCACGGCGCGAGGGCTGGAGACGCGACTGGTTCCTCAGGCCGGCTACAAACTGGAGTTGGTGAAGGTCGGCCAACTGAAGAATGTATCGCTCGAAACCAAAATCAGAACGATGTTGGATTTGCCGCTCTCGCTCTTTACCTGTATAGGATTGCTGATGCGCTTTCGACCGCAGGTGGTGGTGGGGGTGGGCGGGTATGCCTCCGGGCCTGCGATGGGTGCGGCAATCCTGTGGGGGACACCGACTCTGGCCTTTGAGCCGAATGCCGCTCCGGGACTGGCAAACAGAATCATTGGGCGCTTTGTTAGTGCTGCGGCGGTAAACTTTGCTCCTGCTGCGGCACACTTTCGAAAGGCCGAGGTTACAGGAATCCCTGTGCGGGCGGAGTTTTTTTCTGTGCCGGGACCGGGTGTGGACCATGCACCGCATCTGCTGGTTTTTGGCGGGAGTCAGGGGGCGCGAATTCTGAATGAACTGATGCCGAAGATTGTGGCCCATCTGCTGGCAGCGGTGCCGGGGCTGACGATTCTGCATCAGGCCGGGGCACGTCATGCTGAGAGTACGCAGAGCGCCTATCTCTTGAGCGGCGCGGATACATCTCGCTGGCAGGTGAGTGAATTTCTGGATGATATGGCATCGCAGTTTGGCCGTGCCAATCTGGTGTTGGCGCGCAGTGGCGCCAGTACCGTAGCGGAACTGGCTGCGGCAGGCAAACCATCGCTGCTGATTCCTTTTGCGGCAGCAGCGGACGATCATCAGCGCAGGAATGCTGAGGTGCTGGCAACGGCAGGCGCGGCGGAGATGATTCTGGAGAGCGAGGCCACTCCGGACAGAGTGGCAGAGGCGCTGGTGGGATTGTTGCACGATCAGGAGTGCCTGCACAGGATGAGCGTAGCCGCGCGAGGATTGGCGCATCGCGACGCAGCAGAGCGGATTGCGGCACAAGTGGTGGAACTGTCGCGGAAGTAACTGGGATATCTGAGCAGAAAAAAGGCCCGGAGAGAATCTTCTCCGGGCCTTCCCTTTCGGGTTGCATTAACGATGTCCGCTGCTGTGACCACCGCCGCTTGAGTGGAAGCTGCCGCCTCCGCTGCTGCTGAAATGGCCTACGTTGCCGCTGTAAGCGTGCATACTGCTTTCACCGGAGCTGTAACTGCGCGAGGCAGAGAAGCCGGAGGACGGTGCTGTGTAGCTTCGCGGCGCTGAGAAACTGGGCGCAGAAGAAAAACTACGCGGTGATGCGCCGTAGTTGTACGAGCGGGACGCGCCCGCATTCGGACTTGCGACCGACGGAAGTGCGTAGGTGGAGCGTCCGCCTGCAATGATCCCTGTGCCGCCACGGAAATATCCGCGACCCGGCAGATAAGCATAGCCTGCACGATATCCGTAGTAGCCAAAGGGCGTGCCCCATCCATAACCCCAGGGGCCAGCGCCGATAAAGAGGCCGCCGACGAACCAGTCGTCGCCGTAATAGCCATAAGGAGCACAGGCATAGGGGTAGTAGGGGTAATAGCCGTAGTCGCAGTATGGGGCTGCGTAAACAATCGGAACGGGAGCAATCACCGGTCCGAAACCAAAACTTACAAAAACACGAGCCTCTGAGGCTGCTGCTCCACAAAAGACAATTGCCGCGATAAGCAGAACTGTTCGAAGGGTGCGCATTGCTTTACTCCTTTCCCCGGAGGTATTTTTCCGGAGGAGATGAGTGGAATCCAGCTCCACTCGTTCTGCTTAATTAGACAACAAAGACAAGAAAAAGTTGCTGTTTTATTCAATGGCGGCTGAGTGGATTTTGCGAAGGATGGAAGGAGACTCGAAGTGATTGCAGGGAAGGAATTTACGGTGGCAGGGAGCCGATTGGGTTGAATCGGCTCTCTGCGGGAGAGATCAAGGCATTTAGCGGCGATAACCCTCGTGGCTGCGATAATCGCGGCCCCAGGCATGGTCGCGGTAAAAGTCGCGATGCTCAACAAAGGCGCGTCCGCCATAGGCTGGTGCGCGGTAAATCCAGCGTCCCGGATACCAGACGCGGCCTACATAGTAGCCAGCATTCCAGTAATAGTCCGGGCCGGGGCAGGCCGGAATGTAGCCGACGTTTACAACGGGAGCAACGGGAACTCCGAAGCCGATAGAAATGCCAACTCTGGCAGCGTGCGCTGTGCTTGTAGCAGCAGTAAGAGCTCCAGCAAAAAGACCAGCCAACAGAAAGGAACGGATAGCACGCATTTTGAACCTCCACAGCGCCCGCCCTTGCGTTTGAGAGCTTGTTTCGTGCTGCTCTCCGCTGTTGCGGCGCGTCAGTTGTATAGATTGAACACAGCCTTGCGGAATAGTTGCGCGGAGTATTTCGTGTTGATGGAGTGCGGCTGATAAGCTGAATAGTTAAAGACCATGTTTGCACAAACTTTGCGCGTTCACTTTATCGGAATCGGCGGGATCGGCATGAGCGGTATTGCCGAGATCCTCATCAACCTTGGCTATACAGTTTCTGGCTCAGACCTGCGCCGCACGCCGATTACAGAGCGGCTGGCATCGCTTGGCGCTGTCATCTACGAGGGCCACGTTGCGGCGAATGTTGCCGGGTCGAGCGTTGTGGTGACCAGTTCTGCCGTCAATGCCCTGAATCCTGAGGTGATGGAGGCGCGGGCACGGAAGATTCCCGTGATTCAGCGCGCCGAGATGCTGGCAGAGTTGATGCGGTTGAAGTATGGCATCGCAGTTGCCGGAATGCACGGCAAGACGACGACGACCAGCATCGTGGCTGCTGTGCTGGCGGCTGGCGGGCTGGACCCGACGGTGGTGGTCGGCGGTCGCGTGGATGCGCTGGGATCGAATGCGCGGCTCGGCAAGTCGCAGTATCTGGTGGCAGAGGCCGATGAGAGCGATCGCTCGTTTTTGAAGCTGTCGCCGATCCTTTCCATCGTTACAAATCTCGATCGCGAGCACATGGATTGCTATCGCGACATGGCCGATGTCGAGAGTGCCTTTGTCGAGTTCATGGACAAGGTTCCTTTCTACGGAGCGACGACAGCCTGCATTGACAATCCTCTACTGGCTGCGGTGCTGCCGAGAGTCAAGCGTCGCGTATACACCTACGGGATGGCGGCAAATGCGGATTTTGTATTGAGGATGCTGCCGCGTCGTGCGGGTGCAGATGCAGCCTTCAGTGAGTTTGAAGTGGTTTCGCAGGATGGAGTGATGGGGCCGTTTTCTCTGCATGTTCCGGGGCGGCACAACGTGTTGAATGCTACGGCTGCGGTGGCGATTGCGGTGCAACTTGAAGTTCCGGTAGAGAAGATTGCCGAGGGGATTGCGAGTTTTCGCGGAGTGGACCGCCGCTTCCAGCGCAAGGGAACGGTGCGTGGCGTGACAGTGGTGGATGATTACGGCCACCATCCCACGGAGATTCGCGCAACGCTTGCGGCTGCTGCCGAGTGCGGCTTCAAGCGGATTCATGTACTCTTCCAGCCGCATCGCTATACGCGGACGCGCGATCTGATCTCGGAATTTTCGACGGCCTTTGAGGGTGCGAGCACACTGCATCTGTTGCCGATTTACGCTGCCAGTGAAGAGCCGATTCCGGGCGTGACCGCCGAGGCGCTGGTGACAAAAATTGTTGGGCCGAAGACGACATTTGTGCCGGATTTTGCGACGGCTGTCCGCGAGGTTGCGGCAGGGGCGGCTGAGGGAGATTTGATTATCACGCAGGGCGCGGGGAATGTCTCGCAGCTTGCACCGCTGGTGCTTGAGGCGTTGAAGGGGTAAATAGAGTTGCCGTGCCGGGGGTATATGGTTTGGTACTCCCCTGATTTCCCCCTAGAAAACAGGGGGCGAGAGCGGCTATTGTTCAAGTTGGCGATCCTCACGACCTTGCTCAGGCGTGAAGCGAATAGCAGCAGCAAATAACCGGCAATTCGACTACACCGCAGGTGCGGGCGAAGATTTGCGTCCCTTGCGCGGGCCTCAGCCTGTACTCGACGACGCAGATGAAAAGCCTTATCTGCACGGCTCTGGTCGTGTGCCTCTTCGGCGCAACGTGATTCCCCGGAATCGCGGCGGGAGGATTTTGTTCGGAATTGCTGCATTTCTGGTTCTGGCAGGGCTCGGCGCTGGGGGATACTTTGCCATGCGCTTCCTTACGCAGGACCCGCACTTCCGAATTTCATCGGCAAGCTCCATTCAGACGACAGGCAATAGCCTGATTGAGCGCTCGGAGTTGATTGATGTTTTTGGCGGCGATATTGGTCGCAACATCTTCTACGTCTCGCTCCGGCAGCGCCAGCGCGAACTGGAAGAGATTCCCTGGGTAGAACATGCCGCCGTGATGCGCCTGTTGCCCGACCAACTCCGCGTGACCGTGGTGGAGCGCAGGCCCATAGCATTTGTGCGCCGGGGCAGCCAGATTGGATTGGTAGATCGGGCCGGGGTTCTGCTTGACATGACACCCGCGCTGATGGCGCAGCGGCATTACTCCTTCCCGGTGGTAACGGGAATTGAGGACAAAGACCCGCTTTCGACCCGCGCGGCACGAATGCAGATTTATTCGCGGCTGATGCAGGAACTCGACAGCGGTGCAACCAAACTGAGCGACCAGTTGAGCGAGGTTGACCTGTCGGACCCGGAGGATGTGCGCGTACTGGTCTCCGAACAGGGTTCGGATGTGATGGTCCATCTGGGCGGAGAGCAGTTTCTGGACCGCTTCAATCGCTATAAGGCGCAGTTGCCGGAGTGGCGGGCGAAGTATCCCAGACTGGCTTCAGTTGATATGCGCTACGAGCAGCAGGCCGTTCTCGAGATGGCGCAGGGAACTGCGGTTGATCCCAATCAAACGGAGCAGGCCGGAACGGGTGCTGGTGGCACAGATAATTCGCAGGTTGCTCCCAAGACAGACGGCAAGGCAGCGAGCGCTGCACCCGCTGCTGAACCAGCGAGTCGGAGCCATGCGGGAGTTATCGCTTCCCAACCATCCCGCGCAGAACGCGCGAAGGATAGTGCGCACTCCTTGTCGGTGGCCAAATCCCAGCCGAAAAAGACGGTTGCGGCCAGAGACGCGAAGTCCGCACACGGCAAGAGCATAAAGAACGCAAAGGCAAATGCTAAGCTGACAGCAAAGAAGAAGCAGTCGGCACATTTGTTGACGGTGTCTGCGCAAAAAACTACCTCAGCTCAATCAGCAGACAGGAGAGAGCCATGACGCAGCAACGGGATGGCCTCATCTCCGTTCTGGATTTGGGCAGCATGTGGACGCGCTTTCTTGTAGCCGACCTCAATGAGGGAGCGCTGCGTTATCGTGGTCACGGCATGGTTCCCTCGGCGGGAATGCGCAAGGGCGCGATTGCGGAGTTGCTGCCAGCCACGCAGGTTGTGAGCAAGGCAGCCGCAGAGGCGGAAGAAAACGCGCAGGCGGGAATCGGCAGTTGTGTCATTGGTGTTGGCGGACCGCATGTGCGCGGCATGAATAGTCGAGGCGGGCTGACGCTGGGCTCGCGGCCACGCGATATTACCCGCGAGGATGCGCGCGAAGCCATTGATCGCGCCCGATCGGTCGCATTGCCGAATGACCGCGAGATGCTGCACCAGTTGCCGCAGGAGTTTCTGCTTGACGATCAGCCGGGGATTCACGATCCGGTTGGAATGGTGGGTTTGCGGTTGGAAGTGATTCTGCATCTGAGTACCTGCTCGATGGGTGCGATGCAGAGCATAGTTACCTGTGCCAACAAGGCCGGGCTTGAGGTGACGGACACAATCTTTGAAGCTCTGGCTGCGGCTGAGGCTACGCTGACGGCCGATGAGCGCGAACTCGGCGTTTGCCTGGTGGATATTGGCGCAGGCACGACCGAGGTGGTTGTCTTCTTTGAAGGCTCGGTGGTGCATACGGCGGTCATTCCGATTGGCGGCGACCATTTTACAAATGATCTGGCGCTGGGGCTTCGCCTGACGTTGCAACAGGCTGAGCGGCTCAAGTGCGAGTTTGGTCATGCCGTGGTGACGGCGATTCCGATGATGGCCGAGGTTGCGCTGGAGGTTCCCGAAGGTGAGCCGGGAGTTGTGATTCGTACCAGAATGATGGGCGAGATTCTTGAGGCGCGCGCGCGCGAACTCTTTCACCTGCTGCGCGAGAATCTGCGCGAGGCCGGAGTACTGGGCGCGATGGGATCGGGCTGCGTGCTGGTGGGCGGCGGCGCTACGTTGCCGGGTCTGACGGAAATCGCTGAGAGTATGTTGCGCGTTCCCGCAAGAGTGGGTCACCCTGTGCGGCTGTCAAGGATGCCGAAGGATTTGATCCGACCAGACATGGCGACCGTGATTGGGATGCTGCTCTATGCACATCGCAAGCGTGTGTTGATGGCCGCCGAGGACAATAGCTTGCGTGCGAAGTTGCGCGCCATGTTTGCAGGCAGCATCTAGGTTGCAGAAGGAGCAGGGGATGCAGAACGAATCGAAGAATGCAGACGTCGCAGTCACGGAAGAGATGCGGATTCAGTTTCAGGAAGGCGTTCTGCACGGAGCGCGCATCAAGGTGATTGGCGTGGGCGGCGGCGGCGGCAATGCCGTCAACCGGATGATTGCTGCCGGCATGGAGGGCGTGGAGTTTATCTCGGCCAATACGGATGTGCAGGCGCTACGCCTCTCGCAGGCCCCGGTAAAGTTGCAACTTGGTGTCAAGCTGACGAGCGGACTGGGCGCGGGTGCCGACCCCGATATAGGCCGCAGAGCCGCACTGGAAGATTCCGAAAAAATTATTGAGGCGCTGGAAGGCGCGGACATGGTTTTTGTAACGGCGGGCCTTGGCGGCGGCACTGGTACAGGCGCAGCGCCGGTGATTGCTTCGCTTGCCAGTGAGATGGGCGCTTTGACGGTTGCTGTTGTGACACGTCCCTTTGCCTTTGAAGGCAAGCGGCGTTTGCAGCAGGCAGAGCGCGGGTTGAGCGAACTGGTTGAAGCCGTTGATACGATGATCGTAATTCCGAATGAAAAGTTGCTGGACGTAGCTAAGGACGCTGGATTCTTCGAGTCCTTCCGTATTGCCGATGACGTTTTGCGGCAGGGCGTGCAGGGTATTTCGGACATTATTACGATTCCGGGAATGATCAATCGCGATTTTGCCGACGTCAAAACGACGATGGCCGGGATGGGCTACGCGGTGATGGGTACGGCAATCGGAACAGGACCGGAGCGCGCGATGGAAGCGGCCAGACAGGCGATGAATTCGCCGATGCTGGAGGCCGGAGCCATCCACGGCGCAAGGGGAATTCTGATTAACATTACGGGATCGAGTTCGCTGAAGCTCTATGAGGTCAATGAGGCCTCGCTGCTGATTCAGAGCGCGGCACACGAGGATGCCAACATCATATTTGGTGCAGTACATGATGAGCGCATGGGCGAAGAGGTCAAGATTACCGTAATTGCCACTGGCTTTCAGGAGGATCACGGCGAAATACCGGAACGTCGCGCCAAGATGCTGCACATTGAGCCGGTAGAGCCGGTGAGCGTTCCGCTCTCTCGTGTGCCTGTGGTTGCACCCACCGTGTGGATGCAGGATCCCGAAACAGCCAAGCCGCGCTTTGCCAGTGAGATTGAAGCAGAGCAGGAGATGGTTGCAAAAGCTTCGCCGATAGAGGAAGAGACAACTCGCTTTGATGGAGAATCGGAGCCAGAGGAGAAGAATCTTTTTGCGGAAGAGGAGCCGACAGAGTTTATTGCGCCGGAGATATCTGCCATTCCGGTTACGGAAGAGCTGGTGACAGGGCAACCGATTGCAGATCCTGCGACACGACGCAGCGAACTTTCTCGATGGGATGAGTTCTGCAGAGGAACAGAAGCGGTTGAGGACGAAATAAGCACTGCTCGCCTGATTCCAGTGGAGGAGCGCTTGAAGAATAATCGCTCTGAGCAGACCGCGCAGTCGCCCGTGCGGCCCGTGTTGGAACAGAAGGAAACGACAGAGGATGAACTGGACATTCCGGCCTTTATGCGAAAGGGATTTTAGCCTATTCGCCTGCCGGCTTTACCTTGTGGGGTGGCTTTGGTACTTTGGAGATACCCCAGAAAGAAAATGCACCACGGCAGAATGTGGGATTGGTCTGGTTACACGACGGAATTTAACCGATTTTCAGCTTTGGGAAACTTCCATCCCACTTTGGATGCAGTTCCCATTCACCAACTTCGGCAGGGCAGCAGCGTCTAACAGGCATGGCATTTGGTGATAATGAATCTTAGGAGCTCAAAGACAACATGAAGAGATTCTCAACGCTGATCGCACTTGTCCTGCTTGCCCCGGCCATGCTGCTGGCGGCAAATACAACCACCCGCAGGCATACCCACGCTACGGACAAGTTGCAAGATACAGCGAAGACAGCGAGAACTCCTCATGCGGTCCATGGTAGTGTGCGCACCACAAAGGCCCACAGATCAATGGCCGGGGCAACGGTACGCAGGTCCGGCAGTCGCGCAGGGGTTCGTCGCGTGGCTCTTACCGGTGGCCTTAGCCGCCATCACAAGGTCTATGAGCGCTTCAGCGGAGACTCTTTTGCGGCTAATGATCTGAGCGGCGATGTGACGGCGGGCGAAGACCCGGTGGTTCGTCAGGCTGCGCTTGATGCATTAGGAAACATGCATGGCACTGTGGTTGCAATTGATCCCGGCAATGGCCGGATTCTGGCGATGGTGAACCAGAAGTTGGCTCTCTCCGGTGGAGCGGAGCCCTGCTCGACCATCAAAGTCTCGGTTGCGCTGGCGGCTCTCCAGGAGGGCATCATTACGGCGGATACACCGGTCAATCTTGGCGGCCACTTCCATATGAATCTGACTGAGGCGCTGGCACACTCGAACAATCTCTACTTCGAGACGCTGGGCCGCACGCTTGGTTTTGAAAAAGTTCGCCACTACGCGATGCAGTTTGGGCTTGGAGAACTGGCCGGATACAACATTGACGGGGAACAGTTAGGGACTTATCCCGAAACAGAATTGCCGGAGAAGCTGGGCGGCGTAGGTCGCATGTGCAGCTTTGGCGAGGGCGTCAATATGACACCGCTGCAACTGGGCGCGCTGGTTGCTTCCATTGCAAATGGCGGGACGCTCTATTATTTGCAGCATCCGAAGACTCCCAATGAGGTGATGGCACTCCAGCCGCGCGTCAAACGGACACTGGAGATCAACAAATACATTCCGGAGATCAGCAGCGGAATGCAGGCGGCTGTTCAGTACGGTACGGCTCGTTCGCTAAAGGTGAACTTCAACGAGATTCCAGTCCTCGGCAAAACCGGAACCTGCTCGAATAACGGCACACGCTATGGCTGGTTTGCCTCTTACGCGGACACACAGTACGGGCGTATTGTGACGGTCTTTTTTCTTGAGGGCGGACGCGCCACCTTCGGCCCCAAGGCCGCAGAGTTGACGGGCTACTTCTACCGTAATTTGTGGCAGAGCAGCTATTTTGCCAAGGCGCAGGAGACGGCAGAGAAGCAGGCTGCGGTTGGCGCCAGCAACTAAGGCTTGCTGAAAGCAGTTATTGATTTTAAGGAAGAAAGAGAAGAGTGCGTAAAGCACTCTTCTCTTTTTGTTTGTGCAGAAGGAAAGACTGCGCAAAATCGGCTGGGGGCGGTAACATCAAAACTGTAAGAACAAGACGAGGGAATTGAACGTGGCTTACGACGATCTGCGCGATTGGATCAAGAAACTGGAAAAAGCCGGCGAACTGCTTTGCATCCGCGAAGAGGTGGACCCGATCCTCGAAATCGCTGAGATTACCGACCGCGTCTCCAAAGCCGGTCGCAAAGGCGGCGTGAAGAGTTACGCTCCGGGCGGGCCTGCACTTCTTTTTGAAAACGTGAAAGGCTATCCAGGCCACTCGGTTTTAATCAACCAGTTCGGCAGTGAACGGCGCATGAATCTTGCGCTCGGTGTGGACTCGCTCGACGAAGTTGCCGAACGGATTCGTGGGCTGATGGAGGTCAAATCGCCGGATGGCTTCCTCGATAAGTTGAAGATGCTTCCGCTGTTGGCTGAGATGGGACGCATCTTCCCGAAGGTGGTTGCCGCTAAGGATGCAGCCTGCAAGGAAGTGATTCTGCGTGAGGGCTTTGATCTGCTTCAGTTTCCGGTGCTCAAGTGCTGGCCGCTGGATGGCGGGCGCTTCATCACGCTACCCTGTGTGGTGACGCGTGATCTGCATACAGGAAAACGCAATGTCGGGATGTATCGGATGCAGGTCTACGACGGACAGTCCACGGGCATGCACTGGCAGCGGCAGAAGAATGCAGCGGAACATCTGAGAGAACGCCTGCGCGTGGCAGCAGGAGAGAATGCAACGGGAGATGCCGCCGCAGCGCGAGTGGCCGCAATGGCTGAGACCGCCGGCGGAACCGTTGCTGCGAGTGTAGCAACAGGTGGAATGCCGCAGGTTAGCTTTGGCAAGATCGCGAACAACCGCATGGAAGTGGCTGTGGCGATTGGCACCGATCCGGCGACGACCTTTGCTGCGATTGTGCCTGCACCGCCGGAGATTGAGGAATACGTCATTGCAGGATTCCTGAGGCAGAAGCCGGTCGAAGTGGTTCGCTGCGAGACGGTGGACATTGAGGTTCCGGCGCAGGCGGAAATTATTTTAGAGGGCTATGTGGACCTGACCGAATTGCGCACGGAAGGGCCATTTGGCGACCACACTGGCTACTACACGATGCAGGATGAGTATCCGGTATTTCATTTGACCTGCATCACGCACCGTAAGAATCCGATTTATGCGGCGACGATTGTGGGCAAGCCTCCGATGGAGGATGCGTGGATGGGCAAGGCCGTCGAGCGCATCTTTCTGCCGATGATGAAGATGACGATTCCGGAGATTGTTGATATTCATCTGCCGGTCGAAGGCGTCTTCCACAATCTGATGCTGGTGAGCATCCGCAAGAGCTATGCCGGGCAGGCGCGCAAGGTGATGCACGCTATCTGGTCGCTGGGACAGGCAATGTTTACCAAGTGCGTCATCGTGGTAGATGAGGATTGCGATGTGCAGGATGTGGGCGAAGTGACCTTGCGTGTGGCCAACAATATTGATCCGGAGCGCGACACTCAGTTCACGATGGGACCGGTTGATTCGCTCGACCACGCCAGCCGCCTGCCAAATTACGGCAGCAAGATGGGCATTGATGCAACGCGGAAATGGGCGGCAGAGGGATTTACACGTCCGTGGCCGGATATGGTTGCAAGCGACAAAGCGACCAAAGCCCGCGTGGATGCAATCTGGAAGAAATTGGGGATTGAGTAGATTTTCAACCTTCGGGCAGGAGGAGTTCGTTTGCGTTTGCGTACGTTGCAACAGTTGATGGCGGGATGGTTTTTGCTGGGGGCGCTGGCTGCTGCTCAGCAGCCGCCCGATCATTTTCAATGGCTGAATCTGCATGAGGACCGCACGGTTCTGCCGCTGGTGACCAAGGCTCTGCGGCACTATTCCTTCCAATCCCTGCGCGAGGTGGGTCTGTTTTACGATCAGGCATTGGCCGTGGTCGCAGAGCGCAAGGCCGGTACTATGCTGCCGAGCGACGACCGTTATGTTGTCTACTCCATCAACCTGACCAAGGGGACCGTGGATCAGCTTTTGGTGGGTTATGAATTGCGTTGGATTGCATGGCAACCGCTTGAGGCGGGCGGAGATTCCGAATTGCTGGCGACCTATACGGATTGCGTCAACTGCTCGCAGACGCTTTATGTGACCAGCTTCCATATAAGCCGCAAGGCGCATCAGTGGCAGGCGCGATGGAGCGGCGATGTAACGCCCGCTCCCTTGATGAGCAAGGTTGCTGACCCTGCCGTGAACACGCAGTATGTCTATGCGCTGTTGGGGAACGCAATTGGCGGCGGTAGTGTGATTGCTACGTGGTCGCACACCGAACCAATGGCTGAAGCGCCGCAAAAAACGCACGTCAAAAAACAGGGTGATGCAAAGCCGAATTCGAAGAATGGTGGAGCGCAGGATCGTCTCTACCTATACCAGCCCGAGCCGCAGAGCGATTTAGGTGTGGCGCAACCGGTGAACGAGCACGAGGCACCGGATTTAGAGAAGCGGCTTTGCCTGCTGGAGGAAGGGAATCCGCTGCATGGTGGGCAGGATTCTGCGGTCTGCAAAAAAATAATTGATGCACAGAAGGCGACTGCACGCAAACCGAATACAGCGCCCCCTGCTCAGAACCAGGGCAAGATGAACCTGCCGCACAAGTAGATTATTTGCTCGGTTCGCTTAGTAAGCAGACCTCAATTGAGACAAGATTGCGGACCCAGCGGTATGGCCGCTTGTCCTCACTGCTGATGAGTTTGAACTGACCATCGTCGCCGAGCGGCTTGCCGTTCATACTGTCCGCTACCAGAACATCACCGGTATGCAACTTCGGGAGCACTTCGGTGATGGAGTAAACGACGCGGTAACCGTCTGAGCCCGTTGCGATGACGTAGCGGGACATTGCTTTGCTGCCCATCTCGTCCTTTACGGCCGCCCTCTCCAGAATGTCGCTCAAAAGCACGCCGGAGTAGCTCTCGTCGGCCTTGGTGTGGACGTTGTGAACGGTGATGGTTTTGTGTGGGAAGCCAGCTAAATCGGCCATCGAGATTGAGAGAGTCTGATTGCCTGCGTGAACCGTCAACGGCGCAGTGCTGGCCCTGGCCTTTGCATGTTCCATTCCCGGCATGGGAGCCGTCTGTGCGCTCATTGCCGCAGGAAGCGTCAGAACTAACATTAGAAGCATAAGTTTGACTGCGGATTGCATTGCTTCCGGAGGGGCGGAATTTGCAGCCAGTTTCATTTGTTTTCGACTCCTTGGGTGCCATCGTATACTAAATTCATGTCTTTGATTGGGAATATTGCGGCCATCGCCAAGGGGATGAGCATCACCTTCCGGGAGATATTCGAGCCGACGACGGTGGAGAACTACCCCGATGGCAAAGGACTGCTGCGGGGTGCAGTTTTCGAGGAGCGTTATCGTGGCGCGCATGAGTTGCAGCGAGACGAAAACGGTCTGGAGAAGTGTGTGGCATGTTTTCTGTGCGCGGCGGCCTGCCCTTCCAACTGCATCTACATTGAGGCGGCTGAGAACACCGAGGAGAAGCGTATCTCCTCTGCGGAGCGCTACGCCAAGGTCTACAACATTGACTACAACCGCTGCATCTTCTGCGGTTATTGTGTGGAGGCCTGTCCGACGGATGCAATTACGCATGGTCACGGCTTTGAACTGGCGACGCTCAATGCCACGAATCTGGTGATGCGCAAGGAAGATATGCTGGTGCCGGTGGCCAGCCTGACCACAGCTCACTAAACCGGCAACCTTGCGCGGTACTTCCCCAACTTAAACCAACGTATTCGCGCGGCCCTGATGTTCTATCCTTAAGAGTTGGCGGCCCTGCGAATTTGCTGCACGTTTCCTGAGGTCAACACACTTGGCAGATTTCCTCGACATTCTGAAAGAGCGCGTAGTTGTTTATGACGGCGGGATGGGCACGCTCATCCAGCGCCACGCGCCCACTATTGACGATTATTGGGGCAAAGAGGGATGCAACGAACTGCTGACGCTTTCGCGGCCAGACATTATTTCGTCCATCCATGCGGCCTACTATGAGGCTGGCGCCGATGTTGTCGAGACAAATAGCTTTGGCTCAACGCGTGTTGTTCTAGCCGAATATCAACTCGAAGATCGCACACGCGAATTGAATATTGCTGCGGCACGGCTGGCAAAAGAGGTTGCGCAGCAATTCTCCACTCCCGCGAAGCCGCGCTTTGTGGCTGGTTCCATCGGACCGACAACCAAGCTGCCTTCGCTCGGGCACATCGGCTACGACGCGCTGGCAGAGATGTATCGTGAGCAGGCCGGAGCGCTGATTGAAGGCGGCGTTGATCTGTTGCTGATTGAGACCTGCCAGGATTTGCTACAGGCAAAAATTGCGCTCGCTGCCTGTCACGATGCTATTCGCGCTTCGGGACGCAGGCTTCCGCTTCAGGTGCAGGTCACGCTGGAGGCCACCGGAACCATGCTGCTGGGCTCAGAGATTGGTGCGGCGCTGGCAGTGCTGGAGTGCTTCAGCCCTGATGTCGTTGGACTGAATTGCGCGACCGGTCCGGCGGAGATGAAGGATGCTGTACGCTTCCTCTGCCAGAATGCGACGAGCGCCGTGAGCGTGCTGCCCAATGCCGGTCTGCCGCAGAACGAGGGCGGACGAGCGGTCTACAAACTGACGCCGCAGGAACTGGCGAACTTCCAGCGCCGATTTGTTGCCGAGTATGGCGTGCGCGTTGTGGGGGGATGCTGCGGCACGACACCGGATCATATTCGCGCAGTGGCAGATGCGGTAGCGAATGTAACTCCTGCTGTTACGAATGCAAAACGGCAGAGCGTTGCTGCGAGCGCCTTCAGCGCGTTGCCGCTGGAAATTGACGGCCAGCCGGTTGTGGTTGCAGAGGAGATGAACACGACCACGCGCGTTGAGCACTTCCGCAACATGGTGCGCGCGGGTGATTACGACGGAATACTTGCGCAGGGCAAGCGCCTGGTCAACGATGGCTCGCAGGTGCTCGACCTGTGTTGCGCGATTGTGGGCGAGAACGAAACAGCCTACATGAATGGCGTCCTGGATAAGCTGGCGACGCGCATCTCTGCGCCGGTGATGGTGGATTCCACCGAGGCCGAGGTGATTGAGGAGGCGCTGAAGCGCATTCCCGGCAAGCCGATCATCAACTCCATCAATCTTGAGGACGGAGAGAAGCGCACCAGCAAGGTTCTGCCGATGGCCCTTCGATATGGTGCGGCGGTGATTGCGCTGACGATTGACGAAGAGGGCATGGCGCTGATTGCGGATAAAAAAGTCGCAATTGCAAAACGTATCTGCGACCTTGCCGTGAACAAGTATGGGTTGCATCCGCAGGACTTGATCTTTGATCCGCTAACGCTGCCGATCTCGACCGGGCAGGAGGATTATCGTTCGGCAGGTGTGGAGACGCTGGAAGCAGTACGGCGCATCAAACTGGAACTGCCAGATTGCAAGACGATTCTTGGTGTAAGCAATATTTCCTTCGGGCTGACGGCCTATTCGCGTCGAGTGCTGAATTCGGTATTTCTGAAGGAGGCGGTGGATCGCGGGCTGGATATGGCCATCGTCAACTACTCGAAGATTTATCCGCTCTACAAGATTCCCGAACGCGAAGTGGAACTGGCGCGCAAGTTGATTTTTCAGGACAAGAGCGAGGGCGATCCGCTTCAGGTTTACATGGCGTACTTTGCGGCGATTGGCAAGAGTGGCTCTGTGGTTGAGGAGCAGGTCGCGATGGAGACGCTCAGCACGGAAGAGAAGCTGAAGCAGTTGATTATTCGCGGCGAGCGGTCAATCGGGCATGGCGAGACCAAACAATCGCTGGTGAACGTGATTGATGTGGCGCTTGAAAAATATACTCCGCTTGAGTTGATTAATACTGTGTTGCTGGATGGGATGAAGACGGTCGGCGAGCTCTTTGGCGCGCGCAAGATGCAGTTGCCTTCGGTGCTGGATTCTGCTGCGGTGATGAAGGCTGCCGTTGCGCATCTGGAACCGAGGATGGAGCGCGTCGAAGGTTCGCAAAAGGGCACGATGGTACTGGCGACGGTCAAGGGCGATGTGCATGACATCGGGAAAAATCTGGTTGATATCATCCTGACCAACAACGGCTACAAAGTGGTAAACCTCGGCATCAAGCAGCCGGCAGATGTGATTCTGAAAGCGGCAATTGAGCACAATGCAGATGCCATCGGCCTGAGCGGCCTGCTGGTAAAAAGCACGCTCGAAATGAAGTACGTGGTGCAGGATCTGGAGCGGATGGGGAAGACGATTCCTGTCATCTGCGGCGGGGCAGCGCTGACGCGCAAGTATGTTGAAGACGATCTGCGGCGCGAGACCAGTGCCGCAGTCTATTACGCGGAGGATGCCTTTGCCGGATTGCATGTGATGAGTGATCTGACCAGTGAAGACGACGCTGTGCGCGAGCAGCGACTGCTCGATGGCAGCACGGTGAAGAGCTTCATCAAGCCTGAGGCGGAGGTGGTTGCAGAGGCTCCCGCAGTTCGCTCCGTGACGATTGAGCCGGTCAGCGAGATTCCCGCACCGCCCTTCTGGGGCGTTCGCGTGGATAAGAGCTATGACCTTGACGAGGTCTTTGGCTACATCAACGAGACGGCCCTGTTCAAAAATCAGTGGCAGCTCAAGACGGCTGCGCAAGGGGATTATCTGCGGCTGATTGAGGAAAAGTATCGGCCCATTCTTGAGGCTTTGAAGCAGGAGGTCAAAGCAGCAGGGTGGTTCGAGCCGAAGTCGGTATATGGTTTTTATCCGGCGGTGAGCGAGGGCAATGATCTTGTCGTGCTGGATCCGGATGATACCGCAAAAGAGTTGCAGCGGATCACCTTTCCACGGCAACGCGAAGGCCGCAAGTTGAGCATTGCCGATTACTTTGAGCCGCGCTCCAGCGGGTGGCTGGATGTGGTTGGATTCTCGCTGGTGACGATTGGCTCGCGAGCCAGTGAAGTAACAAAAGAGCTATTTGATGCTGGGGATTTTACGCGCTACCTGTATCTGCATGGGTTGAGTGTGGAATCGGCGGAGGCGCTGGCCGAACTGGCACATAAACAACTGCGCACCATGCTGGGGATTGCCGGAGAGGATGCGCCGATGGTGCGTGACCTTTTCCATCAGAAGTATCGCGGTTCACGTTATTCCTTTGGCTATCCGGCCTGCCCGAATCTTGAGGATCAGGCGAAGATTTTTGCGTTGCTGGACCCGGAGAAGAATATCGGTGTGCGGCTGACGGAGGGATACCATCTGGAGCCGGAGCAGAGCACGAACGCAATCATTGTGCATCATCCTCAGGCCAAGTACTTCATGGTCTAAATTTTCATCACAAAGCTAAAGGCGAAGCTCATGGGGCTTCGCCTTTATTGTTTAATTGCCTGCTGGCTGGCTTCAATTTCCTGCGGAATGAGCAACCAGATTCTGCCTGTTATTGTCTGCTTCAGTCAAGTTGCATTGCCGGAGCGACATCACCGGGCAGCGGGCATGGGCCAGTACACGGTAGATGGTTCCGTCTGAGGCCATATTTTGCAAAGCGGAGCGATCCGCTGCACTCAGAACAATGAGCGAGGTGTTGGACTCCGATGCCTTGGCGAGAATCTCAATGGCCGGATTGCCGCTGGTGACAAAGGTCTCAGCGGTGCAGTTGCAGATCATCTCTTCCGGTACCAGGCTGGAGAGTTGTTGCTCAATCTGCTTGCGATCCGTATCCAGTTCAAAGTCGCGCAGAACGTGCATGACGATAAGGTGAGCCTGATGGCATCTGGCAATTTCGCAGGCAAGCGCTGCGCATGGTCGGGAGGCTTCCCGGAGAGATGTGGCTAACAGGACACTACGCCGAGTGCCAGCCTCGGTAGGATGGGCCTCCGGGCCGACGGTTATGACCGGAATATTAACCGAGCGCAGCACCTGCTCCGCGACCGATCCGATGAGAAGCTTGCCGAGTTTGCCGCGACTTCTTGTCCCCATCACCAGACGATCTGCCTGAAGCTTGCGAATTGCGTTTTCAATCTGTTGAGGTGCAGAGCCCTCGCGGATGACTGAGTTGCATTCGACGCCGGCAGCACGAGCTTTGATGCAGTAAGGGAGTAGCGCAGCCTCGGCAAACTGCACGGCACTGGCGGGATCGTAGTAGGGCAGGCCAGCCGGGTCTACCGTGATGGCGGTGGCCGCCGTTAGAACATGAAGGAGCAGCAGTTGCGCACCTGTCTCCTGTGCCTGTTCCAGAGCGATGGGGAAGAGACGATCCATTTCAGTCAGATCGGTCGCAACCAGAATCGAGGCCGGGTTTGCATATCCGCTGTGGAAGTTGCCTTGTAGTGCCATAGCATCCCTCCTTTTCCTGCTTAATAAGAGTATGTTCCTGTTTGCGAGGGTTGTATGAAGTTTTTATGAAACGAAAATCCGTTTCCCGGAACCCACGGATGGCCGAAGCATAGCACACCCAGGGTTGAATGTTGAGGGGCTACCAGCATCTTTCTGGCCCGAAAGCGTTTTCTTATATTGGCCGCTCTCTGGACGGTTTTACCCTACGTTTATCGGGTTGAGGTTTTTCGATAGTATGCTGACTGAATTTCTTGCCGGAACAACTCCGGTGGCTGCAACCTGCCCTTAGCGGGTGTTAATTTACCAGCAGCACATCGAGCGTGCGGGGGCCGTGGACGCCTTTGATGCGCGTCATCTCGATGTCAGCGGTGGCGGAGGGTCCGGAGATAAATGTGGTCGGCAGTGCAGCCGTGTTGCGGATGCGATCAAATGCCTCCGGAACCGTCTCCACTACATCGCTCACAAAGACAATCGTGAGGAGTGAGTCGGGAACCAGCGAGAGTTTGCGCGGTCCCTGTCCGGGCCGGGTTTGTAGCAGTATGGTGCCTGTCTCGGCGATGGCCAGCGTTGCAGCAGAGACAGTTCCATCCAGTTTGTCGAGCGCCCCGGCAGCGAGTACGTCCGCCTCAATAAATTCGAAACCCTCAGGCAGCCATGCTGCAGGCAATCCGGCAGGAATGGCCAGTCGTGTCTTTCTGCGCGCAGTGAGTATTTTTGCAACGTTGGCAGCAATCTCGGATTCGTTGCAGTGATAGACGGCGGCATCGTAGTCAACGAGGCGGTCTTCAAGCAGATGCAGACGCTCAGCGGCAGTGAGAGCACCGGCACGCTTGTAGTTGCGCGGAAGTGCCTGCCAGCCTGCATCCGGTTCTGTGGTTGCCGCGCCGAGCGAGTTGCGGATGTCATCAAGGATGGTGCTGCGGGTTGACTTGTTGGTGCTCATTACTTCTTTCTCGTTTCTTCGCGCTTTGCCCACCATTCGCGGAAGGTTTGCGATGGGATTGCAGGTAAATCGCGGGTTTTGGTCCAGCCGCCGCCAATAGACGGCAACCACTCAATAAATCCATCCTTTGAGACCAGCAGCTTTTGCCCGATGCGTCCCAGCTTTTGGCCTGTTGTGAAAAGGATGGTGTGTTCGAAGGCGATTCGTGCGGCCTGCATGCCAAGGTTCCAGATGCCGAAGACGCCGCCAAGCGTTTTCTGGTCCTGCTGAACAATCTTCGAGCGCAGGTGGATGAGAATTTCAGGGATATTGATTTTGACCGGGCAGGCCTGATAGCAGGCACCGCAGAGCGAAGAGGCATACGGCAGCGAACGGCCTGCATGAAGATCCGCAAGTTGAGGCGTCAGGATGGCGCCAATCGGCCCGGCGTAAACGGAATCGTAGGCGTGGCCTCCGGTCTGATGATAGACGGGGCAGGCGTTGACGCAGGCTGCGCAGCGAATGCACTGGAGCGTCTGCCGCGCTTCCTTGTCCGCCAGAATGCGCGAGCGTCCGTTGTCCACCAGAATGACGTGGAACTCCTCTGGGCCATCGCCCGGATGGGTGCCGGTCCAGAGCGAGTTGTAGGGATTCATGCGCTCGCCGGTGGCGGAGCGGGGTAGTGTTTGCAGCAGGACTTCGAGGTCCTGAAAACGCGGAATAATCTTGTCAATTCCAGCGACAGAGATGAGCGTTTTAGGCAGGGTAAGGCACATGCGCCCATTGCCTTCGGATTCAACGATGCAGACAGCGCCATTCTCTGCGACCAGAAAATTTGCCCCGGAGATGGCGACCGGAACAGTCAAAAACTTTTGCCGCAGATAGCTGCGGGCCGCACCCGTCAACTCCTCCGGCTTGTCGCTCAGGTTGGGCAGGTTCATCTTGCGGGAAAAGATTTCACGTACCTGCTGGCGGTTTTTATGGAGCGCCGGAACAACGATGTGAGACGGACGATCTTCGCCCAGTTGGATGATGAGTTCGGCAAGGTCGGTCTCGATGGCGTGGATGCCAGCTGCCTCAAGCGTCGCATTGAGGTGAATCTCTTCCGTGGTCATTGACTTGATCTTGACCACTTCGTTGACGCCTTTTTCTTTCAGCAGGCTGAGCACAATCTGTTGTGCCTCGGCAGAATCCTCGGCCCAGTGAACGATGCCGCCAGCCTTGGTACAGGCTGTTTCAAACTGGGTCAGATAATGGTCCAGGTGTTCAAGAGTATGCGCGCGCAGGGCTGCTCCAGCCTCGCGCAACTTCTCCCAATCCGGCAACTCTCGTACAACTTTGCCGCGTTTGGTCTGGATGATGTTGGTGGCATTGCGGACGTTGCGGCGGATTTGCGAGTTGGCCAGCATCTCGTGCGCGGCATCGGGGAAGTTGCGTCCGGTCCATGTGGTGTTTGCGGAAGGGCTCACTCGGCACCTCCAGTGGATGCAAGAATCTCTGCAATGTGCGCGGCCTTGACCAGCGTGCGCTGGCGATGCAGCGAGCCGAAGATGTGCATCAGGCAACTGTTGTCCACGGCGGTGACAACCTCGGCTCCGGTATTGAGTACGGTGCGAACTTTTTCAGAGAGCATGGCGGAAGAGACGTCGAAGTTCTTCACCGCGAAGGTTCCGCCAAATCCGCAGCACTCTTCCGGGCTTTCGATGTTCATTAGCTGTAATCCCTGCACGTTCTTGAGCAGGCGAACCGGCCCATCGCCGAGATGCAGGCTGCGTTCGGAGTGGCAACTGGTGTGGTAGGTGACGCGATGCGGGTAGACGGCGCCCACATCCTCGACGCCGAGTTTATTCGTCAGGAACTCGGTGAACTCAAAGACGCGCGGCAGCAGCGATTGAATGTCTTCGGCAAGTTTGGCATCATTAGCCAGATGCGCAGCTTTCAGGTAGTGGTCGCGCATCATCGAGATACAGGAGGAGGAGGGAGCGACAACGCACTCAGCATCCAGGTAGGTGTGGACGAATTTGCGAATAACCGGAATGGCCTCCTGTAGATAGCCGGTATTCCAGTGAGCCTGTCCGCAACAGGTCTGTTCGGAGCGGAACTCGATTTCATGACCGAGTTTCTCCAGAATCGAGACGACCGCCTGTCCGGTCTTCGGGAAGAGTGAGTCGTTATAACAGGTGATAAAAAGAGAGACTCGCAAGTGGAAACTCCTTCAATACAGAAACGAAGTGTATCTGCCTGATATTACAGGCGCAAGTGGCGGCCATCACAGGAGTGAGAGGAACAGACAGCCTCTTTGAGGCAAATGGATGAAAGAATTGCTGGAACAAGGATTCAATCTAGCGCGGCGTGCCGGTACTTTCAACAGAAAAACGAACAGGAGTTTCATAAAAATAAAATGAACGATTTAGAACAGAGCGATGGTCGGAATATTTCCTTGACAACCCTCTAGTAAATCAATTTACTCTTTGTCGGGACCGGAAATAGAAAAATCCGTGCGCTTTTTTGTCCCCAGGGTTGTTTTTATCCTGAAGAGGGTACGAGGGGAACGAGTAAATGCTCTCAAATTTGAATATCCATGCAGCACCGGCAGCCATGGCGATCTTCGACAGCGGTGTGCAGTCGCTGGCCAAGCTATCCGTACTGGATCTGGCCGTGATTGTCGTCTACTTCCTGATGGTGATCTGGATTGGCTTCTACCTGAAGCAGAAGGCCAATACCAGCGAAGAGTTCTTCATGGCCGGACGCGAAATGACGGCCTGGATTGCCGGACTCAGCTTTGTCTCGGCCAATCTCGGCTCGCTTGAACTGATGGGCTGGGCGGGCTCTGCTTACCAGTACGGCATTCTGGCGACGCACTGGTACTGGGTCGGCGCGATTCCGGCGATGATCTTCCTTGGCATTGTTATGATGCCTTTTTATTACGTGTCGAAGACGCACTCGGTGCCGGGATACCTGAAGCTGCGTTACGGACAGGGAAGCAGCGTGCTCTCCGCCATCTCCTTCGCTTTCATGACGATTCTGATGAGCGGCGTGAATATGTTCTCGATGGCGCTGGTGATGAAGGTGGTGCTGGGTTGGGATATCACCTTCAGCATCTTTGTTTCCTCGGTCGCAGTTGCGATTTACGTCGGACTCGGTGGTCTGCGCTCGGCCATCTTCAATGAGGTTCTGCAATTTGTTTTGATCTGGGCGGGAGCCTTACTGGTCCCGATTCTCGGTTTGTGGGAGGCGGGCGGCTGGACGAACCTCAAAGCCAAGATTGCCGTCAACTATGCCGGTCAGAACTACACTCATCTTTGGTCCACGATGGGACACTTCAAAGATAATCCGATGGGAGTTCACTGGACCGGAATCATCTTCGGTCTGGGATTTGTCATCAGCTTTGGCTACTGGACGACAGACTTTCTGGTGGTTCAGCGCGTGCTTGCCGCCAACAGCCTGCGCGCAGCGCGAATGGCTCCCGTCATTGGTTCGTTCTTCAAGATGGCTGTTCCGTTTATTGTGATTCTTCCCGGCCTGCTTGGCTTGGTGGTTTTACAAAATCCTGACGGCAGCCTGATGCACCTGGTGGGCGAGAACATGATTAAGCCCGGCCTGCACAGCTATAACGAAGTGCTGCCACTGATGATGGTTCGCTACCTTGGCCCAGGTCTGCTCGGACTTGGTATTACCGCGTTGATTGCCGGATTCATGAGCGGCATGGCGGGCAATGTAAGTGCTTTTGCCGCAGTCTGGACCTACGACATCTATCAGCCGCTCATCCGCAAAAAGGCGCCGGACAGTCACTACGTTGCCGTGGGGCGCTGGTCAATTGTGCTTGGTGTACTGGTCAGCATTGGCGCGGCTTACCTGGTGATGAACTCCAGCGGCATCATGGATTATGTGCAGGCGCTCTTCAGCTTCTTTATTGCGCCGCTCTTTGGAGCGATTCTGGTGGGCATGTTCTGGAAGCGCGCTACAGCAGCAGGCGGCTTCTGGGGTCTGCTGGCTGGAACGGTTTCCTCCATTGGCCTGTGGGCCTGGGTCAAATTTGACCCGACGCATCAGGCGCTGGCCAGGGTTGCACTTTCTCCCGATGCCAAAGACATGGCCGAGAATATGTACCGCGCGCTGTGGTCGTGGATCATCTGCGTTCTTGTAATCATCGCGGTCAGCTTTGTGACCAAGCCCAAAACAAAGGCTGAATTGAGCGGCCTTGTCTACGGGGAGACCATCATTCCGCACGAGGAGCCGGTGCCCTTCTACAAGAGCCTCTGGTTCTGGACGGCGATTGTTATTGTGCTCTTCCTCGCAGTCAACATCCTCTTCTGGTAGAGCCGAAAGGAGAATTATGCACGGTTCTGGAATTTCAATCTGGTTCTTTAATGGCGTCCTGATGACGATCTATGGGGCATTGATTTTTGGCTATGGCCTGTTTGAGGTTGTAACAGGTGTCGTTGCAAAGGTTCAGTTGGCGTATCTGCACGCACCCATCTGGTGGGGCGCGTTGATGCTGACGATCGGAATCTTTTATCTGGTCAAGTTCCGCCCCGGTCGCAAGGCGTAGCCGGTTTTTTGATTCAGGCTGCTGAGCCTTCGCATGCAGCGGCCTCCATTATGTGGTTCATGAAGTTCCAAAGAACAAAGGAGAAACTGAAATGCCTGCAAAAAAGGCAATGACATACGGAATTATCGTTGGTACTCGCGGGTTCTTCCCCTCCCATCTGGCAGAGAGCGGCCGGAAAGAAATGATTGCTGCGGTTGAAGCAGCCGGCGCGAAGGCTGTTGTGCTTAGTCCCGAAGAAACCAAGCACGGCGCGGTGGAAACTCACTCCGATGCAATTCGCTGCGCTGATCTTTTCAAAAAACATGCCACAGAGATTGATGGAATCATCGTGACTCTGCCGAACTTCGGCGATGAGCGCGGTGTGGCGGATACGCTGCGTCTGTCCGGGCTCAAGGTTCCAGTACTGATTCAGGCAACGCCCGACAAGAGTGATGCGATGACCATTGCGACCCGCCGCGACAGCTTCTGCGGCAAGATGAGCGTTTGTAACAACCTGATGCAGTACGGCATTGCTTATTCGCTTACGACGCTGCACACAGAGGCTCCTGATTCGCCGGAGTTCAAGCGGGATATAGAGAAGTTTGGCGCAGTCTGCCGTATTGTGGGTGGGTTGAAGAATCTGCGCATTGGCTCGATTGGCGCTCGCCCGACGGCTTTCAACACGGTTCGCTACTCCGAGCGCATTCTGGAGACGAACGGCATCTCCATCGAGACGATTGACCTTTCCGAGATTTTTGGCCGCATCGAGCGCACCAGGGACAATGACGATCTCGCGCAGGCCAAGCTGGCTGCAATCAAGGGTTATGTCAGCACCCATGGAGTTCCCGAAGCAGCGCTGCTAAAGATGGCGAAGCTTGGTGCCGTTATTGAGACATGGATGGCACAGACGCATGTCAAGATCAACGCTGTGCAGTGCTGGACCTCGATGGAAGAGTACTTCGGTGTTGTTCCATGCACAGTCATGAGCATGATGTCGAATGAGTTGATTCCTTCGGCATGTGAGGTGGATGTACCCGGCGTGTTGAGCATGTACATGCTTGCTCTGGCCAGCCAGACACCGAGTGCGCTGCTCGATTGGAACAACAATTACGGCGCTGACCCGAACAAGTGCGTCTGCTTCCACTGCTCGAACCTTCCCAAGCACTTCTTCAAGGAAGTGAAGATGGATTATCAGGAGATCATTGCGGGCACGGTCGGCAAGGCCAACACCTTCGGCACCTGTGTGGGCCGCGTCAAGAGCGGCGCAATGAGTTATGCGCGCTTCTCGACGGATGATAACTTCGGCACGATTCGCGGTTATGTCGGTCCGGGCAGCTTTACAGATGATCCGCTGGAAACCTTCGGCGGCGCGGGTGTGGTGGAGATTCCTCAACTGCAACGTCTCTTGAAGTTCATCTGTCGCGAAGGTTTTGAGCACCACGTCGCGGCGAACTTCAGCAGCGTCTCCGAAGCGGTGCATGAGGCTGCGTCCGTCTATCTGGGATGGGATAGTCACTATCATCCAGCCCTTGAAGACTAAGCTGGACCGAGGATGTATTCTGTGGGCGTTGAGATTCTTCAACGCCCTTTGCATTGAAGGCTATGAATTGAAGAGAAAGGGATTTTGAAATGACAGAGCGGATCAGGAAGAGCCTTGAGATAGATGGACAGGAGATTTTGAGCCAGCAGGAATGGAATGCAGAACTCAATGAAAAGCAGCAACGGTTGAGCGAGTGGCTCAAGCGCAAAGAATACTCTGCTATTCTGATTCGCCGCCATGACAATATCGCATGGGCAACAGGCGGTGCATCCGAAGGCCGCGTGAGAATTCCGCAGGAGACACAGGTCTTTTCGCTGCTGATTACAGCTACAGGCGGACGCTACTATCTTGCCGGTAAGAATGAAGGGCCGCGCATGCACGATGAGGAGTTCGGTGTGACGGACTTTGAACCTGTGCTTTATGACTGGTACGCGGACGCGCTGTTGAGCGAGGCAAAGCGGATATCCGGCGGCAAGCTTGCTGCCGATTATCCGACCGGGGATATTCCCGTTGAAAATCTCTATGAGTTGCGTGAGGTTCTGCTGCCGCAGGAGATTGCGCGCTATCGCTGGCTTGGGGAGGAGGTGGCTGCTTCGACCGCTGATGTTCTGTCGAGTCTGGAACCGGGGATGAGCGATTACGAGTTTGAGGCGCTGGTTTCTGCTGCGTTGCTCTCAGGTGGCGTATTGCCCAGCGTGTTGCTGATGGGAGCCGATGACCGCATTCTCAAGTACAAGCACTGCGTTGCCCGTGGCGGAGAACTCAGGAATTATGGAATGGTGAATCTGTGCGCGCGCAAATGGGGACTGGTCATTTCGATTACGCGCTTTGTGCATTTTGGCAAACTGCCGCAGCAGCTTGCAGATTGCTTTGCTGCTTCCGCGCAGGTGAATGCGGCTGTACTCGATGCAACACGTGAGGGCACAACGTCTGCGCAGCTTTTTGCGGTGGTGAAGAATGCATACGCCAAGGTTGGTCATGCCGAGGAGATTGAGAAGCATGCTCAGGGCGGAACAACGGGTTACAACGAACGCGAGTGGGTAGCTACTCCTGCTGGCATTCAAGTGGTGCGCAACTCGCAGGCATTTGCCTGGAATCCGAGCATCAAGGGAACTAAGGTTGAAGACACAGTACTGCTTCTGGACGGAACCATCGAAATGCTAACTGAGACACCGGAGTTGCCGGTCGTCGAGACGAGTTATAACGGAAAGGTCTATCAGTCAGCAGGAGTGCTGGTTCGCAATTGACAGAATTAGCGCAAGCAAAAGCCCGCTGAGCATACACTCTGCGGGCTTAAACTTTTGTGCTTTATATCTCTTTTGGAATCAGCGTGAGGCGTGCAACAAGAACGACCAAAACAATCCAGAGGGAATCCGCGCAGACCAGATGCGTGACCTGTAGCCAGATCGGAGCCAGCAGAACGGCATCAAGGATGCCCAGCAGGAATTGCAACGCCAGAAGATAGCTGATTGTGGTTACCAGCGGACGATTCTCTGCGGAACCTTTTGAGCGGAGGGCCTGAAGCAGCAACCGAATTACATACGCAGCAGCGACGAGCGCGAGCGCCGGATGAGTCCAGCGATAACGCAGCAGCCAGTTGCTGGTCACGGAAAAATCATCAATGAGGGCCTGCGTGAGATTGGTTGCAGGGAAGAGCGTATCGCCGAGTGCCGCAACGGCTCCTGCTGTGCACGTAAATACAATCACAGCTAAACCTGCAAGATTTCGTAATGGTTGGTGAAGTTGAATTGTCTTCCACGTAAAGCCTGTATCCCGACTTAGCAGGTGCGCCGTGAGTGCGAGTGCTGCAACCATCAGCAGGGTATTGGTCATGTGCGTGGTGAGCAGGAAGGTGCGGGCAGGCGATTGATCTCCTGCGGTTTTGCCCCAGAGCACCAGCAACGCTCCCACGAGACCTTCATTGAGTGTGAGGATGGCGGCAGCCAGAGCACTCCACCGCGCGAGGTGTGCGCGAGCAGTGCTGCACCAGCACCAGACAAGCAGGACAAGCACGGCTATGCCGGAAAGTCCGCTGGTGGCGCGATGTGCAAATTCAATGGTGCGCGCCAGAATCATTGCACCGGGAAACCATGCGCCCCCACAGAGCGGCCAGTGCTCGCCGCAGCCATTGCCGGAGCCGGTAGCGCGAACAACCGTTCCCCATAAAATGACGAGGACAAAATAGAAGGTGGTAAGCCAACTGTAACGGCGCAGTGCGGCAGAAGGAATGGATTTGCTCATAGTGTTGAACCCTGCAAGCATAATAAGCCTTGCAGGGTTCGCGCGGCCCTAGCTATTTAACAGGCGATAAACGTGGTTGGTAATCATCAGGTCTTCGGCTGGAGGAATAACGCGTACCGTAACCGGCGCACCCTCAGGCGAGATGGTTGCCAGACCGCGAACATTGTTGCGGGTTGCATCCACCTTGATGCCGAAGATTTCAAGCCCCGCGCAGATTTCACTGCGCGCTGCGATGTCGTTTTCGCCGATGCCTCCGGTGAAGACGAGAGCATCGAGCCCGCCGAGCACTGCAATGTAGCTGCCAATGAACTTCTTTGCAGTACGCGCAAAGATTGCAGCAGCCATAGCGGCCTGCTGGTTTCCGGTCTTGATGGCATCCCGAAGCCCGCGCATGTCGTTGGTCAGTTCGGAGACGCCGAGCAGGCCGGACTTCTTGTTGGCAATCGCCTCCAGTTGATCGGCTGCGGTCAGCGTGTCGGGCGCTGTTTTGGCCAGCGAGCGCAGAATGTAAATCAATACACTGGGGTCAATGTCGCCGGTGCGTGTACCGCTGACTACGCCGCCGCAGGGCGTCAGACCCATGGAAGTGTCAATGCACTTTCCATGGTGAATGGCCGTGATGCTGGCTCCATTGCCGAGGTGGGCAACGATCAACTTTTCAGGAACATTTCCCTCCTGCTCCAGCGCGTCAATGATGGATTCGTAAGAGATGCCGTGGAAGCCGAAGCGGTGAATGCCCTCGCGGTAGTACTGTTCCGGAATGGCGAAGCGCTTGGCAACCTCTGGCATGGTGCGATGAAAGGCCGTATCAAAGCAGACGAAATTCGGCAGTCCGGGAAAAAGTTCAAGCGCCTGCCGCATGATGTAGGTGGCGATGGGCGTGTGCAGTGGTGCAAAAGCGGTAAAGCTGACCATCTCGTTAATCAGAGCAGGCGTGATGCGCTGGTGGACGGTGAGATTGGGCCCGCCGTTGACCATGCGATGGCCGATAGCTGCGGGATACGGGAAGGGTGGCTGGCTGAGCGCGTCTGCGACCAGTTTGAAGGCTACAGCAGCGGTTGGCAGCGCCGGGGCTTCGTCACGGAGCTTGTTGCCAGCTGCATCCTTGATCCAGAACTTGCCATGCTCGGTGCCGATTCCGTCCACGGCTCCTTCAAAGAGCTTTTCGCGCTCGGTTGGGTCGGCGTTGAAGAGCGCGAACTTGATGGACGAGGAACCGCTGTTGAGAACAAGAATCGGTACTGAGGACATGGTGAAGTATTCTTCCTTGAATTTGATTTTTGCCGGGAGCAGTATTCCTGCCCTCTGGCTGGATGCGCAGAAAAACCTCTGCGAAATTGATGTTCAGGAGGAGCTTTGAGGCTCCTCCTATTGTTGTTAGCGAGCCTTCCACTTCCAGTTGAGAATCTCCGGCATATCTTCGCCATTCTCTGAGACATAGAGCCGATGGCGCTGAATCTGCTCATGATAGCGCTGCTCTGCCTCTTCGACCTGAGGCTTGAGACGCGGCACGCGCCGGACGACATCGAGCGCAAGCTGGAAGCGGTCAAGGTTGTTGAGCACGCACATGTCGAAGGGCGTGGTAGTTGTGCCCTCTTCCTTGTAGCCGCGCACGTGGATGTTGTCGTGATTGTTTCTGCGATACGTAAGCCGGTGGATGAGCCACGGATAACCATGGAAAGCGAAGATGACTGGCTTGTCTGTGGTGAAGAGCTGGTCAAAGTCCTCATCGGAAAGTCCGTGCGGATGCTCCTCGACCGGTTGCAGCGTCATCAGGTCAACGACGTTCACAACGCGGATGCGAAGATCCGGATAGTTCCTGCGCAACTCTGAGATGGCGGCCAGAGTTTCCAGCGTTGGCACATCGCCACAGCAGGCCATCACAACATCCGGTTCGCCCGCATCGGAGGCCCAGTCCCACACGCCAAGTCCTGCGGCGCAGTGCTTTACGGCTTCGTCCATGGTGAGCCACTGCGGTGCTGGCTGCTTGCCCGCAATGATGAGGTTGATGTAGTTTTTGCTGCGCAGGCAGTGGTCGGCTACTGAGAGCAGCGTGTTGGCATCGGGCGGCAGATAGATGCGGACAACCTCTGCTTTTTTGTTCATCAGGTGATCAATGAAGCCGGGATCCTGATGCGAGAAGCCATTGTGATCCTGCCGCCATACATGCGAGGTCAGCAGATAGTTGAGCGAGGCGATGGGCTTGCGCCACGGGATGTCGCGCGTAACCTTGAGCCATTTAGCGTGCTGGTTGACCATCGAATCCACAATGTGGATGAAGGCTTCGTAGCAACTGAAGAATCCGTGACGCCCGGTGAGCAGGTAGCCCTCCAGCCAGCCCTGACACATGTGCTCGCTGAGCACCTCCATGACGCGGCCGGTGGTGGAAAGATTTTCATCTACAGGAAGCGTCTCTGCATCCCACGCCTTGCCGACACCTACGATGACATCTCCGAGTCGGTTCGACGCGGTTTCATCTGGACCGACGACACGGAAGTTTTTCGTTTCGAGATTTGCCAGCATTACGCCATGCAGGAATTTGCCGAGTACGCGTGTGGTCTCTGCTTCAATTGCTCCGGGTGCTGGGACTTCAACGGCATAGTCGCGGAAGTAAGGCAGTCTGAGCGGCTTCAGCAGCAGCCCGCCGTTGGCGTGGGGATTCATTCCCATGCGGCGATTTCCCTTCGGTGCCAGCGCTGCAAGGTCTTCGCGGAGGTGACCCTTTTTGTCAAAGAGTTCCTCGATCTTGTAACTGCGCATCCACTCTTCAAGCAATGCCAGATGGCCGGGATTCTCGCGTACCTCACTGAAGGGAACCTGATGCGCACGCCAGGTATTTTCTACCGGCTTGCCGTCTACAAACTTCGGTCCCGTCCATCCCTTCGGTGTACGCATAATGAGCATCGGCCATGCAGGACGTTCGGTTGCTGTACCTTCGCGCGCGGCTTTTTGAATCGTGGTGATGCGGTCAAAGATGGTGTCAAGAATTGTGGCCATCTGCTCATGCATGATGGTGGGGTCGTTGCCTTCAATCGTGTAGGGCTCGTAGCCGTATCCGCGCATCAGGTCTTCAAGTTCAGCCTGAGGAATGCGCGCAAGTACGGTGGGGTTTGCGATCTTGTAACCGTTCAGATGAAGGATGGGCAGCACCGCTCCATCCGTGGCAGGATTGAGAAATTTGTTGGAGTGCCAGCTTGTTGCCAGCGGGCCGGTTTCGGCCTCGCCATCCCCGACAACACAGGCGGCAATCAGGTCGGGATTGTCGTAGACCGCTCCATAGGCGTGAACGAGCGAGTAGCCAAGCTCGCCGCCCTCGTGGATGGAGCCTGGTGTCTCCGGCGCAACGTGCGAGGGAATTCCATAAGGCCAACTGAACTGGCGAAATAGCCGCTTGATGCCGTCGCGGTTGCGCTCAATGAGCGGGTAGGTCTCCGTGTACGAGCCTTCAAGATAGGTGTTTGCAACAATTCCTGGACCGCCATGACCGGGACCGATGACGTAAATCATGTTGAGGTCGCGGTCGTTGATGATGCGATTCAGATGGAGATAAATGAAGTTGAGACCGGGCGTTGTTCCCCAGTGGCCCAGCAGGCGCGGCTTTACATCCTCGATGCTGAGGGGATGGTCCAGAAGGGGATTATCTTTGAGGTATATCTGTCCCACCGAGAGATAGTTGGCGGCACGCCAGTAGGCGTTCATTTTGTCGAGTAGTTCTGGACTGAGAGTTGTTGCGGTCATGGAGGAACCTCCAAAGTTCTCTTTGTGCCCAAGCTCAGGCTAAATCTCGACGACTGCCAAGGGCCGTGACACTGGTCACTGGTTTCGAGATTACACCGTATGTTGAGACAGTCTTGTTAAAACAGGGAAGGCGCAGCAAATAGCCGCGCCTTCTGTACTTTATTGCTCACTTTGAGCAGGAATATCAGCCCTTTGCGAGTTGATGGGCTCGCTCTGTGGCGCTGATGACTGCGTTGATGAGGGTGACGCGCAGGCCGCCTTTTTCCAGTTCCAGAATTCCGTCCACGGTGCAGCCGGCAGGCGTGGTAACGGCGTCCTTGAGCAGCGCCGGGTGGTAGCCGGTGTCGAGCACCATCTTGGCTGCGCCGTAAGCGGTCTGCGCTGCAAGCATGGTAGCTACATCGCGAGGCAGACCAACCTTGACGCCTGCCTCGGCCAGCGCCTCAATGATGATGTAGAGGTATGCCGGGCCGGAGCCGGAGAGGCCGGTGACCGCGTCCATGTGTTTTTCGTGGACGAAGACGCTGCGGCCAACGGTCTCAAAGATGCGCTGGGCCAGTTCTAGCTGCGCGTCGGTGACGTAGCGGCCACGGCAGAGCGCGGTGATGCCGGCACCGAGGGCCGAGGGCGTGTTGGGCATGGCGCGGACAACACCGATCTGGAGACCGAGAACCGCTTCAATGGCAGAGGTTTCGACAGATGCGGCAAAGCTGATAATCAGCTTCTTCTTGTTGAGCGCGGGTTTGATGACTTCGAGCAGGGCGGGAACCTGAAGCGGCTTGACGCCGAGCAGGATCACGTCGGCCTCGGTGGCTGCGGCGCGGTTGTCTGTCGTAACCTCAACGCCCCACTGCGTACTCAGAACCAGTGCGCGCTCCTCGTGGCCGACGGTTGCAGAGATTTGCTCCGGCAGAACGAGATTCTGCTTGAGGAAAGCCTGCAACAGGATGCCGCCCATTTTGCCCGCGCCAAGAACGGCGATGCGCAGGTTTGGCAGCGTAGGGGGAATCTGTGGAGTTTCGATTGTTTCCGTTGCGATTTCAGTTTTTGGGTCGGTCACGGTGTCTCTCGGATTCTTGAAGTGGCACGGAATTTTGCTCCCGGAACAAAAGGAGCTGTGAATCCGCTCCTTTCAGGATAGCGCAGAGTGGGCGGATGTCTATTTTTTCGCCGCTATTTGCTCCGTAATCCACTGGTTGATGCGCTCATCGAGCAGGTCAAGAGGCAAAGCTCCGGCGCCGACAATCTGGTCGTGAAAGGCGCGAATATCAAATTTGTCGCCAAGCTGCTTTTTGGAACGGTCGCGCAGTTCAAGAATCTTCAACTGGCCAATCTTGTATCCAAGCGCCTGTCCAGGCCAGCCGATGTAGCGATCTACCTCGGCGTTGATGTTGGTCTCGTCTATTGCGGAGTGGTCGCGGAAGTACTGCACCATCTGCTCGCGCGTCCAGTGCCGGGAGTGGACGCCGGTGTCCACCACCAGACGAATTGCGCGCCAGATATCGGCCTCCAGACGGCCATAGTCGGAGTAGGGGTCTTGATAATAACCGACATCCTTGCCGAGCCGCTCCGCATAGAGCGCCCATCCCTCTACATAAGCCGTGTAGCCGAGATGTTTGCGAAACTCTGGAATGCCGGTCAACTCCTGCGCGATGGAGATTTGCAGGTGATGGCCGGGAATTCCCTCGTGATAGGCAACGGCCTCCACATCTGCAAGGGAGCGCTCAGTGGCTTTGTAAGTGTTGACGGTGACGTGGCCGGGACGCGAGCCGTCCGGAGTGCCCTGATCGTAGTAGGCTGCTGCCTGATCGTGCTCGACAAAGGCGGGCATGGCGACGACCTCCAGCTTTGCTTTGGGCAGACGGCCAAAGAGCGTGGGCAGTTTGGCCTGCATCTGGTCTTCATAGTGCCGGTAAGCCGCAAGCAGAGCCTCCTTCGATGCTGGATGGAGTTTGGGGTTGTTTTTGACGGCCTGTTGGAAGCTCTTGAGGTCTTTGTAGCCGAGGCTTTGTGCGATGACGAGCATGGCCGCTTCGTCGCGCTTCACTTCGTCGAGGCCAATCTGGTGAATCTGGTCGGCGGTCAGGTCGGTGGTGGTGGATTCGCGGATGCAAAAGGCGTAATAGGCGTCGCCATCCGGCAACGCCCACGCACCGGGTTCCTTGCGGCCAGCCGGGAGGTAGCTCTTTTCCAGATAACCGGCAAAACGTTTGTATGCGGGCAGAACCTTCTCTGTGATGGCGGTGAGCATGGCATCGCGCAGACGCGCCTGATCCGCAGCAGAGATGCTTGCGGGGAATTTGGTCAACGGAATGGCGAAGGGTGAGTCCTCCGGCTTGTGGTCGGCGATGGCCTTGGTCTGTGCAACAACTTTTTCAAGCAGGAAGGCTGGCGGGACGCGCCTCTCGTCAACACCCGCAGCCATGTTTTCTGTGGCCTGCTCCAGAACGCGCGGGATGGCGTTCAAGCGCGCAATCCAGTCCTCGTAATCCTTCACGGTTTCGAAGCGAAGGTTGGTAACCATCGCTGGCAGCGTGGTATGAATTCCCCAAAATTGGTTGACGGGCATCTGCCAGGGCTTGAAGCGCGCACCCTCCTGATCGTTGGTCAGTTCGCGGGTGATGAGTTCGACGCTGAGCTTTTCCTGATCCGTGAGCCCATCGGTGGAAATCGTCGCCAGACGCAGCAGATATTGCTGGCCACGGGCGAGGCTCTCGCGTTCGGCTTTGACGGAGTAGTCCGTAAGCTGATCGTTATAGCGCAGGTCACCGATGGAGGAGGCAAACTCCGGCGAGTGGCTCAGATTGTCCTGCCACATCTCGTCGAGCAGAGAGTTCAGTGCGGCTCGATTGGCTGCGACGGAGTTTGGAGCGGGCTGTTGCGCAGAAGCAGAGAGGACGAGAGCAAGCAGGAGCAGAGCAGGGAATAGCTTCATGGAGAAAGTGTATCTGAGTGGAGACTCTTCCTACATCCTGAATGCAGGAAGAGTGTGCAGCTTACAACTGCATTCCGTTATCGGCCAACATGCGGTAGAGTGTCGAACGGCTGATGCCGAGCAGGGTTGCTGCACGCAGCTTGTTGCCATGCGTCAGCACAAGTACGCGGCCAACATGCCGGCGGACATGGTTCTCCAGAGTGAGGTCTTCTACACTCTCAAGCGGAGTCGGAACGCTTTGCCAGCCATTGCTCTGCTGCAGGATGGGTAGCGGAGCCAGTACCGGAGGCAGGGAGAGGTTCTCCGGCGTAATCCACTCGGCTTCTGTCTCCAGTGATGCGGATTCAAGCACGCAGACCAGTTCGCGCAGATTGCCGGGCCATGGGTGGCGCGCCAGTATCGCCAGCGATGCAGATGTTACACCGCGAAGTGCTCGTCCATAACGCGCTGCAAACTTCTTGACCCAGTAATCGCAAAGCAGAGGCAGGTCTTCGATGCGCTCCTGCAAAAGCGGCAGATGGAAGCGGACGGACGTGAGTCGGTAGACAAGGTCCGGCAACATCTGGCGATGAGTCGCCATCTGCCGTAGCGATTCCTGCGAACTGACAAGGATGCGCAGCTCTGCCGCCGTGCTGTCGTGGAATTGCCGCAGCAATTGGAGCAGTCGAGTCTGGCTTTCGTGGTCGAGCACCTCCACGCGGTCAAGATACAGCGTGGCTCCTGTAGGAAGCTCAATGCCTGAGGTGGTTGTCTGGACCCATTCGCGTGCGTCGTAGTTGAGGAAGCAGGAGCCGCCGGCGCGATGATGGAGCAGTCGTGCAGCCGTCTGCTTGCCGGTGCCCGATGCGCCTTCGAATGCCGCCACGCGTATATGCGGAGCAGCACAGTCAATCTGAGCCCGCAGACGTTCGAGGGCAGCGCTGTTACCTATCAGCATCGCCTCGCCCGGTGAGACGGAGCAGGGGATGGGAGACAGCAAGGCCGAATCCTTGGCGTTGGAAAGGCTATGCCCTGATGTACTCATGCCGACTGCGCCTCATTTCCGGGTGCAATGCTGGAAGTTTCTTCAGCAAATATCGCACCCGCTTTTTGTATCGGCAGGGAGCAGAAAGACTTGATGCAGGTATTGGAGGGTTGAGCATTCCGGGACAAGCGTTTCCGTAACGGTCCCGGAAGGGTTATACCTGCCCGTTGCGGGCGCGGGCCGAGGGCTGATCGCTGGCTATCTGCCCATCGCGGATATGTACGACACGATGAGCAAATTCGGCGATGTCCGGCTCGTGCGTTACCAGAACAATCGTGTTGCCCTTGGCGTGAAGCTCGTCAAAGAGCGTCATGATTTCATCGCCGGTCTTGGAGTCGAGGTTGCCGGTGGGCTCGTCGGCCAGAATGATGGAAGGCCGGTTGACGAGGGCGCGGGCAATGGCGACACGCTGGCGCTGTCCGCCGGAGAGTTCATTCGGCTTGTGCATCATGCGGTCGCCGAGGTTCACATTTTCCAGTGATTGCTTTGCGCGCTCCAGGCGTTCTGCGGATGGGGTGCCGTTGTAGATGAGCGGCAACTCCACGTTGTGCAGAGCAGTAGCGCGAGCCAGAAGGTTGAAGGTCTGGAAGACAAAGCCAATCTCGCGATTGCGGATACGTGCCAGTTCGTCGTCGTCGAGTTCGCTGACTTTGTGTCCGTTGAGCCAGTAGTCGCCGCGGCTGGGCGAGTCCAGACAGCCAATCAGGTTCATCAGCGTGGATTTGCCGGAACCTGAGGGGCCCATGATGGCCACATATTCGTTGTGGCGGATGTTGAGCGAGACTCCCTGCAAGGCGTTCACCTGCTGCTCGGAGCCCATGTCGTAGGTCTTCCAGATGTTTCGGACCACGATTACGTTATTTTCAAGCACCTCTTTGGAGGGCACATCCGGCATGGTTGCTGCAATTGTCTCTGACATGTTGAAAATCCTCTAACTCTTGTTGTCCGTTGTGCTGAGACTCAGCGTGGTGTCGGGTTTGACGAGCGCGTCGTTCTTGAGGGTTCTGAGGGTCTTGTAGGGGCCGACCACAATCTCGTCGCCCTCCTTGACACCGCTGAGAACTTCAATCTCTGTTGCTCCGGTAATGCCGGTAGTAACAGGAACGAAGATGGCATGTTTCTTGCCCTTTTCCCTGGTCACAACAAAAACTCCCTGAATGGCAGGAGCCTTCTGGCTAGCTGCCTTGACCACGCTCTTGCCGTCCTTGTCCTTCTTGTCATCATCGGGCGAGTGCATGGTGAGAGCCTGAATCGGAAGGGTCAGAATGGCGGATTTCTTCGCGGTGGTAATTTTGGCAGTCGTAGAGAATCCGGGACGAAGCTCAGGCGAGGTCTGATCCAGAGTGATGACGACTTTGAAGTCCTTTGCTTCTTCGGCTCCTGTGGTGCTCTGGCTGGTGGCGATTCCGGTCGAGCGCAGAATTGCCTGATCCCCGACCAGCGTGACGTGGCCTTTGTAGACCTTGCCGGGCAGGGCGTCCACGGTTACATCGGCGGGCTGTCCCAACTGAACGTTGACGATGTCCGTTTCGTCCACCTTGACCTCGGCGGTAATGACGGACATATCTGCCAGTGTCATCAGAGTGGAGCCTTCGGCATTCTGAATGCCTTCAACTACGGTCTCACCCTCGCGGATAGGCTCATTGGTTACGATGCCGTCAAAGGGCGCGACGGCGAGTGTGCGGTCGAGAACATCCTGATTGACGCGCAGGTTCGCTACCTGTGTCTGCAAATGTCCACGGGCCGACTCGGTCTGGGCTTTGGCCTGATTCAGGCTTGCAACGGCCTGCGCCAGCGAGGCAACGTCAGTGTCATAAGCCGCTTTTTTGGCGTCGTAGTCCTGTTTGGCCAGAATGTCTTCTTTATAGAGGGCCTGTGCGCGAACCCAATCCAGCTTTTTCTGTTCAAGGTCGGCTTTGGCATGCTCTACATTGGCCTCGGCAGTCTTTTCGGCGGCGATGTAGGAGGCGATATCAGTTTTGGCGGCGGCAATGGCGGCCTGCTGGCCAACGACATTGGCCTTTTGCTGGACATTTTCTATGGTGGCGACAACTTCGCCCTTCTTGACCCAATCGCCTTCCTTGACTGCGAAGTGGGTAACGCGCCCCATCGCCGTGGCCCCTACGTTGACGTAGGTTTTGGGCTTGATCTGTCCGGTTCCGCTGATGATGGTCGCCAGATCCTGACGCAGCACCTTGCCTGTGACCACCTTGGTGTAGGCAGCCTGCGCGTGGAAGTAAAGCGCCACGCCGACAATCGCCAGGATGAGGACAATTCCGATGGAGATGAGGATTTTTTTCATGTGTTTGAGGAGACGGGCAGCTTGGCGGAGCCTGCGGAATCTCTTGCTCTAGTCTACGCAAAACAGTAGCGCCCGGTTCCATGGGCCGAAAAGAAACTTTTTCCTGTAGACCTGCTTGCCTCCTTATTCCATTTTTCATAGTAAAATTGGGGGTGTTGTAAAGGAGTATCCCCGGAATATGCGCACGTCTCGCTTACTACTGACCTCTCTCACGTTGATGGCCCTGCTGGTCTTCAGCGGAGCCGCCCGACTCGTTGCTCAGGATAGCGGCAACAGAGCCACAGGTCAGCAGACGGATCCGCTCAAGCGTCAGCTCACCGATCAGGAAAAAATCAAGCGCCAACGCGCACTGCGGCAGGAACTGAAGGGCGAGTACAAGACCTGGCTTGAGCAGGATGTGCACTGGATCATCAGCGATGAGGAGACCAGGGCCTTCAAGTCGTTGAGCAACGACGAAGAGCGCGACGCCTTTATTGAAAACTTCTGGCTGCGCCGCAACCCCAATCCGGATTCGCCGGAGAATGAGTATCGCGACGAACATTATCGTCGCATCACCTACGCCAACGAGCACTTTGCTGCCGGCAAGCCGGGCTGGAAGACAGATCGCGGCCACATATACATCTCCTTCGGCAAGCCGGATTCGATTGATTCGCACCCCAGTGGCGGCAGCTACCAGCGTCCCATGGAAGAGGGCGGCGGCGAGACCTCAACCTTCCCTTTTGAGACCTGGCATTACCGCTATCTTGAAGGTATTGGCGACAACATTGATATCGAATTTGTGGATACCTGCATGTGCGGGGATTACCACATGACGATTGACCGCTCGGAGAAGGATGCGCTGGCCAAGGTTCCCGGTGCCGGTCTCACCATGATGGAAGAGATGGGCAAGTCTAAAAAGGAAGACCGCATGAATGGTGGTCTAGAGCAACTTGGCACTGGCCCCATGGGGCAACAGGAGCAGAGCAAGCAGTTTGACCGTCTGGAGTTGTTTGCCAAGCTGAACGCGCCGCCTCCGGTCAAGTTCAAGGATCTTGAGGGCTTCATGTCGAATCACAAGATTCTGACCGGCCCTCCCTTTCCGTTTGATGTCCGGATGGACTTCGTCAAGCTGACTGCAGATACGGTTCTGGTTCCCATCACACTGCAAATCAAGAACAGCGATATTACCTTCACGACCAAAGAAGGAGTATCGAAGGGCGTGGTCAATATTCTGGGACGCGTCACCACAATTACGCACCGCATCGTGCAGACATTCGAAGATACGGTCGAGGTTACGGAGCCCTCCGAGTTGCTGGCCAAGACGCAGGCCAACCAGTCCGTCTACTGGAAGGCTCTGCCGTTGCGTCCGGGAGCCTATCGTCTGGATATCGCAATCAAGGACGTCAACGACGAAGACCATGTCGGAATCTTTGCGCAGAGCCTGAATGTTCCCAAGTACGACGACGAGAAGCTTTCAGCCTCCTCGCTGGTGCTGGCCGACAAGATGGAGAAGGTGCCTTCCAAGCAGATTGGCACCGGCAGCTTCATCATCGGCAACACATACATTCGTCCGCGCGTGAGCGCCAACCAGTTCACTCCAGTCAGCTTTACCCGCGCACAGCGGCTGAACCTGTGGATGCAGATTTACAATCTGGGAATTGACGAAAAGTTGCGGACCAACTCTGCGACGGTGCTCTATCAGATTGTGGATACTGCTGCCAACAAAACGATCCTTGAAACCACAGAGGACAGCGCGAAGCTCGGCCCCAACTCCGATCAATTGACGGTGGAGAAGAGCGTTCCCCTGGCAGGATTGCAGCCGGGCAAGTATAAGGTTGTTATTACGGTGAATGATGCAATCTCCAAACAAGGGATTGCGCAATCTGTTCCGTTTGTAGTGGAGTAGTTGTGTCGTTGTATCTGTGTTCCTCCAGGCAGCCATTTAGAGTTGCCGGAGTCAGGTCTTTATCCTTTTTGGCGGATTTTCGCAAAAGGGGACTTCGCCCGTACGCACAAGTGAGCGGAGAGAATTGAAGAGGAACTCGATCCAACACGTTCTTGCGCTGGTCTATGCAGCCGCGTTGCTGACTGGGCTGGCCTGTGTCCCATCCGCCATGGCCAGGGGGCCTGCGACCCTGAGCGGAGTTGTGCGAGATCGGCATGGAATCCCGCAGACCGGCGCAGTGGTTCAGCTTTTGCGTATGGATTCGACCCTTGCCGCGCTTGTGTTTACAGATCAGCGAGGCAGCTATCGTATCAATGGTGTTACGCCCGGCACTTACTCCCTTAAGGCACTTGGAACATCCTTTCTGCCTGTTCTGCGCGAGCATCTTCTGGTTCGCAGCAACCTTGTCGTGAATCTGACCCTGAGCACACTTTTTGAAGCAGCGCAGTGGATGCCCATCCAGCGTCGTGGTCCTGATGAACAAACGGATGACTGGACCTGGACCTTGCGCACAGCAGCCAATCGCCCCCTGCTGCGGTTGCTTGAAGATGGGCCGCTTGTTGTGGTCAGCGATGATAGTGCGCAACCCTCCCTGAAGGCGAGGATTACGACCAGCAGCCCGGTACGCGAGTTCGGAATGGGAGGGATTCATAATTCCTTTGAACTGCGCAGAAATGCTGAAGGGGCCAGCGAACTGGTTCTGAGAGCCGGCGCCGGCAGCGAGCAGGGTTATCTCCCGGAGATTTCCATGGGCTACCGCCGCCAGATGATGAGCGGGGCAACCTTCCGAAGTGCGATGGAGTTTTCTGATCTTTCGCCGGGTGTGGGTCCAATGGGAAGCAATGGAGTTCGCGCCATGGTGACGCGGAGTTCAGAACGCTTCAGCCTGTTGCCCAAATGCACAGCAGAGTTTGGCAATGAGGAAGCGGTGATTCCCGCTGGGCAATTGCTGGTTTCCACCAATCCTTTCGGCAGCTTCGAATGGCAGGGAGAGAGCGGTGCCCGTATTGGCTACCGGATTGCCGAATCACCCTCGCTGACACGTGCCGATGAGACCGGGGTTCCGAATACGCTCTTTGAGCAGATTGGAATTCGCAAAGGGCGTTTGACGCTGGCCAGCGGGCTGCATCAGGAGATTGATCTGGCACGCAGCCTCGGCGCTTCTGAGATTGAGGTCACCTTCTATCAGGAAAATCTAAATGACCCGGCGGTTACCGCCTCCGGCACACTGCCAGCCACGGAGATTGCCGCAGGTTCAGCGCTGGACGATTCGGCGACCGGGCTTATTCGCATAGCCGGGCCGAGTATCAGCTCCTACGGGATATTTGCCAGAGGCGAGCGTCAACTGGGCCGGAACCTTCGTATGGAAGTGAGTGCGGGTGAGGGGGCCAGCCTGAGGATGGATCGTGCAGCGCAGGGCAGTTTGCAGAACGCGCTTGCTGCCATGCACTCGGAGGCCACGCCGGTTGCATCGCTGACGTTGCGCGGCAGGATTCAGAGCACAGCAACCGCCCTTAGTGCTGGCTACCGCTGGCAGCCCGAGGGAAGCATCACCTCTGTAGCTGCATTTGATCATCCTGACGCGGATGCCTATCTCAGCTTTACGCTTCGTCAACCGCTCGGCAACTGGAGTCCGGTTGCCGCGCATGTAGAGATGTTGGTGGATGTGCAGAACCTTCTGGCCGAGGGCTATCTTCCCTTTGTGACCAGTGATGGCAGGACGATTTATTTTGCACAGGCACAGCGCTCTGTTCGTGCTGGTCTGGCCTTCACGTTCTGAGCTGTTCTTGCGCGGGAATCAATAGTCTGGAAAAGTCACAGTTCATGTTTTTGGCAGGGCGTTCTTTTATGCTATGATTCATGAAGTGACAGGGATTTTTGTCTTCCTGTGAGCGTGTGCAATACCGCTTCCCATCAGTCTGTTGTATCCAAATTTGGACGCGTAGCTCAACTGGCAGAGCATTCGACTCTTAATCGACAGGTTGTAGGTTCGATTCCTACCGCGTCCACCAATCAAACCCAATCCTATCAATCAGATGTCATTTTAGCTTTCATTGCTATTGGGGCTCATTTCTGAAAGCTGACCAAACTTTTTCGGCTGTTCCGCGTGTTGATGATCTCACGAAGCAGTTCAAGTTTCTGGTGCTGGTAAGGCCCCATCACTTTGACACATTCGCTCACAACTACAAAGCGGCGATCCAGGTAAATTGGCTTCGGCTTATAGTGACGGTGAAATTATTCTAACTTCGGGATTGCCTGTTGATTACCACATAAACAACTCATTCCATTCATGTAATTTCTAGGATAGAAAATCCTGCAACATGTTGTAGTCAGATATATCGCATAAATTCCTTGTAAATCCCTTTTCTTCTTCCCGTCACTCAATCAATAGTGACAGTGCTGAACTGTATATGCAGTTTGTGCAGAGTGGTTGAAGGTACTACTGCGCTGCTACCCGTTCACCGTGAAACCAGAAAGCGAAAAGACATTGACCACAGAACACTTAGATGCGCACATTATCTTCGACGAGGCGATGAAGGAACATCTTCGCGTAATAACCGAACTGAAGAATCAAACCTCTCTTCTTCACCAGATAGCTGTATGTCTGTTGGCGCGACTGCTGGATGGAGGAAAAATTCTTTGGTGCGGTAACGGTGGCAGCGCGGCTGATTCGCAGCATCTGGCTGCGGAACTAGTTGGCCGCTTCAAGAGAGAGCGGCAGCCGATTCCCTCGATTGCTTTGACTACAGACAGCTCCGTGCTGACCTGTGTGGGAAATGATTACAGCTATGACGTGGTTTTCAGCCGTCAGGTTGGTGCGCTCTGTACCGCCAAGGATGTTTTAGTTGGGATATCCACCTCTGGCAACAGCGCCAATGTCTGTAATGCGTTGATTGCAGCCAAAGAGCGTGGTGCCTACACCCTGGCCTTTACCGGTCGCGATGGTGGGAGGATGAAGACACTGGCCGACGATACGCTGTGCGTGCATTCCAAAGAGACAGCACGCATTCAGGAGGGTCATATCCTTGCAGGTCACATGATTTGCGATTGGATTGACCTGGGCTGGAAAAGAACGAGTCCAAATAAGATCTAGCGACAAAAGGAGAATGAAATGCGATTCCTTTCTATAGCAACACTTATTGTTCTGATGCCCGTAGTTGCCCCGGCGCAAGCTACTCTGCCGGAGATTTTTCGCGACCATATGGTTTTGCAGCGCCAGCAGCCTATTCCTATCTGGGGCAATGCGGCTGCCGGCACCGCCATCACTGTGAAGCTCGAAGAGGCAGAGCAGAGTACAAATGCAGGCAAAGACGGCAAATGGCGAGTGGAACTTCCTGCGCGCCAGGCCGGTGGACCATATATTTTGACCGTTACAGCCAAGGGAAAAACAACGAGTTTTAAGGATGTTTTGCTGGGGGATGTTTGGCTGGCATCAGGCCAGTCGAATATGTCAATGGTGATGCGCCCGGTTCTGCCCTATACGATGGGTGTTCTTGACTACGAGCACGAGATTGCTGCGGCCAATGAACAAAATGTACGCTTCTACACGGTTCCGGAGGAGGGCGATTTTCCGGAACAGGCGGAGATGCATGGTTTCTGGCAGGTTTCGCAGGGATCGCAGGTCTGTAATGTTTCGGCTGTTGCTTATTACTTCGCGCGCAAGATGAATCAGGAGGCCGGAATTCCGATTGGCATGATTATCTCAGCGGTCGGTTCATCCGGCATTGACTCGTGGATGGAGATGGGAATCAACCGGAATAGGCATGCAGAGGATATGGCAGCCACGGACAAGCTTCTTGCAGATCATAGTGTCGAGTTTGCAGAGTACCAACGGGACCGCCCGGATTTTGATCTGCGAGCAGAGGAGAGTCTTAAAAGCTGCGGTTCGGGTCTTCCAATGCCGATGCATAAGCAGCCCTTTCCCGGTTTTCTCTTCAAACGGAGTGCGATATACAACGCAATGATTGCGCCGCTGCATCAGGTGCCCATCAAGGGAGTGATTTGGTATCAGGGCGAGGCCGATGCTAAGTGGTATCAGGTCTACGCGGATCGGATGCAGGATCTGATAGTCTCATGGCGCACATATTGGCATCAGCCGCAGATGCCCTTCTACTTTGTCCAGCTTGCGGCATGGAGCCCTGAAGAACGGCAGGGGTTAGATTTTGACCCGAAGAGTTTAAATTTTACAAACCTGCGAGAGAAACAGCGTATTGCTGCAATGGTAATTCCAAATACCGGCATGGCGGTTTCTGCCGATCTGGGAGACCCGATGTTTATCCATCCGCGCAACAAAAAACCGGTGGGCGAACGACTGGCACTATTGGCGCTGGCCCACGATTATGGAATAAAGGTGGTGTCGAGCGGGCCTACTTTAAAGTCAATGTCGCGCAGCGGAGAGGAGCTTTATCTCAAGTTTGATATGCACGATTCGCCGCTGCGCGTCAACACCGGTACGCGGCCCTACGGCTTTGAAATTGCCGGTGCTGATAAGGTCTTTCATCCGGCCATAGCAACCGTGGATGGGGACACGATCAAATTGACGTCGCCGCAGGTGAAGGAGCCGCAGAATGCCCGCTATGGCTGGCGCGAAAATCCGAGCCTGTCGCTCTACAATGCGGCTGGCCTGCCAGCAAGCCCATTTACAACAGAACTACAAAAATAACCCCAATTGAACGTTGAACAAGGAGGATTTGATAGATGACAGCACAGCAGAATGGCAGAGAGCTTTATCTGGGGCTTGACGTTGGGGGCACCAAGTGCGCCGTGCTTGTTGGAAATGCAAAAGGCGAAATTCTTGACCGCATCGAGTGGAAGTCGAATGCTACTCGTGGTGCTGCGCCAATGATTGATGATCTCTGCAACAATGGCCGTGCGCTGATGACAAAGCATTCGGGAGTTGTTTCGGCGGGTGCTTCGATTGGCGGCCCCCTGGATGCCGATTTGGGCATCATCAAGTCGCCCCCCAATCTTCCGGGCTGGGACAATATTCCGCTCAAAGACCTGATGGAAGAGAAGCTTGGTGTGCCCTCGCGTGTGGAACATGATGCTGCAGCCTGTTGTCTTGCAGAAGTGCGCTGGGGTGCAGGCATTGGCGCCTCTCATGTGGCCTATCTGACCTGCGGAACAGGACTGGGTGCGGGGCTTGTATTTGACGGAAATATCTATCGCGGTGCTGCCGGGCAGAATGCAGAGATTGGTCACGCACGTTTCCGTGAGGACGGCCCGGATGCCTTCGGCAAACGCGGAAGCGTGGAAGCTTTTTGTGCCGCTGGAGCATTGGGCAAGATCGCTTCGTGGAAGTTTCCAGCACGCTGGCCAAAGACGCCAAGTTCCAAAGAGGTTGCAGACCAAGCCCAGGGCGGAGATGCAGAGGCAAAAGCGGTTCTTGAAATCAGTGCTCGTTCCATTGGGGAACTTTGTGCAACTATTGGCGACTTTCTGCGACCAGACATGATCCTGATTGGCAGTCTTGCGCAGTATCTCGGCGAGGAGTGGATGAATTTGGTTCGACAGGAGTTTGTCGAAGAAGCACTGCCCCAGACGGCGGAGCATTGCACGATTCGTGCTGCTGGTTTGGGCGCGCGTCTACAGGATTGCTCGGCTCTCATCATTGCACTGGCCGCATCACCAAACTGGAAGTAGGAGAAATTCAAAAGATGATTAATAAACCACACGAATTGCTGGTACATCTGAGTCTGCTGGCGATTTTTTTTACTGCACCTGCTTGTATGGCACAGAGAACATCTGCCTCCGCAAAGACAGCAGCACCAACTGTAATTGTGGATACCCAGAATTATATTGCAGGCACACAGGTATTTGGCGGCGACTACCAGTTCACTGATCAATCGCTTCTGGTCGAAGGAGCAAGCCAACTTCTTGATATGGGATCGAATATGATCAAGTTTGCCATTGGCCCTGGTTATACGAAGCATCATTTCGTAAAGCAGGAGGATCCCAGGATCCAAACGCTTACAGATCTTGCAAAGCAGCGCGACTACAAACAGGTATTCGATATGCCCTTCAGCCGCTACTTTCTTTGGACATATTGTTTTTCGACCAACGAACAGGTGACGCCGTTTCATGGGCATATGGCTAAGCAGACGCTCGCAAACGAATACCAGGAGATGTACGACCTTACAAAGTACCTCCTGACCACCTATAACGGTACTGGCAAGACCTTCTATCTGGGTAACTGGGAGGGCGATTGGGGATTGAACTCAGGCGCACCGCCGGCAGAGCACAAGTGGGAGACTGAGCCGAATTCCGATGCGCCAACAGGCATGATTGATTGGCTGACCGCACGCCAACGCGCCATTGATACTGCAAAGCGCGATACTCCGCACAAGGACGTTGAGGTCTGGTTCTATGTCGAAACCAATCTTGTGCAGAAGTCTATCAAGCAGGGTCGGGTGAGTGTGGCCAGTGCCGTGCTGCCTTTTGTCAATCCAGATTTTGTCTCCTACTCAAGTTACGACAGTACAAATCCAGGATTGGATATGCATCACACTCTACCTGCTGCGCTGGATTACATGCAGTCGAAGTTAAAGCCGAAGCAGGGACTGCCGGAGAAGCGTGTCTTTGTGGGCGAATATACTTCGCTTGCTCTGTACCAGACGCCCAATGAACAGGATGCACGGATGCGGGACATTATTGCCACGGGCATCAAGTGGGGAACACCCTTTGTTATTTACTGGCAGCTTTACGGAAATACTGACAAGGGCAAGCCTCCAGAGGGCTGCTGGCTGATTGATACCAAAGGCGTGAAGCTTCCGGTTTACTACACCTACCAGCACTTCTATGCGGATGCGAAGTTGTATATCGCGGAGTACGTAAAGAAGAACCAGCGTCAACCTGATGACAAGGAGTTCCATGACTACGCGTATAAGTGGTTCACCAGCCCCAACACCAAAAACGATTCGGGTGCATGGGTGAGTAAGCCGGTCAAATAGTGACGACGAGTGCTCGCAGATTACAGGCCACTGGCTCAATACGAGGAGGTTTGATGAATGTAGCACGGAGTAAAGTCGCCCGACGCGGCATGATGGTTCTGATGGTTCTGGGGGGCGTAGTTTCTGCATTGGGGCAGAGCGGCAACAATCCGCTGTCGCCAGTGGATCGCTATGACTATATTGCGAGTACGCAGGTGATTGGTGCCTTTCATCAACTCACTCCTCCAGCCGATCCGGGACTGGTGGAAGGTGCCCGGCAGGTTCTGGGTATGGGAACCAATATCATCAAGTTCGCGATTACACCACGCTATACGGACTACGGTTATGCGAAGACGCACGACCCGAAGATTACCTCACTTACCCAACTCGCGCAGGAACCGATGTATAAGCAGATCTTCAACATGCCCTTTGCGCATTATGTGATGTGGACCTATGCTTTCAGTACTGATCACCACATCTTTCCATTTCACGGACATATCCGGAAGGAGGTGCTTGATGACGAGTATAGGGAAATGTATGAGTTTACCAAGTACCTTTTAACCACCTATAACGGCACCGGGAAAAGCTTCTATCTGGGCAACTGGGAGGGCGACTGGCATTTGATTGAAGGCACACCACCGGCAAAGAACAAGTGGGAGATCGAACCGAATTCCGATGCGCCTGAGGGGATGATTGAATGGTTGACTACACGACAAAAAGCCATTGATGGCGCCAAGCGCGATACACCGCACAAGGATGTTCAGGTGTGGTTCTATGTTGAGACAAACTTGGTGCAGAAGTCCATCAAGGAGGGTCGGGTAAGCGTGGCCAGCGCAGTGCTGCCTTTTGTCAATCCGGATTTTGTTTCTTATTCAAGTTACGACAGCACAAATCCGGATAAGGATATGCATCATGATTTGCCAATTGCTCTTGACTATATGCAGTCGAAGCTGAAACCTAAACCGGGACTACCAGAGAAGCGCGTCTTTGTTGGAGAATACACCAGTCTTGCCTCTACGCTGGGTGCAGAGCAACAGAATACGCGGATGCGCGACGTGATTGCTACTAGCGTTAAGTGGGGAACCCCCTTTGTCCTCTACTGGGAGCTTTACAACAATGTGGTCAGAATTGATGGAAGCGTGGAAGGCTGCTGGCTGATTGATAACAATGGTGTAAAGCAACCGGCGTATTTTACATACCGGAACTTCGACAAGGACGCACGTTCATATGTTGCTGTTACCTACGAGAAGACTGGTAAGACACCTTCAACAGCTGACTTCCAAGCCTTCACCAGCAAGTGGTTTACCGCGACAGTGAAACCGTAGCCCAGATGAATATGAGTGACGCAATGAGGACAAAAATGATGAGTGTAACAGTAGGCAAGATGTTGAAGAGAGTGCAAACCGGCCTGATGGCCGTGTCGCTTATTACCGTAACCGTGATGGCGCAAACCGTAGTCAAGTCCGCAGCGGTGGTGGATCCTGTGGATAGTTACAACTACATTATCGGCACAACGAATATTGGCTCAGCTTATCAGTTTACAAATAAGTCGTTGCTGATTGAAGGCGCAGATCAGGTTCTTGCTATGGGATCGAACATCATCAAGGTCAATATCGGACCAAACTACGTTCAGAACGGCTATGCGAAGGAAGAGAACCCGAAGATCAAATCTCTGGTGGATCTGGCAGAGTTGAGCGATTTTAACCGGCTATTTCATATGCCCTTCAAGTACTACATCCTATGGACCTATCCCTTCTCGACGAATGCGAAGGTCTTTCCTTTTCACGGAAAAATGGACCCAGTCCTGCGCGCGAACGAATACAAGGAGATGTATGCGTTCACCAGATATCTACTGACAACCTACAGCGGCACTGGAAAGACCTTCTACTTAGGCAACTGGGAAGGGGATTGGCATCTGCTGTCCGGCTCCGTCAAAAGGGAGCACAAGTGGGAGCAGGATCCAAACCCGGATGCGCCTGAAGGAATGATTGACTGGCTGACTACTCGCCAGAAGGCGATTGATGATGCAAAGCGCGATACTCCGCACAAGGATGTGCAGGTATGGTTTTACGTCGAAGTAAATCTGGTACAGAAGTCTATCCGCGAAGACAAGGCCACTGTATCGAGTGCAGTACTTCCCTTCGTGAATCCGGATTTTGTTTCCTATTCCAGCTACGACAGCACCGATGCAAAAGACATGCAGACTGCCTTGCCGGCAGCGCTTGACTATATGCAGTCGAAGCTGAAACCTAAGCCGGGATTACCTGAGAAGCGTGTGTTCATCGGGGAATACTCCTGCTATGCGCGGAAGTTGAACTACGATGGAGCGCTGCAGGATGCCAGGATGCGCGAGGTGATTGCTGCATCTGTAAAGTGGGGGACACCGCTTGTTCTCTATTGGCAGCTTTACGAAAACAAGAGCCGCAATGTGGATCAGCCGTTGAGCGGTAATTGGCTGGTAGACAACACTGGCAAACGCTGGCCGGTTTGGTACACCTACCAGAGCTTCGACAAGGATGCGCGCGAGTATGTCGGTTCCACACTAAAGACATCTGGGCATGTTCCTTCGACGAAGGATTTTCAGGCCTTTACCTACAAGTGGTTCAGCAGCCCCGATACACGCGCCAAGGAGAGCGCCCCAGCAAAGCCATGAGCCATAGCAAAAAGAGTTTCAATCGTCGTGAATTTATAGTCGGCACAACTGCAGCAGGGCTTGGCGTGCGGATGGCTGGTGGATTGTCACAGGTTCTTGCTGCAACCACTGCAGAAGAACTGCGCTGTGATGTCCTTGTATGTGCTGCGACGCCCGGTGGTATTTCCACTGCTGTTACCGCAGCCAGGCTCGGACATAGCGTAATACTCGCCGAGTACGAAGACCATATCGGTGGCATTGTCTCAAATGGTCTTACGAATACCGACCTTGATCCCAAAAAGCGCAACGCCGTCGGCGGATTTTTCAATGAATTTTCTGCACGGGTTCTTCAGCACTACACAACGGTTGATCCCGGCGGTGTCGGTTCGCCTAATATAGCAGCCTGCAACTCAGGCTTCTTCTATGAAGCGAAGGTGGCCGAGGCAATCTTTGGCCAGATGATCAAGGACGAAGGCAGCCGCATCCGCGTCCTGACAAAGCATGAGCTAATAAGCGCTCTTGTCGAGAATGGAAGGGTAGTTGGTGCAACCTTTTTAAATTGGGATACGAATAAGACAGTCCGAATTGCAGCGAAGGTCTCTGTTGATGCCACTTATGAAGGAGACCTTGCTGCTATGGCGAAGTGTCCTTATCGGGTTGGTCGTGAGTCGAGAGCAGAGTATCAGGAGCCCCACGCAGGTCGCATCTATATGCGATTTGGCACGCACGAAGTGCTGCCGGGTTCAACTGGCGAGGCGGACGGTGCAATCCAAGCCTTCTGCTTCCGCTTCCATATGTCGAAAGACCCATCCAATCAATCTCCGATTCTTAAGCCGGCTGCATATAACCGCGAGGAATATCGCTACCTGATTGAAGATATCCGCTCCGGTCGCATCACCGAATTCATGAATGCAGTAGGTGTTTTCCCGCTGCCGAACAACAAGATCATGATTAATAGCCTGCATCCACGTCAGGAGACTGGTGTACCGAGTGAATCGTTAGACCTGGCTGAAGAGAACTGGGGTTGGCCCGAAAGTACTCCTGCAGAGCGCCGCAAAATATACGAGCGCTACCGCGACCATAACGTTGGCCTGATGTGGGCATTGCAGAACGATCCTGAGATTCCTGAGCCCTTCCGCAAGGAGGTGCTGGCGTGGGGTTGGAGCAAGGATGAGTGGGCAGCAACCGGCAACATTCCGCGTCAGGTGTATATGCGAGAGGCCCGCCGTATTGTGGGTCGTTATGTTGTGACCGAGCGCGATGGCGATATGATTGAGGCGATCCAGCGGACCAAGCTGCAGCCTGAGTCCATTGCGGTTGTGCAGTGGGAGTTTGATTCCCATGCCTGTCATAAGTTTGATCCCGCGCATCCGGGCGTTCGTGAAGGATATACCTTTGTTCCGCATCCGCCGTTGCAGGTTCCCTTCGGGACGATCGTGCCGCAAGGCGTGGAGAATATTCTGGTTCCCATTGCCTGCTCTACCTCTCATGTTGCCTACAATGCGCTGCGCATGGAGCCGGTATTCATGGCTCTGGGCGAAGCGTCTGCGGTTGCTGCGCACTTGGCGATTACAGAGTCCATCCATCCCTCGAAAATTTCTGTAGGCCGCTTGCAACAGTTGTTACTGGCAATCATGCACCCATCACTTACCTGAAAGATGTGCAGTTCAATGACCCTGATTTTGCGGCCTTCCAATGGTTAGGGGCGCGCGGTTTTAACACCGGCTATCTTGCAAATCCAGAGGAGGCGCTTACGCGCAAGGATGCTGCCGCTCGCCTTCAACGAGTACTGCACACCATAGGCAAAGGCTGGAAGATGCCAGAAAATCTGGACGGTTCGCTGTTCACAGAAACCGATTTGCGCATGTGGTTGAAGGACGCAGGATATGTGCAGGCAGATGCTCACAGTGAAAACCGCACAGCAACGGTTACAGTCAGGAATATGGCTGTGGTGCTGTTTCAAAACTTGATCCGGTAGTCGGCCCCCAATTCCCATTGACCTAAATGGTGGGATGGAAGAAAGCGAAAAACAAATGAACGACACAGCAATGAAACAACCCACTCGCAGACCAGGAATGCTCTTCCTGATGTTTGCTTCATACTTCATGTTCGGTATGGTGATGAATGTTCTTGGTGTCGTCATCAAGCCAGCCATCACAGAGTACAAGCTTAGCCTTTTTGTTGCCGGACTTCTTGCTTTTGCCTTCTACATTGCCGTGGGAGTGCTGTCAGTACCGGCGGGAATTCTAGCAGACCGATATGGCTCTCGCACCATTGTTTTAGTTGGCATCAGCCTGATGACGTTGAGTTGTGTAGGTATTGCGTTCATTCACAGCTTCCCGGTGATGGTGGAGTGCCCGGCATTTTTCGTACCAGTTTGAATGTTAGAAACTGGTATGAAAGGAGCCTTGGATGGCACGAGGAAAGAAGCACACGCCGGAGCAGATCGTGAGCCTGCTGCGACAGATCGAAGTAGCAGTAGCGCAGGGCAAAACAACCACACAGGCATGTAAAGGGGCAGCAATCACTGAGCAGACCTACTACCGCTGGCGCAAGGAATACGGCGGTCTGAAGGTGGATCAGGCCAAGCGACTCAAGGAACTTGAGTCGGAAAACTCGAAGCTGAAGCGGCTGGTGGCAGAGCTGAGTTTGGATAAGCAAATTCTTCAGGACTTTGCACGGGGAAACTTCTAAGCCCTGAGCGACGACGCAGTGCGGTGGATCATGCTCAACAGGAGTATGGAACGAGCGAGCGCAAAGCGTGCCGCCTGGCCGAGCAGCCACGCGGCACAGAGCGTTATCAGCCGACACAGCGAGAAGACGAAGATCAACTCACCCAGGCCATTCTTGCACTAGCCAGTCAGTACGGGCGCTACGGGTACCGCCGTATCACGGCACTGTTACAGCGAGCCGGTTGGCGGGTTGGCAAGGATCGGGTCGAGCGCATCTGGCGTCGCGAGGGGCTGAAGGTTCCGCAAAAGCAGAAGTCACGCGGGCGGTTGTGGCTTAACGATGGATCGTGCGTCCGGCTTAGGCCGGAGCACCCAAACCATGTGTGGAGTTACGACTTCGTCAGTGCGAAAACGCATGACGGTCGCACGGCACGCATGCTGAATCTGATTGATGAACATAGCCGCGAGTGCCTGATGATTGGTTGCGAGCGGAGTTGGACGAGCGCCAAGGTGATCGATGCGCTTGCAGATGTGATGGTGTTGAAGGGTGTGCCGGAGCATCTGCGTTCAGACAACGGCCCGGAGTTCGTGGCCAAGGATTTGCGTAAGTGGTTGGCGGCAACCGGGGCTAAGACGGCGTACATCGAGCCGGGTTCGCCGTGGGAAAACGGCTACTGCGAGAGCTTTAACTCAAAGCTGCGGGATGAGTTTTTGAATGGGGAAATCTTCTACTCGATGAAGGAGCTTCGCGTGCTGGCCGAGCGTTGGCGCGTTTATTACAACACGATCCGTCCACACTCGTCGTTGGGTTACAGGCCACCGGCACCAGCAGCATGGATGATCAAAACCAATAAAGGAGAAGCGGGGTATGGGAAAGTGGAAAGCAAAGAACGCTTCCCCCTTTCCCACACCCCCGACGGCGGCTATTTCAACAATCAAATAGCTGCGCTACACTAACATTCAAACTGGTACAAAAGATCGGGCAGGCCACCAGAACCAACCCACTCGTCCGGTAATGCGGCTTGATAGACCCAATCGCGATTCTCTATCCATTCGATCTCGCGGGCATTCAGGCCGACATTCCAATCCTTGATGACTCCTGCCTTCAGCAGCGCGC